>SXGT01908589.1_pt1 | contig 33373 bp, 28 predicted proteins | sample 3176221 | NCBI WGS metagenome assembly SXGT01 (sample SAMN11356862, study PRJNA531348) | freshwater metagenome | isolation source: freshwater sample F1-120 | place: China: Fuxian Lake, Yuxi | collected 2017-12-25 | reverse complement strand
TCTGCGCGGCGTCACGAAGAGCTTCGGCGGTCTTCAGGCGATCGAGAACATCGGTCTCGACCTGCAAGAGCGGGAGATCCTCTCGATCATCGGACCCAACGGGGCAGGGAAAAGCACGCTGTTCAATCTGATCACCGGTGTGTATCCGCTCGACGCCGGTGAAGTACTGCTCGATGGACAGGCGATCTCGGGGCTTGCTCCGTTCCAGATCACGACCCTCGGAATTGCCCGGACATTCCAGAACGTCCACCTGTTTCCGGGGATGTCCGTGCTCGAGAATGCAATGGTCGGCCAGCATTGTCGAACCCGGACGGGTCTGTTTGGCGCGATCCTCCGACCGCCCCGAACCAGGCGGGAAGAACAGCGGATTGGCGAGCGCGCGAATGCAGCGTTGGACTTCTTCGGGCCCCGGCTCGCTGGTTATCGACGTTCACAGCCGGCTTCGGTCCTGTCGTACGCGAATCGGAGGCGTCTCGAGATGGCGCGAGCGATCGCGACCGAGCCTCGGGTCTTGCTCCTTGATGAGCCCACGGCTGGGATGAACCCGCGCGAGACGCTGGAACTTCGCGATCAGATCAACCGGATGCGCGACGAGCTTGGCCTGACCTTGTTGGTCATTGAACACGACATGCGGGTCGTCAAAGGAGTGTCTGACCGCGTGATTGCGCTCGACCATGGGCAACCGATCGCGGAAGGCACCTACGATGAAGTAGCGCATAATGATCTCGTCATTAGTGCGTATTTGGGCACCAAGGCGGTCGGGTGACTTCTCCCTCGAAGGATCCAATCCTGTCACTTTGTAACGTCAGCACTCACTATGGGCTGGTCGCAGTTCTCCAGAACGTCGACATGGACATTTTCCCTGGAGAAATGGTGTGTCTTCTCGGCGGAAACGCAAGTGGAAAGACCACGACGCTGAAGACGATACTCGGGTATGTCGTGCCTTCGAAAGGCGACGTCGTCCTTGATGGACAGGTGATCTCTGGTTTCAGTACGACCGAAATCGTGCGATGTGGCATCTCGATGGTGCCAGAGAACCGTCGGTTGTTCGCAGGGATGACGGTCGAGGAAAACCTCGCACTGGGTGCTTATCTTCGGAAGGACAAGGCGGCGGTCGCCGCCGATCGGGACATGGTGCTGACAATCTTTCCGCGCGTCGCCGAGCGCTTGCAACAGATGGCAGGAACGTTGTCCGGAGGCGAGCAACAAATGGTCGCGATGGGCCGCGCCCTGATGGCGAACCCAAAGGTTCTGCTCATGGACGAGCCTTCCATGGGATTAGCGCCGGTGCTAGTCGACCAGGTGTTCGAGATCATCAAGTCGATTCGCGAACTTGGTAGGACCGTCTTCGTGGTTGAACAGAACGCGAATATGGCGCTTTCGATCGCGGACCGCGGCTACGTGATTCAAACGGGCCGTGTGGTCTTGGCCGATAGTGCTGCCAATTTGCTTACGAACCCGATGATGCGCGAGGCGTATCTCGGCGAGATGTGATTGCGCCACGACCGACCAGGAAGCGACAGGTAGCGTCTGTCGGGTGAGTCGACCTGCGGCCCTCGAACACGTTCGCTTCGTCGGCGACAAGCGCACCCAGGTGGTCTACGACCAAGATCTGGCCAGTTCCGACGAGCGGGTGGCAATCGCGATCGCCGACATCGTGGCCACCGAATCGTTCGCGTGCTTCGCCCCCGACTCGTTGGCCGAGGCCCGCAACCGCGGCTATCGGGCCGCCGGCAGCCTCAACGGCTGATCCACAGATCGGAAGGCAGTGCTTCGCGCACGCCCTTCCAACGCCCTTCGAACGCGACGTCGCTCAGGGCCGGTTCGCACGCAACCCGGCGGGGGTCGTCCGGGAGTCCTTCGAGTGTGACCCAACTCGTGCACCCGCCGAACGCGTCGTCCCAATCGATCGTGATCGCTTCCGCAAGCCGGTGGGCTCGCAGCACGAGCACCCACAGCGGATCGCGCGACTTCCAGTTGAGGCGCGAGCTCGCGTAGTCGTCGGTCCAGATCACCTTGCCGGCGAGGGCGTCGAGGTGATCTGGTTCGCTGATCGTCGCGTGCGCAACGACCTCGACCCAGCCGCGCACCGTGATGGGCTGGCCGACGGGCGCCGACGCTGCGAGGTCGATCCAACCTCGGTAGGCGGGTTTCAGCAGTTCGGCCTCTTGGTGCTCCGCCGTCGGATAGAGCCACGCCTGGTCGTGTTCGAGCGTGAAATGGCGACCGTCTTCGCGCAACCCGCCTTTGCGGAGGTCGATGATCTGCTCGCCCGTGAGCAGTGCGTGCACGATCGTCGCCCATTCCTTGAGCGCCGGGATACTCATCTCGCCAGCGTAGGGGGCAGCGCTCGAGTCAGAAACTGGCGAGAACGTCGCGCAGCGTGGTGTCGAGGTCGATCTGGGGAGTCCAACCGGTCGCGCTCGTGAGTTTCGAATGATCACCGATGAGCACCGGGACGTCGACGGGGCGCACCAGTTCGGGGTCGATCCGCAATTCCAGCGGGCATTCACTGGCGGCGACGAGCCGTTCGGCGATCTCGCGCACCGACACGCCCCTGCCGGTGCAGACGTTGTAGATCTCACCCGACGATCCGAGATCTGCGAGGCGCACGTATGCCCGCACGACATCGCGTACGTCGCCGATGTCGCGAATGGGGTCGAGGTTGCCGACCGCGATGTCGATTGCTCCCGCGGCGGTCGCCGCACGAATGCGTTGCGCCAAGGCGGGGATCAAGAACTTCGGAGCCTGACCGGGGCCGGTGTGGTTGAACGGTCGCGCCACGACGACGCGCGCTCGACTCGACGTCGCGAACTCGACGGCTCGTCGCGTCGCTTCTGCCTTGCTCCGTCCATAGGGAGACACGGGTGCGACCGGGCGGTCCTCGTGCAACGGAATTTCGTCGGGTGTGACCCGCCCGTACTCCTCCGCGCTGCCGACCACCACCACGACGTCGGCCCCCGCGCGTTCACTGCCGTCGAGCACCGCAACGGTGCCACCCACGTTCACTCGCTCGACGGCATCCGGGTCCGACCAACTCTCACCGACGTGGCTCAGCGCCGCGAGGTGGAACACCATTTCTGGTCGCGCAGCGCGAAGCGCGGCACCGACCGCGTCGGCGTCGCTGACGTCGACCTCGTTGCGGTCGAGAATCGTGACGTCGTGACCGGACGCGCGTAGGGCCGAGGCGAGATGGCGACCTACAAAGCCGTTCCCTCCGGTGATGACGGCGCGCATCAGATCACCGTCGCATACACCGCGAGGTGCGCGTCGATACTGGCCGACCACGAGAAGGTCCGGGCTCGTTCAGGTCCTGCGGTGCGAAGCCGGGCCGCGGTCGTGGGATCGAGCGCTGCTCGGAGCGCCTCGGCGAGCGCGGCATCGTTGCCCGGCGTTGCCGCCAACGCCGCGTCACCGGCGACTTCGCCGAGCGACGACCTTCGGCTGGTGACCACGGGAGCGCCGCACGCCATTGCCTCGAGGACGGGGAGCCCGAAGCCCTCTTCGAACGAGGGGTACGCGATGACTGCGGCGCGGCGATAGAACGCCGCGAGCGCGTCGTCGGCGATTCGACCCGGTCGAGCGATCCGGGTCGCGCACCCACTGGACGCGATCGCAGCTCGCGTGTCGTCGATACCCCAACCCGGACTTCCCCCGATCACGAGTTGCAGATCGGGAAATTCGTGCGCGATCTGAGCGAACGCCCTGACCAGGCCAGGCACGTTCTTCCGGGGCTCGATGGTCGACACGAAGCCGACGAACGGCTCTCGAATTCCATGCGCCGCCAGCAGTTCGCGATCGCCCGGCTGCGCAGTGGGGGAGTAACGATCGAAGTCGACGCCATGCGGGATGACGACCACCGTCGCTGTCGTCGGCGCGACCTCGGCCAGGCGACTGGCCGTCGCCTCGCTCACACACACGACGGCGTTCGCACGCTTCGTGGCGCGCCGAATCATCTGTCGGAAGTAGACCACCTTCGATCGCTGGTGCCATTCGGGGTGATCGAAGAACGTGAGGTCGTGCACCGTCACGACCATCGGGACGTCGGCGCGAAGCGGCAACGTGTAATGCGGTCCGTGCCAGAGATCGGCCTGCAGCCGTCGAGCGAGATCGGGACCGCGGGTCTGCTCCCAGGCGAGTCGAGCGGGTCTGCTCGTCGGCGCCTCGGCGGCGATCGTTGCGTCGGGCGCGATCGCGGCCCAACGATCGCCGTCGTCGCGGCGGGCGACGAGCACGAGATCCACGTCATCGAGCGCCGCAGCGCCACGGGCAGCCAAACCGCGTGCCAATTCGACGGTGTACACGCCTGCGCCGACCGGCGCGGTCGGTACGGCCGACACGTCGAGCACGATCCGTCGGTGCGGAGCCATCGCCGGGCAACCTATCGGCGAGGCGTCGTCGACGGCTCAACCAACGCGCGCAGTCAGTTCTCGGTAGATCGAGGTGTGCTCGATCGCCGTCCGGTTCCAACTGATGGTTTCGACCCGCCGTGGGCCGCGCGCGGCGTAGTCCTGTTGATGGCTGGAATCATCGAGCATGTGAACGATCGCGGCCGCGGTCGCCTCGGCGTCGTCGGGTGGAACGAGGACACCGGCATCGCCGACGACCTCGGCGAGCGCGTTGCCGCTCGTCGTGATGACCGGACATCCCCGCGCCATTGCCTCAGCGGCCGGTAGGCCGAACCCTTCGTACACCGACGTGATGCAACACAACGCGGCTCGTCGATAGAGCGCGTCGACCTGTGTCCACGGCAGCTTGCCGAGTCTGCGAACGCCGGGTTCGTCGAGACGACCGACGTCGCCCCATCCGTCCGGCCCAACGATCACCAGCGTGGTGTGTGGATGGCTGCGGCGCACGGCTCGAAACGCCTCGACGAGTACCTGCAGACGCTTGCGAGGTTCGACGGTGCCGACGGTGATGATGTAGCGGCCGCTCGTTCCCGTTGCTGCGACCCGCGCGTTGACGATCGCGTCGGCGATCGGCGGTGCAGGGTCGCATCCAAGACGCGCCGTGCGCACTGCGGCGGGGTCGAATCCGTCGAGGAGCAATTCGTTGCGAGTGAAGTCGGACGGGGTCAACACCAGGTCGGCGTCGCGGCGCGCCAACTCCAGTCCGCGCCGGTGGAACGACACGCCGCGCCGAGTCGTCGACTGTGGGTGACGAAGAAACGCAACGTCGTGGACCGTGACGACGAGCGGCCGGTCGTCGCGGGGTGGAACCGCGAGGCTCGGCGCATGGAGGACCGCTCCGCTGACCTTCACGCGCGGCCGTCGGAGCCGATGCCACAGCTCATAGCGGACGCCGGCGCGTGGTGCCCCCAGATCGGTCCATTGAACACCGGACGGCAGCCCGTCCGGTGCAGCGCCGGCCGCGAAGGCATGCGGGCGAACTCCCGCCGCGGGGAGGTGCTCGAGCAACGCCTCGACGTAGCGACCAATGCCTCCGGGCACCGGTTGGAGGATCTGGCCCGCGTGCAACGCGACGTCGAGAGTGTTCACGTCATGTCGCGGTACAACTCGACGAGACGAGTCGCGGTTGTCGTCCAGTCGAACTGCGCCGCCTGAACAAATCCGCGTCGGACGTAGTCGGAGCCGACGTCTGGAATCATGAGTTCGAGCAACGCCGCCGCCAGCGCATCCTCGTCGGTTGCGTCGACGAGCCGAGCCGCATCGCCGGCGATCTCTGGAATCGAGCCGGCTCGGGCCGCGACGACGGGTGTGCCCGCAATCATGGCTTCGAGTACTGGAAAGCCGAATCCTTCCGAGATCGACGGGTACGCGAGCACGGCAGCGCGATGCAACAGCGAACTGCGATCGCGATCGTTCACGGCCCCGACGCGTAACACGCGATCTCGAAGGGTCTGCGGCAGCCGGGTGATCGCCGCATCGAGTGCCGGTCCGGCGGATCCGTCGGGACCCGCGATCACCAACACGAGATCGGCATGGTCGTTCGCGGCGCGCCCGAACGCGGCGACAAGGTGCGGGAGGTTCTTGCGCGGCTCGACGGTACCGAGCGACAACACGAACGGGCGATCGGCGATCGCTTCGCGTAGCGGGTCCGACAGTCCGAGGTCACGCAACACGGACGGGATACCCCACGGGATCACCACGACACGGCCGGCGCGTATCAGCCCGGGTCCGAAGATCTCGTCGACCTCGTGCGCGACGAATTCCGATGGCGTGTGCGCCGTCGCGCCGCGGCGGATCGCTCGCTGGATCACCGACTTGTACGTGCGAGCATCGTCGCTGGCGAGCTCGGGGTAGCGGACGAACGCGCAGTCGTGGATCGTCACCACGGTCGGTAACGAGCTCGGCGGCGTGAGGTAGTTGGTCGCATGCAAGACATCAGCCGGGTCCAACCAACGATCGATGCGCGGACGCTCTGCCCGCGTCCAAGCCTTGAGCGCCAACCCCGCAGGGACGGGCGGAAACACGGTGTTGTCGGGGAGCTCGGACCGATGTTCGCGTGCGCGCAGCGACAGCGCGTACGGGATCAGACGCGGTGGGTCCGCGTGCTGGGTGAGCGCCGCAAAGGTGGCGGCCACCGCGTTGCCAACGCCGGTACGAAGCCCGATGAGCGATGTGACGTCGATCGCCACTGCGGGAGCTGCCACAAGCCGTAGTTAGCACAGGCTCGCCCGGTAGCGTGACCACCATGTCGGACCCGGTCGTCGTGAGCGCGCGGCCGTCGCTCCCGGTTCGGTTGCGTCGGGTCTGGTCGTACCGAGAATTGCTCGTCGGACTGATCCGCAAAGAACTCAAAGTCAAGTACAAGAACTCGGCGCTCGGGTTCGCCTGGTCGATGTTGAATCCGGCTTTGTACTTGTTGGTGTTCTGGTTCGTGTTCGAAAAGGTCTTGCGCAACGGGGTGCCGCAGTTCCCGATCTTCTTGTTGTCTGGTCTGCTGGTCTGGAACCTCTTCTCCGTCGCGCTCGGTAGCGCCACCGCAGCGATGGTCGACAACGCCGGCCTCATCAAGAAGGTCGCGTTCCCGCGCGAAGTGTTGCCCCTTGCATCGGTCGGCGCCGCAGTCGTTCATTTCTTCTTGCAGCTGGTGGTCCTGGTCGTCGCGTTGGTCGGGTTCCGAACCGACGTGGATTGGGCCTACGTTCCGTTGCTGCCGCTCGCCCTCGTCGTGACCGTGTTGCTCGCAGCAGGAATCGGGGTGCTCCTCAGCGCCCTGAATGTCTACCTACGCGACATCAAGCACGTCGTCGAACTCTTGTTGCTTGCATGGTTCTGGTTCACGCCGATCGTGTGGCAGTTCCGGTCCCTCGCCGAATCGGGCTCGACCGCCGAACGTTTCGCGCTGCTGAATCCGATCACCCCCATCGTCCTCACCTTTCAGCGAGCCTTGTACGCCACGATCGAAACCGACCGAGTTGCGATCCTTCCGGATTGGACCGTGATGCATCACCTTGCGCTCGTCGGTGCGGTCGGTCTGCTGGCCGTCGTGATGCTGGTCATCGGCGAGATCGTTTTCGGCCGTCTCGAAGGCGACTTCGCGGAGGAACTCTGACGGTGGGCCACGCCATCGAAATTCGCGGTGTCGACAAGCGCTTCCGACTCCGACACGAGAAGTCGCTGAAGGAGCGCGTCGTGCGGTTGGGTCGCGCTGACGCTGAAGAGTTCTGGGCTCTGCGCGACATCGACATCCTCGTCGACACCGGTTCGACAATCGGACTCGTCGGTCACAACGGCAGCGGCAAGAGCACGCTGCTGAAGTGCGTTGCGGGAATTCTGCGTCCGAACCACGGGACGATCACGACCGTCGGACGAGTTGCTGCCCTGCTCGAACTCGGCGCCGGCTTTCAACCCGATCTCACCGGCCGCGAGAACGTCTTCCTCAATGGCTCGATTCTCGGACTGTCGAAGCGTGAGATCGCTCGACATTTCGACGACATCGTTGCGTTCAGCGAACTCGACCACTTCATCGATACGCAGGTCAAGCATTACTCGTCGGGAATGTTCGTGCGCCTTGGGTTCGCCGTGGCCGTGAACCTCGATCCCGCGATTCTCCTCATCGACGAGGTTTTGGCGGTCGGCGACGAGGCATTCCAACGAAAATGCATCGACCGCGTGCGCGAGTTCCAACGAGAAGGTCGCACGATTGTGTTCGTCACGCACTCGATGACGCAGGTGCAGGAGATCTGTGATCGCACCGTCGTGCTCGATCACGGGGTGATCGTGGCCGACGACGAGCCCGCGGCGGCGATCCGCACATTTCGAGAGCACCTGTACGCCAAGGAGACAAAGCTGGCCGACGGCGCAACCGGTGCGGGACGTCATACCGGACCAGTCAGCGACGCTCGCCAGGTTCCCCCGACCGAGCACGAGTTGCGCGCAACGAAGCAGGTGCGCATCATCGACGTCGAGTTCGATCATCCCGAACGCGACCATCGCTCACATGTGTTGCCGCACGAACCGCTTTCGATCAGAGTTCGACTTCATTCCGACGAACGCATCGACGATGTGATGTGCGGACTGGGAATTCACGACGCATCCGGACGGCTGCTCTTCGGGAGCAACACGAAGTTCGTTGGCGTCGTCGTTCCACCGATCGACGGCGACGCCACCGTTTCGTTCTCGTTCCCAACGCTTCCGCTGATCGGCGGCAACTATCGCGTGTCGATCGCGGTGCAGAATTACGACGAGACGACGACCTACGACTGGTCCGAGCAACGCCATCAGATCGCGGTGTTGCCGACCGATCGGTCGCACGGTGTCGTGGCTCTGGATTTGCAGGTCGAGGTGAACGGGTGAATGGGGAACGGATGCACGAAACGAGTCCGATCGACCTCGAAGTTGTGCTGCGTGAGATCGAAGCAGACGCGCGCGAGCGTCGTCGATCGGGGGTGTACCCGCCAGGCTTCGAGGAGGAACTCGCCGACCTGTTCGCTCGGTTCTCGCCGCCCGCCGCGTCGGGAGATCTCGGCGCACTGATCGACGACGCCGAAGAACACGGGCTGATCGAACCGTTCATCCCGGTTGAGTCACAAAAGCCCGCGGGGCGCTACGTGAAGCAGGGTTTTGCGAAGGCGCTCGGCTGGTATCACACGTGGCTGACCCAAGAGATTTCGCAGTTCGCCGGAGCATCCGTTCGGGCAATGCGGGTCACCGCCGATCGGTTGGCGGCAATCGAACGCCGTCTGGGCCACGCCGATCGGCACGCGGCACTGTTGGCGGAGATCCCGTTCGAGTCGCCGACGGCGGACGAGGTCGCCGCGATCGTTGGTGCCGTGCAGCGGCGCGGTGGCGCGGCCGGTCGCGTCCTCGTCGCCCGCGGTGGTGCCGGGTCCGTCGTCGCCGCGCTCACGGCCGGTGGCTTCGATGCATACGGCATCGAGCCCGACGCCCAAGCGCGTGACCGAGCCGAAGCACTGGGTGTCGATCTCCTGCCCGACGACACCGAGCGCCATCTCTCGGCCGTACGTCCCGCAACGCTGGGCGTCGTGATCTTGATGGGACCCGATGTCGACGCGACCTCGGTGGGCGCGCGAGTCGCGCGATTGGACCAGGTACGTCGAGCCTTGCACGAGGAGGGCACGCTCGTGGTTGCGACGACGCTGGCCGACGAGTTCGCCCGCCGCCAGCCGGTGGTCGCCGATTTCGCCGCGGCGGGCCCGTTCGGAGGCGCAACCTGGCGGGTGTTGCTCGAGCGTTGGGGCGCGACGTCGGTCGACCTCGAGGTATCCGGCGAGATGCTGTTGATCGTCGCTCGGCGAGGCGAACCGCCGCCGCCCGCGCACGCGAGTTGAGTCGTTCGATTCATGATCGCGATCCACCAGTTCCTCCCATCGCTTGCCCCACGCGATGCGCAGTCGCAACATCACCTCCACGTGCGTGCCGCGCTGCGATCATCCGGATACGTCAGCGAGATCTACGCAGGCGAGGCGAAAGGCGAACTGAAGTCCGAGGCCCGACCGTTTCGTGAGTTCGACGGAAACCGCGAGTCGTGGATGCTGTACGCGCACGCGATCGGTTCCCCGGTGGCGGATTTCGTACGCGACCGGCCCGAACCACTGATGCTGTATTTCCACAACATCACACCGTCGTCGCTCTTTGCGCCGTGGGAGCCGTCCGCTGCGATCAAACTGGGCGCGGGACGCCGTCAACTGCCGGCATTGGTCGCTCGTTCGCGGCTTTCGATGGCGAACAGCGAGTACTCCGAGGCGGAGCTGATCGATCTGGGTGCGCGACGCACGGCGGTCGTTCCGGTGATGTTCGACACCGCAAACTTCGCGTCCGCGCCAGATCCCGTCATGTCGCAGGAGCTGACCGCGTTGGCGTCGAAGGGCGTCGTGCATCTGTTGTTCGTCGGTCGGCTTGCGCCGAACAAAGCGCAGCACCGGCTCGTCGCGGCAGTTGCAGCGCTGCGCGCCGGCTACGACATCGATGCGCAGCTGCATCTGGTCGGCGGGTCGGCGTCGGATCGTTACGAACGGACCATCCGTTCCTATGTCGATGCGCTCGGCCTGCACAACGCTGTGTCGTTCGTCGGGAGCGTGTCGCCGGCGGTGCTCGCGTCGTACTACGAGTCCTCGTCGGTGTTCGTCAGTGCATCGGAACACGAAGGGTTCTGCGTGCCGATCCTCGAGGCGTGGTATCACGATCTTCCGGTCGTCGCGCTCGCCACGACCGCGGTCGACGAGACGCTCGGCTCAGCGGGGGCTCGACTGCGATCGAACACGCCGACTCGGATCGCGGCCGCCGTCGCGCGCGTCGTTGCCGATCGATCGTTGGCCGACACGCTACGGAGTCGTGGCCGCGCACGACTCGACGAGTTCTCGGTGGAACGATCGAAGGCGAAACTGCTCAGCGCGGTTCGGTCGGTGGTCGAGCCGTGAGGGTGCATCAGCTCGTACCACGGTTGGAACCCGGGGCAGTCGGAACCGCGGTGATCGAAGGCCGGCAGGCGTTGCGGAACGCCGGGTACGAATCGGAGATCATCGCCGACGAGATCGACGACCGATGTTGCGACGTCGGAGTCCGGTCGTTCGAAGAACTCGATGCGCTGGTCGATCCGAGCACCCTGCTCGTGTATCACCTTGCGATCGGATCTGCGATGGCCGATCGCCTCCTCCACCGAAGCGACCTGGCCGCGCGACTCATCGTGAGCTATCACAATCTCACGCCGTCCGCGTTGCTGGAACCGTGGGATCCCCACCTCGGTCCGGCGATCGCGTGGGGCCGGCAGCAGCTCCGTCGTCTAGCGCGCCAAGCCCGACTCGGAATCGCGATGAGCGAGTTCAGCGAACGCGAACTGCGCGACGCGGGAATGGCGAACACGGTGACCGTTCCCGTGCTCGTCGATCCGACCGCGCTCGCGCGGGCCGATGCGGAACGCGTCACCGAACTGCGGTCGACCGCCGGCGTGACGTGGCTCTATGTGTCTCGCATCGCACCGCACAAGGCGCAGCACGCGCTCGTGCAGGCGCTCGCGCTCGCTCGAGTCGCCCACGACCCGGGTGCGCGCCTGTGGCTGTGCGGCAGTTCGGCGTCCGATCGCTACCTCGCAGCGCTTCGGGGGCTCGTTGACTCGCTCGACCTGGGTTCGGCAGTCGAACTCACCGGATCGGTGACGTCGGCCGAGCTCGCGGCGAGGTTTGCGGCTGCCGACGTGTTCGTGAGCCTGTCGGATCACGAGGGATTCGGGGTGCCATTCCTGGAGGCCTGGCAGCACGATCTGCCCGTGGTGGCGTTCGGATCGTCGGCGGTGCCTGAGACGGTCGGTGATGCCGGAATCGTGCTTGCCGACAAGGCACCGGCGACCGTCGTGGCGGCAGTCGAACGCGTGGTGCGTGATCACGAACTCGCTCGCGTGCTCGTCGATCGGGGCCGACGGCGACTCGCCGGGCCGTTCGATCCGACGATGATTCGTCGTCGGTTTGTCGAGGCGATCGAGTCGGCGCAGTGAAGATCGCGTTCGTCACGCCGCGCTACGCGACCGATGGCGGCGCCGAGACTGCGACGCGACTGTTGTCCGAGGCGCTCGTCGCCCGGCGGGGCATCGAAGTCGAGGTGCTGACGACCACGGCGATCGACATGCATTGGCACGAAGGTTTCGCGTCGGGTTCGAGCAACGTCGACGGTGTTCACGTTCGGCGATTCCCGGTGGACCGAGCGCGTCATCACGACTTCGCGATCCGCAGCGAACGCTTGCTGCGCGCGCCCCGGCGGGCAAGCACCGAGATCGAGCACGCCTGGCTCGAGTCGCAGGGCCCAGTGAGTCACGGTCTCGTTGACGCGATCGAGTCGTCCGATGCCGATGTGATCTCGATGGGGCCCTACCTGTACCACCCGATTGTCGAGGGCGCGTCGCGCTCGCGTCGGCCCGTCATCCTGCACGGTGCTGCGCACGACGAGCCCGCGTTGTCGCTCGCCCTGTATCGCTCGCTGTACACGAACGTGGATGGCCTTTCGTTCTGGAGCAATGCTGAACGTTCGCTGGTGCTCGATCGATTTGCAGTCGCCGCCACGCCCCAGTCGGTGATCGGGCTCGGCGTCGATGCCAACCCGGCAGACGAAGTCGCAGCGCGCGAGGTAGTTGGACTCGGCGCGGATCAGCCGTACCTGCTGTGCGTCGGCCGAGTCGACGATCAGAAAGGCGCCGCCCTCGCAGCGCGGATGTTTACCAGCTACGCGACGCGTCATGCCGACGACCTCGAATTGGTGTTTGCCGGGTCGATCATCGACCCTCCGGATTCCCATCCGAGGATCCGTGTCGTCGGCAAGGTTGACGAGACGACGAAGTGGGGACTGCTGCGTGGCGCGACGGCGCTGTTGTCGCCGAGCGCGTTCGAGAGCTTCGGGATCGTGTTGTTCGAGGCCTGGTCGCTCGCGCGGCCGGTGCTCGTCAATGCGCAGTGCGCGGTGACGGTGGACCATGTCCGATCGTCGAGTGGCGGCATCGTGATCGGCGATCAGGCCGAGTTCGACGCCGCAGTTCGACGGCTCGTCACGGACCCGCAGGCCGCAAGCCGAATTGGTGCTGCCGGGCGTGCCTACTCGATGCGCATGTTCTCCTGGGACGCGGTGCTCGATCGCTACCTCCGGCTCGTCGATCAGGTTCTGCGACACGCGCCGCGATGATGGCTTCAGAACTCGGCCTCGGCTGGTCGATGAGGTACTGATGCGCGCACGGATTCGAACTCGGCGAGTCGGCGCGCTCACGGTCGCACTGGCGAGCCTCTCGGCGGTTGCGGCGCCTGCGTCGGCGAAGGTGAACGACACGCTCGCGCCTCGTTGGGAGCTGAGCCTCGCGAACTGGAACCGCACCTCCTCTCCGCAGCTAGCCGACCTCGATCGAGATGGTCAGCTCGACATTGCGTTCGGGTCACAAGACGGCTCGCTGCGGGTGCTCGACGCGGATGGTCACGCCCTGGCTGGCTGGCCGCGCCAGGCGAAGATTGCCGGCGCGCCGATCGCAATCGACTCCACGCCCGGCATCGGCGACCTCGACAACGATGGCCGACCGGAGATCGCGGTCGGTGTCGGATCGACGTTCAAGCCGAATCAGCAGGGCGGGGCGGTCGTCTTCGAGGCGGGTGGCGCAACTCGATGTTCGTACCGGACGAAGGACGTACACAATATCTGGACGTTCACAGGTGTCCCCGACGGCTACTCCGATGGGGTGTTCTCGTCGCCGGCGATCGGTGACGTCGATGGCGACGGATACAACGACATTGTGTTCGGCGGCTTCGATCTTCGGATCCACGCGATCGATCGCAACTGCCGATCGCTTCCCGGGTTCCCCTATTACGCAAACGACACGGTGTGGAGTTCTCCGGCGCTCTTCGACGTCGATCGCGACGGTCGCCAGGAGATCTTCATCGGCGCGGACTGGTACGCGAACGGTCCGGCCGATCCCGCGTCCGGTGGCCGCTTCCGGCGGATCGACTGGACGGCGGACCGCGCGGTCGTCACCTGGACTCGCTCGGCTCGCGATGTGTTCACATCGTCGCCCGCCATCGGCGACATCGACGGTGACGCACGGCTCGAAGTTGTCGTCGGCGCCGGCGATTTCTTCCACCAGCCCGACGCCAACAAGGTGTTCGCATTCCATCTCGACAACGGCTCGACGGTCTCGGGCTGGCCGCGAGCGACGAGTGGCGTCACGCGGAGTTCTCCCGCCCTCGGCGATCTCACGGGCGATGGTGTCGCCGAGGTCGTCATCGGTTCGCGCGACGGCCAGGTGCATGCGTTACGCGGGAACGGGTCGACACTGTGGAGCCGGAACCCCGGACGCGGGAACAACCTCGTCGGGTCGCCGATCATCGCGGACCTCGATGGCGACGCCGACCAAGACATAGGGATCGGCAACTCCTTCGCGTTCTATTTCCTGCGAGGCAGCGACGGCACGACAATGCATTCGGTCAACTCGGTGCTCTCGTTCGAGTCATCGGGCGCAGTCGGTGACTTCGGCCCCGATGGACGCCAACTCGTGACGGTCGGATTCGACACCCCTGGCTACCGCACGAGGGTGCGCGCCCACCCACTACCGGCGAGCTCGCAGAGTGACGCGTGGCCGAGCTTCGGGCGCAACGCTCGCAACCTTCGGGCCGAGGCGAGCGACCCTCCCGATTCACCGCAATGCCACACCGGCGCGAACCGACGATCTCCCTCCACGAAGTCGGCGCCATTCCGAAGCGGCCCGGCGCTGCAGATCGATGGCCAATACGACCTCGTCGCGCCGACCAATGTCGACGGCGATGATCAGTGCGACGTTGCGTTGTATGCGCGTGGTGCCGCCACCGACGGGCAGTTGCGTCTCGATAGTGCCGGAGATCCGGAGGTCGTCGAGCCCGAATTCGGTGGGCTCGGCGACGCAATCGTTCCACTCGACTACAACGGCGATGGCTACGGGGATCTGTTGATCTACGCGCGCGGCTCGGCGAGCGACTACCTCCGGAAGGGCACCGCGTTCGGCTTCGTGAACGGACCTCGCGTGGATTTCGACGGTGATCACGACTTCGCGCTGCCCGGCGACTTCAACGGCGATCGACGGGGCGACGTGTTGCTCTACGGACGAGGAACGCGCCCAGACGCGCTCTGGTTGGGCACCGCTCGCGGCCTGGTCCCAGGACCCGCGCTCAACGTCGCGGTGCGGTTCGACCTCGTCGTGTCGGCCGACGTCAACGGTGACCGTGTGACGGACGTGCTCTACTACCAAACCGGTTCCGACGCAGAGATGTTGAAACTCGGGACGCGTTACGGCGTGTTCGTCAATGGCAGCGCCCCGAACGTTGCCGCCCGTTACGACGCGATCGTCGCCGGTGACTTCGATGGCGATGGAGCTGACGATCTCGTGTTCTATGCGTCCGGGACACGTGGTGACACGCTCCGACGAGGCGGCAAAGCCGGAGTCGGTTCCGCGAAGGCGATCACGATCAACCAAACCTTCGATCACCTCACGGCGGGTGACCTCGACGGCGACCTCCGCGCAGACCTGATCGGTATCGGCAACGGCGTCACGCCCGACCGGATCTTCCTGGGCAATTGATCGGTCGTCAGACGCGAGTTGGATGATCGGCGATCGCCAGCATCGCGTCATCTCCCGCGCTGTCGCCGTAGGCCCACAGCTCGCGAGCGTCCAAGTCGGAGAACACGGCATGCAACCGGGTCACCTTGTTCGCACCCCGGCAGTTGCCGCCGATCATGACGCCGGTGAGTCGACCGTCGCGGACTTCGAGCGTCGTGCAGATCACGTGATCGACCCCGAGCTCGGGACCGATCACGTCCAGATACACATCGAGCGACGCCGACACGATCGCGATTTCGTGCCCCTGTTCGCGATGCCAGGCGAGCCGATCTCGCATGCCGGGACGAATGAGGTTGGCGAGCACGTCGTGAGCGTGTTCGATGCCCAGCGCCCGGACCGTCGCGTCGTCGCGACCACGCAACACCCGGTTGAAAAGACGCGCCTTTGCCGCGTCGCGATCGCCGCGCCCCACCGCTGCAAGGACGATGCGCGGCAGGTCGAGCAGCACGACGGCAACGAGCCTCGGTATCCCGACGAGCTTGCGCAGAAATGGGAACAGCGAGTCCTGCGTGGTGAGGGTGCCGTCGAAATCGAAGGCTGCAAGCGGCCGGGCCGTCATCGAACCAATGGCTCAGATCGGGAGACGGCGGAAGATCGGCCGGGGTACGTGTCGCAAGATCGACATGACACCCCGGATCGGCATCGGCGACCAGACCAGATCGGCGCCGCGCCGGATGCCTTTGACGATGTCGGCGGCAACCTGATCCGCGGTGACCGCGAGCGGAGCGGCTTCCATGCCGTCGGTCATCTTCGTGTGGACGAACCCCGGGCGCACCACCATGACCTTCGCGCCCGAGCCTCGCAATGCTTCGCCCAGACCGAGGAAGAACGCGTCCATGCCTGCCTTCGCCGCGCCGTAGATGTAGTTCGCCCGCCGAACCTTTTCGCCGGCAACCGATGACAACACAATCAGGGTGCCGTGGCCCTGGGCCCGGAGTTGCTCGGCGACGGCAGTACCGATCGAGGCCGCGCCCGTGAAGTTGGCGTTGATCACATTGACGACCGCAGCCGGGACGTGCTCGTCGTGTTCCTGGTCGCCGAGCACTCCGAACGCGAGCAGAACGAGATCGAAGTCGCCGTGTTGTTTCGCCATCGACGTCACGAAGTCGGTGTGGGACGAGAAATCGGTCGCGTCGAACTTCTCGACATGCAGCGTGGCACCGCGATCGCGGCGAGAGGACGCGGCGGCCTCGAGCGTCTCAGGATCGCGGCCGGCGAGTACCACCGTCCGAGTCGATGCGCTGATGAGCGCATCGACGGTAGCCAACGCGATGTCGGACGTTCCTCCGAGCACGAGAACCGACTGCACGCGTCCGAGCGCATCTTTCACGATGACTCCGTCTGGGTGGTTCGCCGCTGCGGCTTGGTGGGGGGTTTGGACGACGGCGCCTTCGACGCGGCGCGAGGGCGGCGGGTCACACCGAGTCGGTGATCGAGGTCGGACTGCATGGTGCCGTTCGGGTCGAGTCGGGCCTGCACGTCGCGCCACTCCTCGAGCCGGGGATACATCGCGGCGAGTCGGCTCCCGGACAACCGCGAGTCCTTGGCGAGGTAGACGCGTCCGCCCGCTTCGATGACGAGGTCGTCGAGGTCGTCGAGCATTGCGCTGAGTCCGTCGATTCCGGTCGGCACGTCGATCGCGAGCGTCCAGCCCGGCATCGGGAACGACAAGTGTCCGGCGTTCTCGGACTCGAATCGTTTCAGCACGGCGAGGAAGCTCGGAGCACCCGTGGCAGCAAACCGTTCGAGCGCGACGCGCACGACCCGCTCGGCGCCGTACGGCACGACGAACTGATATTGGAGCAGGCCCCGTGAGCCGTACACGTGGTTCCAGCCGAGGACTGCGTCGAGCGGATGAAAGAATCCGACGATCGAACGGATCTCGTCACGGTGCTCTTTGGGTGCCTTGCGGAACCACAACTCGTTGAACGCTTTGATGCTCAGCCCGTTGATCAGCCCGTTCGGCATCCAGGTCGGCAACTCGATGCTCACCCGCGGTGCATAGTCCCTCGCGCGGCGAGCATGTTTCGCGTCGAGCGACGAGAGGCGAGCATGATCGCCGCGTTCCAGGACGGATCGACCGAGGGCACCGCCTTTGGCCATCGTGTCGATCCATGCAACCGAGTAGCGATAGCGATCGTCGGTCGCGAGCATGCGCGACATGCAGTCGTCGACGTCGGCACACCGTTCGGTGTCGACCTGCATCCAGGCGGTCTCGATCGGATGGAGCCGCAACGTCGCGCGGGTCACGACGCCGGTGAGCCCCATGCCGCCGGCAGTCGCCCACCAGGCGTCACGTCCGGCCGCGTCGTCGTCGCTGATTGCGAGCACCTCACCCGCGGGCGTGGCGAGGGTTGCGGCCTCGACGAAGTCGGCGAAGCTTCCGAGGCGGAACTTCCCATGAATGTCACTGGCGATCGCGCCGCCGACCGTCACGAACCTCGTACCGGGAATCACGGTCGGAAACCAGCCGAGCGGAATGAGGACCTGCATCAGCGTCGCCAGGGTGACGCCGGGATCGCACGTCACGGTCCCGGCGTCGAGGTCGAGGTCGAGGATGCGGTCGAGTGCAGTCGCGTCGAGCACGTGACCGCCGGCGTTCTGCGCAGCGTCGCCATACGAGCGACCCAGTCCTCGTGCGACCACGCCACGATCGAACGTGTCACCGAGGTGGTTCTCGACCGCCTTGACCGAATCCGGTGTCCACACTGTGGCGCGGGTGGGCGCGGTTCGAGCGAACCCGCTCAACTCCTGATCGGTCACGGTGCCCGGGAGGTTCACGAGTGCCCCAACACGCCCAAGCCGAAACAGACGACCCAGACGAGACCGATGATCTGCAACACGCGGTCGGAGAGCACGACCTCTTCGGGCGCGCCGCCCTTGCCGGTTTCGAGCAACAGGGCGTACCGCAACAGGCCCAGAACGAACGGCACGATCGAAAGCTGGAACAGCACTTCGTTGCCGGCTCGCGACGACACGTCGAACGCCCACAGCACGTACGCCACGATCGCGACGCTGGTTGCAACGCCGCGCACGTAGGCCAGATAGGGGAGGGTGTAGTGCGTGAGCGCGCGTCGGTGCGCGCCCGCCCCGTCGCCGAGCTCGAGAATCTCTGCATGGCGTTTTCCGGTGACCATGAACAGCGACCCGGCACCCGCAACGATGAGGAACCACGTCGAGATGTCGACATCGACTGCGACGCCACCTGCGATCGCTCGGAGGAGAAAGCCGGCTGCGACCGCCGCGATATCGATGACCGGTTCGTGCTTGAGCCATGCGCTGTAGGCGACGGTGAGCACGATGTAGCTGCCGATGACGACGGCGAGATGCCAGTCGGCAACGAAGCTCAGTGCGACCGCTCCGCTGAGGAGCAGTGTGCCGACGAGCATCGCCGGCTTGACGCCGATTGCCCCCGATGCGATGGGTCGGTTGCATTTGGTCGGGTGGAGGCGGTCCTCGTCGGCGTCGAGTGCGTCGTTCCAGCAGTACGTCCCGCTCGCCGCCATGCAGAAGCAGGCGAATGCCAACAGCGTCAGGGCCAGCGAGTCGACGTCGCCGAGCACGCCGGCCGCGCCCGGCGCCGCGAACACGAGCACGTTCTTCGCCCATTGTTTGGGCCGGAACAGTTTGAACCAGACCACCTTCGACTCAGATCTCGAGTTGCTCGTGTTCGACCACTTCGACGAGGTCTTCGATCGTGGCGGTCGCCACGCGCATGCGCAGCACGAGGAGCACCGCCATCAGCGCGGACGCCGTGAGGCTGCTGACCACGAACGCGATCTCGGCCCGGAGGAACACGTCGGATCCGATCGGCATCGCCGCGACGAATGCCGCGATGCCGACACTCCAGGCGAGTGCGACGGACTTGTAGCCACGAAGCGCGATCAGCCCCTGCGAGAGCGTCAACGCGAGGATGAATGCACCCGCGCCCGCAGCGAGCAACGCGAGGTCGCGGTTGCCGAGTGTCCATTTCTCGGTGAAGAGCATCTCGCCGACCGTCGGGCCGATCGTTCCGCCGGCGATCACGCCGATCACGCCGATTCCGATGACCACGACGAGCAGTTTGCGCAGTCCGGATCGAAAGTCGTCGTGGCGTCCGTCGCCTGCGTAACCCGCGAGCTTCGGCAACAACGACGCCTGCACCGCCTGGAACAAGAGAATCGGGATGCGCGCGATGAACATGCCGGTGATGAATCCGGCGAGTGCGTCGTCGTCGACATCGCCGCTCAATACGTTCGCGGCGATGACTGGTGCATACGACATGAGCTGCGCGAGGGCCGTCCCGACGAGCAGCAGTGTCAGCGCGCCCGACAGTTCGGAGTAGGGCGCGTCGGGCCCTGGTTCGATGAGGTTCTTCTGGCCGCGCAACGAGATGAGCACTGCAAAGGCCGGCGGCACGACCAGCGCCAGCCCGAACAGGCCCGGGGAAGTCGACCCGGCAGCAAACACCGCGCCGACGAAGACGATGCGCAAGATGCCTTCGGAGCCGTGCATCAATCCGTACGCACCGAACCGACCGTTTCCCGACAGCGTGCCGCGGGTGATGTGCGCGGCGTAGTACGTGACGAGCGCGACGAGCAGACAGATCAGCATCATCGGTTCGTCGTGGAAGTAGTTGTCGATGAGCCAGAGTGGCGCTGCGACGATCGCGGCCAGTGCGACGGCCGCAGCGAGCACGGCGCCGAGCTGCGCTGCCCGTTTGACGACCGGACCGCCGCCAGTCCCTTGCGCTCGCCGATGTGCGAGCGCCCGGGCGATCTCTTGCTCCAGCGGTTGGAAAAAGCCTGGTGCGACCACGAACACCATGACCCAGAGCGCGTTCAGCGCGTTGTAGCCGTTGTCGGTCAGCTTCTTTTCGGCGAGGATCTGGAAGCCGTACGCGGTCAGCGCCGCGACCATCAGCCCGGCACCGACCGCGTACGTGCCCTCGGGGACGTTGGCCCTGGCGGCGTCGACGAGCTTCGAGCGGCCCTCGGATCTGGGTTGCTCGGCAGAAGATGTGGTCACGCGGGCGGCTCGTTCTGGCTCGGGTCGGCTCGGTCGGCACAAGGCCGGGCTCGCTCGATCTGGCCAGCCCGGAGAACCCGGTCATGGTACCGGCGGACGCGGAAGCGGCGGCTACGACGGAGCAGGTCCGGTTGCGGGTGTCACGACCGTTGCGTGCCAGGGCGCCGAGTGCAGTCGGTCGCGCGTGCGACGACGAAGTCGAGCGACTGCGGGGAGTACCCGTTGGGAAGCTCGGTCAACGTCTGCTCGAGGAGGAATCGGTTCTCGGCCCGAAACGACGTCGTTGCCCCGCCGCAGGCCTTTGCGAGTTGCTGGTCGTCGATTCCGATGAGGAACAAATCGACACCTTCGGCGTTCCACGCAACCTCGAGTGATCGCCGAAGTGACGGGTTGAATGACTTGCCGGCGATCGCGACGGGTACCCCGCACCAGCCGCGAAGCGATGCGGGGAGCCGCTTGTAGAGCGCATCCGCATCGTCGCGCATCACGAGAACTGCCGCGTCGGGACCGAGTAACTCGCACGCCGACGTCACTGCACCGAGATAACCGGCTTGATCTGCTGCCGCTCGCACCGGCCGACTCGCTTGCAGCGGCATTGCGACGGTGGCGACGATCACGAGTGCAGCGCCGGCCCGAACCAACCCCGCGCGTCGTGGATACCAACGAAGAAGTGCGTCGATTGCGATCGCCGCCCCGGCGATGAGGGCGAACGTCAACGTGGTCAAGAACCGTCGCATCACCCACGAATGATCCGGGAAGATGTTCGGTCGGTACAGGTAGAGCAGCGATGCCGGCGCCGCGCTGAGCAGCAACGGAGCGAACCGGCGGGCGAGTCCTCGGCGCGCGACGACGAGCGCGATCCCGATGATTGCAGCACCGACGAGCACAGGACCGAGATACCAGCTCTGCCATTCGAACGAGTGCTCGCTGTATTTGCGGGTGATCTCGACCGGCAATCCGAGCCGTTCTTGCATTGCGGCGACGTCTCGTTGCGCCGGCCCGTGCACGGTTTCGAGCGACGGTCGAACGAACCAGAGCCCGAAGAGACCGACGGCGACTCCGGCGGCCAGCAGCATGCGAGCGCGCGCGTCGGCGCTCCACCATTGTCCTCCGGCGACGAGCGCCGCCCGGAGCGGCCGGACTCGCACGGCCACCACGACGACGGCGATCACCGCGAGCAGCGCGCACCAAAGCGCGGCCGTGCGAACCGACAAATCGGAGAGATACTCCGAGCTTCGGATGCGAAGATCGACCAGTGCGATGAGCAACACGGGAATGAACCCGCTGAGCAGACCTCGGGTGGCGCGCACAGCGCCATCACGATCCCGAAGCATCCACCAACGACCGACGATGACGGGCCAGAGCATGAGCAGCAAGGGCGCGTCGATGCGCAGTGCAACCAGCGCGCCCAGCGCAGCGCCGATGTGGATCGCGGCGCTGCGTTCGGGGGCCGAGCCGTCAGCGGGGAGTCGCGACAGCGCGAAGGCGACGAGCGCAAGACTCGGCACCTCGGTGTAGGCGTCGCGGGCAAACGCGACCCACAGCACCGAACCCCCCAGCGCAACGGTCACCGTCGCCGCTGCAATCGCCGACGTTCGTGCCGCCAGGAGTTGGTAGATCGTGAGCAGCGCGAGCGCGCCGAGCGCGATCGGCGCGGCGAACAACGCTTCGTCGCCGCCCACCGAGCCGCCAACCGCCATGAGCACCGGCAGGAGGTGATTTCCCTGGAAGTTCAGGGTTCCAGGGCTCGGCGACGGCAAACCGGGCGTCTCGTAGCCGAGGCCGTCGTGATTCGCGAACGGCCCGACCTCGGCGTCGACCTCGAGCGAGCCCTCCTCCGCGATCCACTTCGCTGCGTTCACGTAGAACCCAGGATCTCGGTTGATCTCGACGTGTTCGCTGCGGTGCGAAACCGAATAGGCGGCGCTGAGTCCCACGAAACCGATCATGAGCACCGCGCCGAGATGACCGACCCGGCCGACGACCCGCCGGTCGCTTCGGGCCGCACGATCGAGATGCCAGAGCACCCACGTCACGGTTGCTCCGAGCGGAATCACGACGAGTGCCGAGAACACGCCGATGATCGCGGTCAGGAGCCCGACGCTGCCGAATCCGATCAGCCCCAGGTTGCCAATCTGCACGATCGCGTCGAACCAGCCGGGAACGCCGCGGTCGACGATGTCGTATCGCTGTCGTTCGGCGTTCATGGTCGCGTCATGCGATCGGCACGACGTGATACAGCGGCGGGACCGCATCGACGACCACCGTACGAAGCCGGTAACCACGTTCGCGCAGGTCTGCCCGCACGACGTCGAGATCGCCGGCGTCGAGCCAGCCGGGGTCGTTACCGTCGTTGTACAGATAGACGTCGCGGCCATCGTCGGCGAGGTCGGCGCTCACGTCTGCGACGCGAGACGCGCTGGGCACGACCTCCCAGATCAAGATCTTGTCGTCGGTGATCGGTGGGCCGTCATAGAGCAGGGTCGCGCTGAGCACCCGTCGTTCGGGCCACAACACCTTCGAGCCGATGCGCGAGATGATGAACGAATCCGGGCTCGTGCGATCCAAGACCACCTGGGTCAAAAAGCCCTGGTACGGCACCCCCTGGCGCAACTGGCGGATCCCGCCGGCGGCGGCATACGTGGTCCACATCGAGAGCGCGGCGACCGCCGCGACACACGCGACCGCACGATCTCGCCAGACGGGCGACGGGCGGGTCATGAGATCGTGCAACAGCCAACCGACGAGCAACGCCCACAGCGTGAACAGCGGGAGGAGATAGCGCAGGAACGACGAGTTCGTGACGAACCCGACCGAGCCATAGAGCCCCTGACCTCCGTGATAGAGGACCAGTGGCACGGAAAGTACCGGCGTCGCGATGGCGAGCGTGCGCAGCGCGCCGCGATCCTTTCGCCGCAGTATCACGACCACGCTGACGACCATCAACACCACGAACGCGAGGATCTCGGGACGGATCAAGTAGTAGCGAAGATGGTCAGAGATGCGGCCGAAGTTGATGGTCGTGAGTCCTCGCCCCTCGAACTTGACTCGCTCCTTGAAGACTTTGTCGGCGATCCCGTAACCCGTTTTCGTCGGTCCTCCGTAGAGCCAGTCGTGATAGGCGAGCACTGGCAACAGACCGATGATCGTCATGACGCCGGCGCTGAACAGTCGTGTGAACTGCTGACGGTGTTGCCAGGCGAACGTTGCGAGCAACACGGCGACGACGACGATGAGCGTGTAGCGACTGGCGATTGCCACCGCGAATCCGAGTCCGGCAGTGACGGGCCAGCGCGAACGCAGGTCGCGCTCGCTGATTCGCGTGAGCGCGTAGATCGCGCCAAACAGACCACACAGCCCGAGCGAGTCACCGGACACGACTGCGGCGGCGCTGATCCAGAAACTGGTCGTTGTCGCCAGCAACGTCGTGGCGATCCACGCCGCGCGGCGAGACCCGGTGACCCGGTCGACGAGCAGCGCAAAGAACAACAGACTGACGCACGCGAAGAACGGGTTCACGAAGGGAACGAGACGCGAACCCACGACGTGGGCCACCGCGTACAACGAAACCGTGAGCGGAAAGTCCTTCGGAATGATCTCGTCGTCGCGCGACGTCGCATCGCGGGGGGTGAGCGCGGCGGCGATGTGGTCGGGGAGTTCGACGAGCGCGTCGTCTTGAATCGCGGGACGGCCGGTGTCCGCCCAGCGTTTCGACAGCTCGTAGGTCACCTGCTGTCGAGGAGAGACGAAGCTGGGTTTGGCATTCCAGTCACTTGGATAGCTGCGAGACAGCGCGAAGAACACGAATGTGAGGGCGATGATCGCGCCCACCACCTCACGGCGACGTGGTCGGGTCGCTGGTCGCGGGAACGAAGGCCCACCGGCCAACGGGCCGTCGGACTCCGGGTCGGACGCGACGTGGGGCCGGCTGACGTTGGGGCGATTGCGAGCGATGCGGCGATTGTACGGGTGTTGCGCGCCAGGGCTGGTCCGCGGTGCGAGAGGCCTTCAGGGCACGGTTCGGGGATGTGCGACCTCTAGGCTCGTCCCATGGGTGAACGCGTGAGCACCGGTGACCGCGAGGTCGACGTTTCGATCGTGCTACCGATCTACAACGAAAAGGGCCACCTGCGCCAGGAGCTCGACCGCATCACGGTCGCCATGGACAGCTCTCAGTACAGCTACGAATTGGTGGTGATCGACGACGGCTCCACCGACGGTTCGCTCGACGAACTGCGTCAGATCGCCGACATTCGCCTCATCTCGTTCGTGCACAACCGTGGGTCGGGGTCAGCTCGGCGCGCCGGGACCCGTGCCTCGCGCGGCAAGGTGGTCGTCTGGACCGACGTCGACATGACGTATCCGAACGACGACATCCCGCAGCTGGTCAAAGAACTCGAAGGGCACGATCAGGTCGTCGGCGCGCGCACGACCGAGGAAGGCACGCACAAGTTCGCCCGCGTGCCGGCCAAGTGGTTCATCCGTCGGCTGGCCCAATATCTCGCAGGTGTGAAGATCCCCGACCTGAACTCGGGCTTCCGAGCGTTCCATCGAAACGTCGCGAACCAGTTCCTCCACATGTTGCCGCCTGGATTTTCGTGTGTCACGACGATCACGATGTGTTTTCTCGCGAACGGCTACTCGGTGAAGTACATCCCGATCACCTACGCCGAGCGCGCGGGTGAGTCGAAATTCCATTGGTACCGCGACACGAAGCGATATGCCCAGCAGGTCGTGCGCATGATCTTCACGTTCAATCCGATGCGCGTGTTCGGTCCCTTGTCATTCGTTCTGCTCGCGACCGGGTTCGGCAAGTTGATCTGGGACCTCATCGACAAGAACCAGTTTCGAGTTCCCATCAACACGTTCTTGTTGTTGTTCACAGGATTCCAGGTGCTGTCGATCGGATTGCTCGCCGACGTGCTCGCTCGGCTCCAACGCCAGAACCAAGACCAAGAACCGGCCACGCGCTGAGCGGTGTGCTGATCGGAGTGCCGAGCCTCTTCTTGTTGTCGACGGGTCGCACGGCGACCACGTGGATTGCGGCGGTGTTCGAACACGCCGGAGCACGGGCAGTGCACGAACCGGATCCGCGATGGCTGCGGCTGGTAGGGAATGCGCACGCCGCGGGTGCGCTCTCGCGTGAGCGGGCGGTCCGCGCGATCCGCAAGGTGCGAACCGAAGTCGTGTCGGCGCCCGGGGGCCCTTACGTCGAGGCGAACTCGTTGATTTCGGGGCTCGCCGGACCGCTGCTCGACGCATTCGATGATGCCCACGTCGTGCAGATCGTGCGCGATCCGGTGGGCTACGTCCGCTCGGCGATGACGTGGGGTCAGTACCGCACTGCGGGTCGGGTGCTCAATGTGGTGCCCTACCGACGGCTGGCGGCTCCGCAGTTTCGCCCACTGTCGATCGCGGAACGTCTGCGATGGGTGGGCCAAGATCAGTTCGAACGGCTCTGTTGGACTTGGACCGCCCAGAATCGAGCGATGCGCACGCAAGGCGAAGGCAACCCGCGGTTTCGTGTCGTGCGGTTCGAAGATCTGATTCACGCCGAGCGTGGTCGTGCGTTGTTGGGCGAGTTGTTTGCGGCGCTGGGGCTGACCGCCGATGTCGACGCAGTGGTCGAAACGGCGGCCATGGCGAAGAACGAGTCCGCGCCGCGCGGCGCCAGCGTCGAACTCGAGCCGATGCAACTGCGTCGGCTGTGGGAGGTGTGCGGCGCTGAGGCTGCGCAGTACGGGTACCTTCCGAAAACATCCGGTTCGTCGTGAACCTCGAGGCGTTACTGCAACGTCTTCGCCCCGCTCGCGGCGCGTCGCCGACTCGCCAGCGAGTGCTCCTTGCGGTCGCGCTGGCGGCGTTCGTCTCGATGACGACGCTCGCGATCGTCAACTTCCCTGACGATCTCGATCCCGAGCCGCGATGGTGGCTGCTCGGGTTGGTCGGCGGGTTCGGCCCGCTCGTCACCATCACCTTGAACGGGCTGGAATATGTGCAGCAAGGTCGGCTGGTCGGACGACGCATCGCAGTAGGGGATGCGGTGCGCGTGAGCGTGCTCGGCACGGCGGCGAACTTGGCTCCGGTCCCGGGGTCGGTCATCGTGCGGACGTCTGCGCTCGCGGTCGACGAGGTCGGGGTCAAACGAGCCGCGGCGACGACGGCGACGGTCGGTCTCGGGTGGCTCGGGGCGAGCGCGCTCGCAGCCGGCGCGCTGCAGCCTTTTGCCGATCGCGTCGCGCTGGGCGGCGTGTTGATCGCGATCGGGATCGTGTTCCTGGCGTTGACGTTCGTACTCGTGCGTCGAGCCGCGCCCGAAGACGGCGTCGCGGCGGTCTTCGGCGCGATCGTCGCCGTCGAACTCGGCACGGTTGCGATTGGCGCGCTGCGCCTGACCGGATTCGTCTACGGGCTCGGTCTCGACATCACGGCGTCCCAAGCCGTCGGGCTCACGCTCGCCGGTGTGATCGCTTCGGCAACGGGGGTGTTTCCGGCAGGGTTGGGCATTCGTGAGGCGCTCATCGCACTCGCAAGCCCCGTGCTCGATCTCCCGGTCGCCGTCGGCCTCGTTGCCGCCGCCGCCGACCGCATCGCCGGTCTCTCGGTGCTCGCGGCGCTCACCGTCATTCTTGTTGTTCGTCGTCACCGATCAGCGAACGATCAGAAGGAGTAGTGGCGACGACCGCTCGTCGAACTCCTCACCGCTCGAGATCGGTGAGGAGTTCGTCCATGATCTGTTCGCTCGGTGCGGTGGCAGGGAGTGAGACGGGCAGGCGGAAGCGCTCGTAGTTTGCGACGAAGTCGTCGATGACTGCCCGGTCGTAGTGGGCGAGCACGACGTTTGCGCCCACGCCGTGCAGGCGTTCGGTTGCGTCACGCCACAACATCGTGGGCACGCCGATGTACGCGCACTCCTCTTGGATCGATCCGCCGTCGATGACGACGAGCGGCGCATGTCGCAGCAACTCGACGAACTCGCGGTGCGAGACGAGTGGGCCCATGTCGACGCCCGCGGCGCGGAGGCGGTCGGTCACGCCGTACTTGTCGAGCGCGAGGCGAGTTGGTTCGTGGACGACGAAGCGCACGGGTCGTTGCGATGCGATACGACACACCGTCTCGGTGAACCCCTCGACCCGGTCCTTGTTCTTGAGGTTCTCGACCCTGTGCATCGTGACGATCGCAGGGCCGGCGTCGTCGGGTTGGTCGTTGCCAAGCGCGAAACGGACCGCTTCGACCGAGGTATTGCCGTCGAGCGGCACGACCCGGCCGCGCATGCGAATCTTGCGCAGGTTCTCGACTGCGTCGGGTGTCGGGGCGAAGCAGATGTGGGCGAGGCGCATCACGATGATGCGGATGATTTCCTCGGGAAACGGGTGCATCAGACTGTTCGAACGCAGTCCGGCTTCGAGATGAGCGACTCGTAGACCTGCTCGCATCGCAATGAAACACGACAACAACGTGGAGGGCGTGTCGCCATGGACGACGCAGATGCCGCCCTTGCCACCGAACACCTCCGCGCGGAGGCGTTTGCCGCTCCAGAGGCGGGCCGCGATCTTTGCCGACCACGCGGCTGCCTGCGCGATGGTGGCGATGTCGCGATCTCCGCCGAACACGTAGTCGGGTTCGCGGACTCCGAGCTCCGAGCGCATCTTCTGCGCGATCTCGGCGTGTTGGCCCGAATCGATCAGCCGGTACTCGATGCCCTTGTCGTCGAGGAGCCGCAGCAATGGTGCGGTCTTGATGTACTGCGCCTTGGTCCCGATGAACACATGGAGCTGCTGAGAACCCGATTGACGCGCCATATGCACCGAATCTACCGGTGCGTGAGGCTCCGGTTTCGCGTTTGCGACCACGGTCGGTGACAATGAGCGAGTGAAGACTCGGACCCTGCTGATCTTGTCGGCGCTGTGCCTCGCCGCGATCCTTCTCGCTTCGGCGGTCTTCTTCATGGACGTGGCCTGACCTCGCCCCGATATTCACGAACTTGCGTCGGATTTCACCGCATCGCGGCGCGTTCGGACGCATGTTCGGCGGCGGTGTTCGTCGCCGTGGCGCTGGCGTGCGGTGGGGAGTTGCCGATTGAGGAAGAATGCAGGGCAGGACAGCCCGCGACTTCGAGCGAGGAACATCGTGGCCGACGAAACACCGAGAGCGACCGAGTTCGACATCGTGGTGCTCGGGGGTGGTCCCGGTGGCTATGCGGTCGCGCTCTACGGCGCGAGTGCGGGTCTCAACTGTGCCGTCGTCGAAGAGCAACGGGTTGGCGGAACGTGTCTGCATCGCGGGTGTATCCCCGCGAAGGAGTTGCTCGAGACGGCGACCGTGGTGCGGACCGTGCAACACGCCTCCGAATTCGGGGTGAACACCACCGCGCCGAGCATCGACCTCGCCACGACGCAGGTTCGTAAACAAAAGGTCATCGATCAGCTGACCAAGGGACTCGAGGGTCTGCTCGGTAGTCGCAAGGTGACGATGATCAACAGCCGAGGCCGCCTGGCCGACGGCTTGGACCGCACGATCGTGTGCGACGACGGTACCGAGATCACCGGGCGCGCGCTCGTGCTGGCGATGGGTTCGCTGCCACGAGCGTTGCCACTCCCCGGGTTCGAGTACGACGGCGTCAAGGTGATGTCGAGTGATCACGTCTTGAACATTGATTCCGTCCCGGCACGTGTCGCCGTGGTCGGTGGCGGCGCGATCGGCTGCGAGTTCGCATCCTTCCTGCGCGATGTCGGCAGCGAGGTCACGATCCTCGAAGCGCTACCGCAGTTGCTCAACGGCGTCGACCAACAGGTCGCGCAAACCGTCGCGCGGGCGTTTGCGAAGCGAGGCATCAAGTCCCTCGCCGGAGTCTCGATCATCGCCGCCGATACGGCTGGCGACGGAGTCACGGTGCGCTACGAAGCGAAGGGCAAGGAAGAGGCGATCGACGTCGACCTGCTCATCGTGAGCGTCGGGCGTCGGCCGCGCAGCGAAGGCGTCGGTCTGCTCGAGCACGGCGTGATGATCGACGAGCGGGGCTTCGTCACGGTCGACGAACGCATGCGCACGAGCGTGCCCGGTGTCTATGCGATCGGTGATCTCGTGAACACGCCCCAACTCGCGCACGTTGCGTTCGGCGAGGCGATTGTTGCGGTCACCGACATTCTCGGCGAAGCCGTGTTGCCGATCGAGTACGACAAAGTGCCGTGGGGTATCTACTGCCACCCCGAGGTCGCATTCTGCGGTCTCACCGAAGAAGCGGCCAAGGCCAAGGGCTACGCGGTCGAGACGTCCTCGCACCGCTTCATGGGTAACGGTCGGGCGCTGATCATCGGCGAGAGCGACGGTCTCGTGAAGATCGTCGCCGAGCAAGGCACCGGCGTGATTCTCGGTGTGCACCTGTGCGGACCGTGGGTCACCGAGTTGCTCACCGAGGGCTTCCTCGCAGTGAATTGGCAAGCGACGAGCCACGACCTCGGACACCTCATCTACGCGCATCCGACCTTGTCGGAGTTGTTCGGCGAGTCGGTGCTTGCGCTCACCGGTCGATCGCTACACGGATAGGAGAGCCGCCATGCCCGAAGTCCTCATGCCGCAACTCGGCGAAACGGTCACCGAAGGAACGATCACCCGATGGTTCAAGGCGGTGGGCGACACCGTCGCGGCCGACGAACCACTGTTCGAAGTGTCGACCGACAAGGTCGACTCGGAGGTCCCTTCGCCGGTCGCCGGCGTCGTGACCGAGATCACGGTGCCGGAGGGCGAGACGGTTCCGGTCGGAGCGCGCCTTGCCGTGATCGGCGATGCAGGGTCTGCGCCCGCCCCGACGGCGACGTCCGCTCCCGCACCTGCTCCCGCTCCCGCACCTGCTCCCGAACCTGTGCCCGTCCCGGCGTCGACCTCCGTTCCCGAACCTGCTCGGGAACCCGCCCCGGCCGCCGAGTCTGTGACCACCGCTTCGGCGTCGGTCTCGGTTCCGGCGGCGCCGATGGCCACCGTCGCGTCGGCTCCGGCCGCTGGTGTCGGTACCGGCGTCGTGGCCTCACCGATCGTGCGTCGTCTCATCGTCGAAACGGGCGTCGATCCCGAAACGATCCGTGGCACCGGCGACGGTGGTCGCATCACTCGCAACGACGTGCTCGATGCCGCCCGCGCCCGCGGCAACTCGCGGGCTGCACCCACGACGACGGCCTCGCCGCCTGCGCCGCCTGCGCCGATGCCTCGCGGGACGGGCGACGTCAGTGTCCCCTTCGACAACATCCGGAAGCGCACCGCGGAGCACATGGTTCGATCGAAGGCGACGAGCCCGCACGTCTACACGAGCGTCGAAGTCGACTTCGAGCGGATCGAACGACTGCGCACTCGTGTCGGTCCTGAGTTCAAGGCCGACGAGGGATTCTCACTCACGTACCTTCCGTTCGTCGCCCGCGCGTTCGCCGACGCGGTGCACGAATGGCCGAACGTCAACGCGAGCGTTGACGGCGATGCCCTGCTCGTGCATCGTGACGTCAATCTGGGTATTGCCGTCGATCTCGATCACCACGGCTTGCTTGCGCCGGTCGTGCGCAATGTCGACGGTAAGCGGCTGCGGCTGATTGCGCGCGAGATTCGCGACCTTGCAGCCAAAGCGCGCAACAAGCAGTTGAGCCCCGACGAGATCAGCGGCGGCACGTTCACGATCACGAACATGGGCCCGTTCGGCACGACGATGACCCTGCCGATCATCAATCAGCCCCAGGTCGCGATTCTCGCGACCGACGGCGTACGCAAGCGGCCGGTTGTCGTCGAAGGACCCGACGGTGAGGATTCGATCGCAATCCACCATGTCGGTGTCATCGCGCTTGCCTGGGATCACCGAGCGTTCGACGGTGCGTACGCAGCATCGTTCTTGCGCTCGATGCGCGAGGCTCTCGAAGATCGCGACTGGGAACCCGAGCTCGCGTGACGACCGGTCCTTCCATGCGCTTGCGATCGCGATGGCTCGGCCGGGTCAGCTATCAAGAGGCCGATCGCCTGCAACGAGCCGTGCACGCTCGTTCGGACCACGACTACCTGTTGCTGCTCGAACACCCCCACGTCTACACGCTCGGGAGTTCGGCGAAGCTCGAACATGTCTTGGTCGATCCGGCGAGCGTCGGAGCCGAGTTACTCGCCGCCGATCGGGGTGGTGACGTCACCTACCACGGCCCAGGTCAACTCGTCGGCTATCCGATCGTGTCGCTGTCGGAGTGGAAGGCCGGCCAGCGCGACGTCGTGGCCTACGTGCGTCGCATCGAAGACGTGATCATCGCCGTGCTTGCAGACTTCGGTATCGATGCCGGGCGCAATGAGGGCTACACCGGGGTGTGGGTCGGCGATGCGAAAGTCGCCGCGATTGGTGTGCGCGTGTCACGTGGGCGAACTCGCCACGGATTCGCGCTGAACGTCGCGCCCGACCTCTCGATGTTCGATCACATCGTGCCGTGCGGCATCCCCGACAAGGCGGTGACCTCGATGCGTGCCTTGCTCGATCACCCGATCGACATGGCTGAGGTCGTGGATCGAGTGGTCGAGCGTTTTGCAGCCGAGTTCGGGTATGACTCGATCGACCGGAGTGACGTTGTCTTCCGCGAGCACGTGTCCGACCTGTCGGCGTTCACCCGCGAGGCTGCATCGCCCAGCCAACTTGTTGTCACGTCTGCGGCTCGAAACCCTTCGGCTGAGGTGACGAGTACGCGGGGCGAGACGGCTTCGGTGCGTTTGTTGGGTCGGTTGGCAGAGGCGAACGTCGCCGTCGGGCCGAAACTCGCGCGCCCCGAGTGGATGCGCGTCAAGGCCAAACTCGACGGCGAGTTCGTTGAAATGAAGCAGCGGATGCGGCGGCTCGACTTGCACACGGTGTGCGAAGAAGCAGGATGTCCGAACATCTACGAGTGCTGGTCGGATCGCACGGCGACGTTCATGATTCTCGGCGATCGCTGTACCCGTGCCTGTGGGTTTTGTCTCGTTGACACCCGCAAACCGCTGCCGGTCGATCTCGATGAACCCGATCGCGTCGCGCGCGCCGTCGTCGAACTCGATCTCGCCCACGCGGTGATCACGTGCGTCGCTCGGGACGACCTCGACGATGGGGGAGCGGCGGTGTTCGCCGCGACGGTCGATGCAATCCGCTCGACGTCGCCGTCGACGACGATCGAATTGCTGATCTCCGATTGCAAAGGCGACCCAGACTCACTCGCCACGATCTTCGCGGCGCGCCCTGACGTGTTGAATCACAACCTCGAGACGGTCGCGCGCCTTCAGCGCGCCGCCCGACCTTCCGCTGGGTACGCGCGCAGCCTCGCCGTGCTGGCCGCGGCGAAAGATGCCGGACTCGTCACCAAGAGCGGTTTGATTGCTGGGCTCGGTGAAACCGAAGGCGAAATGCGTTCGGCAATCGCCGACCTGCGAGCTGTCGGTGTCGACCTGCTGACGGTTGGCCAATACTTGCAGCCCACGAACCGCCATCTCCCGGTCGTGCGTTGGTGGACTCCCGACGAGTTCGATGCGCTGGGAGACGACGCGCGCGAGCTCGGCTTCACGCACGTCGAGAGCGGACCGTTGGTTCGGAGCAGCTACCACGCTCGCCAAGGCGTCGAGAGCTCGCTGGCACCCGAAGCGTTTCACTGACCGACGCTCGCGGTGCGGGCCTGCTCCTGCCGTGCGCTGTTGGCCGTTGATACCTCCTGGTCGAGGGCGTGGCCGACGGACGACCCGAACTCCTGCCGGACATCGTTGGTGGACCCGTTGATGTCGACATTTGCGTCCGCCTCCGCCTCGCCGAAGCCGACCGAGCCTTCGCCGCGAAAGTGCCCGTGCATCTGAT
>SXGT01240780.1_pt1 | contig 33380 bp, 21 predicted proteins | sample 3176221 | NCBI WGS metagenome assembly SXGT01 (sample SAMN11356862, study PRJNA531348) | freshwater metagenome | isolation source: freshwater sample F1-120 | place: China: Fuxian Lake, Yuxi | collected 2017-12-25 | reverse complement strand
TGAACCGTTCCTCGATCCGCGACTGGGTGAGCTTGGGCGATACACGCAGGATGAAGGCCATGATTTCCTCGAAATCATGCTATTGGCGAGTGCCGCAAATGTCCAGGCGAAAGTTCATGTTTTTTCATTTCCAGGGGGTATCAGGGCGTCTTCAAACGTCCCTTGTCCCACTCCGATAGGACCACTCGGGCGTTGAAGCCGACGACGCCCGGCTCCGCGGCCAGTGAAATGAGCGCGTCTCGCGACCGCGCCTCGTCGATTCTCAGGCTGTGAGTAGCCGCCCAGCCCCGGACAGCGGGATGCGCGTCCGTGAGGAGAGCGAGGATGGCGCCATCACCGTCAGCGCCACAGGCCCGGAGCGAGTGCGCGGCGGCGATCAGCCGGTCGTGGTGCCTGTTGGCACGCCGATGGTCGCCTCGCGCCGTAGCAGCCCCGTGCTCGACAGCATTGAGGCGGTACTCCGCAGCTAGCTCGGAAACGGAAATGCCCACGATCACCCTCCAAAGGCTTTGATGGTCTCTAATCCGAACTCACGCTGCTCGTCGAAGGACTGCCCACTCAGCCACTTTCTGATGGTCTGCCCACCGGTAAACCACTGCTTCGATGAGTAGTAGCCGCTCAGCTGGGCGTGGAGAGTCCCCTTCCCATGCGACAGCCTCACGACGTTGTCGGTGCTGTGAATCGCCCTGGCGCCGAACTTGGCGATGTTGCCGGGGGTCTGCTCCACGACGTGGTGCCAGGCGTGGCCGGGTCCCGCGGGGCCCAGGAACTTCTTCAGTGCCGGGAACGAGTCGAAACCACGGCTCGCGGGGGGCGCCGGCGGGGCGGTCACGGCCGGCGGCACGGCCACGACGGGCGACCCGTTCCCCTGCTTGACCGAGGCTCTCAGCGCGAGCCCACCCTGGCCGATGGCGACCTGCGCGTCGATCCCCATCATGCCGGCCAGCGCGACCTGGCAGCTAAACTCGAACAGCGACGAGCCCTGCCTTGCCGCCTCCGCTTCCCCGGTCACCGCCGAGGTCACGGTGTACGCCGCCGCGAAGGTGGCCGTGAGTACCCCTGCCTCGGCGACGCCGACCGCCGCGCTGGCGATGAACGCGGAGCTGCCGACCCCGATCATCACGTCGGCCGCGATCATCACCATCGGGATCGCGAAGATGAAACCGCCGCTCGGATCGGCGAACTTCGCCGGGTTCCCCCTCGCATACATGTACCGCTGGAGCGACTGGGGGTCCTCCACGCTCCCCGGCACGGGATCCGGCTGCAGGAACCGCCCCGTCGCCGGGACATACGAGCGCGCCCGCATGTCGACGATCCCGAGCGCGTCGGCCCCACCGTGGGTGGCCCAGGCGAGGCCCGCGTGGGCGACGAGCTCCCCGTCGACGTCCCACTCCTGCCCCATGGGACGGTAGCTCGCGAGGCCGCCCATGACGCCCGTGTCGTCGCTGTTCCCCCGGACCGTGCCGAGGCCGTCGAGGTGCAGGCCGAAGGTGCCCCGGCGAGGGATCGCCACGCCCACTGCCCGGCCCCCGGCGTACACATAGAACTCCGCCAGCTTGAACGGCCGCTGCCCCGCCGCCACCAGCCGCGCGAGCACCCGCCCGTCGGGCGCCCGCAGGAACAGCTCCTGCTCCACCTGGAAGCCGCGCCGCAGCCGCGTGACCGTCACCCGCGAGGCGAGCAGGCCCCCCGCGTCGCGACCGTGGAAGATCGTCGTGTCGCCCGCCGACGCGCTCTCGAGGTCGCCCCGCGCGTCGTAACTGAAGCTCCGCGTGCCGTCGGATGTCACCCGGCCGGCGGCGTCGTGGCTCCAGCTGGAGGGGTGGTTGGACGCGTGCGCCCGCGCGGCGAAGTCGTCGCCGCGGTCGACCGCGGAGCTGTAGGCCTCGAGGTTGCCGTGGTCGTCCCAGGTGAAGCTCTCGGTGTCGCCCGAGAGCGTGCTGCGCTCGAGGCGGTACAGGTCGTCGAGCTCGTGGGCGACGGTGTCGCCGAGGGAGTCGGTCTCCCCGAGCAGGTTCCCCTCCCCGTCCCACTCGTAGGTCCAGGTGCGGTCGTCGGTGCTGTTCGCCCACGCGATCGTGTCGAGGCGGCCGAGCTCGTCGAGGCTCCAGGTCTCGTCGATGCCGCTCGACCACGACAGCAGGTTGACCGCGCCGGAAGGGTGGTAGGTGACGCTGTCGAGCAGGGGCTCGCTGTCCCACGCCGTGCCGTCCCAGGTCGCGACCGACACCGACTCCACCCGGCCGCCGGGGCCGTTGACCAGCTCCACCCGGTACTGCCGCTCCAGCTCGTACGCCGAGAGGTTGCCCTCGTCGTCGAACTCGTAGTTGACCAGGGCGACCGGCGTGGTGCGGAACCCCGACCACCACCGCGCCATCGCCGCCACCCGGCCGGCGGCGTCGTACTCGTAGAGCGTGCCGCCGCTACGGTCGGTCACCCCTGTCGGGCGGCCCAGCGCCTCGCCGTGGTCGAAGGTGGCGAGCACCCCGGGCACGCCGGTCACCGCGTCGCCGTCCCAGCTCGTGGCCACGTCGGCATCGCCGCTCGCCGTGCAGCTCGAGCCGAGCCAGGTGCCGGTGGCCCGGCCGAGGTCGTCGTAGGCCGTCGACGAGTACTCCCCCGCGTCGTTCCACGCGCAGGTGACCGCCCCGGTGGCGTCGCGGGTCGTCGTCTCGCAACCGGACTGCTGCTCGTCGCAGAAACGCCACGGGGCGCCGTCCTGGTCGAGGTAGTAGGCCTGCGACACCGAGTCGGACGACGACTCCGCCAGCACGCCCCGCGCGTGGTAGCCCGTGCCCCCGTGCGCCGGCGACGCCGTGGCCGTCGCCCCCGCCGGGGGGTCGGTGTACTCCACGCGGCCCTCGCCGTCGGGGTAGCGCGTCCACGAGATCCCGTTGCTGTCGGTCGTCGTGACCGCCGGCCACGCGATACCGGTCGTGCTCGTGTAGCTGTCGCTGCCACCGGTCCGCGTGACCGACACCGCCCGGTCGAGCACGTCGTAGGCGGTTGCCACCCGGCCCCCCGCCGTGCCCGCGTGCGGGAGGTACGCGGTCGCGACCCGGCCTTGCTCGTCGTAGGCCACGTCGAGGTAGCTGTAGGCGCCGGTGCCGTTGGGGGACTGGGACTGAGAGAGCCTGCCCAGCCGGTCGTAGGTGTAGGTGGCCGTGCTCGCCCCGGTGGTGGCCGACACCGTGCGCCCGGGCACGTCGTAGCGGTACGTCGTGGCGTCGCCCAGGGGCGGCGTCAGCGTGACCAGCCGGCCGAGGTCGTCGTAGGCGTACGAGGTGACCGCCCCGTTTTCGTCGGCGGCGCTCTCGAGCACGCAGGCGTCGGCATCGACGGAGCCGGTGTACGCCTGTCGGCTGTCGTCGAAGGTACCGTCCGCGTCGGTGTCGAGCGACCATGTCTCGGACTCGACGATGCCGCAGCGCAACACCGAGGCCTTCTCGCGCACCCCGCCGACGTCGGTGGTGACAGTGAGATCCCAGTTGCTGGTGTCGCGCGTGTAGTCGAAGCCGGTGAAGCGGTCGCTGGAGAGGTTCTCGTCTTCGAACCCGTCGCCGTCATAGTCAGGAGAGGTGCCCGTGACGATCTCGTCGATGCGCGTGGGCCAGCCGACCTCGCCGCTCGATGTGGAGTAGGTGTAGCTGACACTCGACCACGTGACGTCCAGGCCGCCCGCACCGTCCGGGTAACCGGTGGCCGCCGACGCCGGCAGGTGGACAAGATTGTAGGCGGAGAGCGTGTCGTCGACTTCCCAGGCGTAGGTGCGTTCTTCACGGGAGAAGTAGTACGTGGGCCCGGCCGCCAGGCCCCCCCAGTAGGGCGAGTAGCCCGCCGTCTCGATGGCCAGCGCGTTGGCGTAGTCGTCGTAGTCGCCGTCGAGGGCGTAGCCGAACTCGGTCGCGCTCGCCGTGCTGCCCGTGTAGAGCGCGGTGTCGAAGCCCTCCACCGTGGAGTGGGGAACCACGGCCGCAGCTCCGCACGAGTCCGCGTAGAGGGGATTATCCGCGTATCGACTCACCTCCACGCGGTTGAGCCCGCAGGTATCGGACGGGTTGCCGAACAGGTTGTACACCCAGCGCGTGGGGACGGTCTCGCTCTCCGACTCGTACCACGCGATGGCCACGGGCTGGCCCACCCAGCCGCGAGGGGTGTAGCTGGTGGTGTAGGTGGTGGCGTCGTAGCCAAACGAGTAGTTGCCGTAGTAGTGGTCGATCACCCCCCCGGACGGCAGGTGCACACGCGTGGCCCGGATGCTGTCGCCATCGGCGTATAGGCCAAACGTGCTGGTGCCCGAGTAATAGTCGTCGAACTCGTATTCCCAGGTGGCCACCGTCGAGCCATCATCCACCTCCTTGGTGGTGACGACGCGCACCTCCTCGATGGTGGGCGTGCCCAACGCGTCGTCGCTGACCAGCACGTAGCGCCACTCGAAGGCGTAGCTTGTCACGCCACCCGTGGGCGAAGTCACCGAGGCGATCTCATCGTAGGCGCTGTCGTAGTCGTAGTCCCAGGCCTCGGACTCCGGGTTGGTGACCGATTCCAACAAGCCGGACGCCACGTCGTAGTCCCAGGTGACGTTACTGCCCGAGGGACCCTCGTAGCTCATGGTGTCGATGCGGCAGTCGCTGTCGACGCCGAAGCTGATGGTGTGCCCGGCCGCGTCGGACATGTATTCGATGGCACCCGCGCTGCTCGCCCCGGCAGATGTCCAGTTGCAGGCGTCGTACTCGATGTCGACCCGGTCGCCGTGCGGGTTCTCGACCACCGTGCCGTAGTACCACTCGTCGTAGTGCTGGTAGGACGTCGTGCCCGTGCTGTCGGTGATCGGGATCGTGTACCGGGTGCCGTCGGTCGCCAGGGCGTAGTAGTTGTAGTTGTCCGTCCACACGAACGTGAAGTCCCGGGTGACCCAGAGGCTGGACGACGACGACGCGGACTGGCCCCAGAGCGCGTTGCTGTCGGTCGCGGCGCGGTACTGCGGGTAGGTGGAGTCGATGAGGTAGGCGTACTGGTCGCCGTGGCCCGGCAGGTCGACACGGAGCACCACCGTGCCCGCGTAGAGCTCGTTGAGGTAGGCGTCTTGCTTCACCCGGCCGCCCGGGTTGACCTTCCAGCCGAGCCCAGCCCAGGAGTTTTCCAGAGGGCGATCCTTGTGATCGACCACCTTCGAGCTGTACTCGCGCCCCACGCACATCGGCAGCCCGAAGGTGCCCGGGAAACAAACGTCGGTGTGCGAGAGCGACACGCCGCCAGTGAACAGGTCGATCGCTTCGCCGTGCTCGCCGAGCAGGTTCGCGTGCGACGGGTCGAAACCCGGTCGCGCTTGCTCCACGTCAATCGCGACGTTTTCCGCCCGCGCGAGGCCGAGGAAGGCGAGGGCCGCCGCGAGCATGCCGGTCATGGGCCCCGCCCGAGTATCACCCACGTGAAGGCGGCGGTGACCAGGTACGAATCCTCGGTCGCCCCGACTGCGAGGTCAGCGTAGCCGTCGCCGTTGAGATCGCCGGCGTCCGAGAAAGCATAGCCGACAGCGGTGCCCTCCCCCCCGTAAGCCGCGTCGTCGAGCTCACCGGAGAACCGGACGGCGTCGGACAACGCGAAGCCGCTCCCGGCGGGACCGTGGAACAGGTAGACCGCGCCCGGCGCCGGCGTGGCGCCCGTGGCCTCGGGGTCGCAGCCCGGCGCGCCCGCCGCGAACTCGGGGACGCCGTCGCCGTCCATGTCGCCGAGGGCGGCCACCGCCGCGCCAAGCGCGTCTCCGGCCTCGGCCCCGTCGACCTGGGCGTAGTCCGTCAACGAGCCGCTGACGGTGATGGGACCCGGGACGAACCAGATCGCCCCGGTCGCCTCCCCGGCCCTATCGGCATCCTCGTTGCCGGCCAGGACGTCGGCGTATCCATCGCCGTCGAGATCGGCGCACGACACCGCCCCCCCGGCGAAGTCGGTCGTGATGGACACGCTCGAGGAGGCATCGACCGAACCCGCAAGCGGACCCTCGATCACCCGCACGCCACCGGAGGCGAGCACGAGGTCGTCGAGGCCATCACCACCAGCGTCGCAACTGGCTACGGCGCCGGCATGGAAGCTCCCTTCGAGACCCTCGATGGTGGCATACGCGTCGCCCTCCGCCGACCGGTCGCCGTCGACGGGCGTGGCGAACACGCGCACGTCGACGACTGACTGCCAGTAGAGCTGGGGCATCTCCTCGTCCGCCGTGTCGGTCGCCACCACGAGGTCGGGGTAACCGTCGCCCGTCAGGTCGCCCGCCGCCACGACGGCGGTGACGCTCGCGTCCTCTCCGTAGAAACGGAAGGATGCGGTACTCTCGCCGGTCCCGATCGGACCGAGCCAGGCAAGCGCCGATCCGACCGGCTCCCACCGCGGCGCCGCCGCGACCACGTCATCGGTGCCGTCGAGATCCAGGTCGAGCACCGCGACGGCGGTGCCGGTGTACGCGTCCCAATTGTTGTCGTCCGGCGCCCGGGCACCGAGAAGGTAGCCGTGCGCGTCGCCCTCCGCCGCCATTGCCCGCGAGTCGCCCCAGTCCGGCACGAGGCTCGAATCACCCCGGTAGACGACCACGGCGCCGCCGGTGGAATCGATCGCCTCGAGCCCCACGATGGTGTGCCGCGGCCACCCAGCGACGAGGTCGTCGACGCCGTCGCCATCGACGTCGCTCGCCGCGACACCACCGCCGGCTCCGATGCAGTTGAAGCAGTCCGGCAGGAGGCGCCAGTCCGCGTCGGCGAGCGCCAGCTCGCCCACCAGCCGGCAGTCGTCCGGGTCGTCGTCGCAGTCGTTGTCGGCGTGGTCGTTACAGGTTTCCTCGGCGCCAAGGAACGCGGTGGGGTCGTCGTCGTCGCAGTCCCCACCCGTCGTCACCCTGCCCTCGCCGAGGGCGCAGTCGTACGTCCAGGTGGCGTCGTCGCCCAGGCCGTCACCGTCGAGATCGTCGTACTGGTCGAAGCCCAGCCCCTCGTCGCTCTCACCGTCGCAGTCGTCGTCGATCTCATTGCACGATTCCCACGCGCCCGGGTTCACGGTCGCGTCGGCGTCGTTGCAGTCGTCACCGACGGTCACCGCGCCCTCGGGGGCGTTGGCGACTTCTCGGGCCGTCCGGTCGTCCCCGTAACCGTCGCCATCGACATCGTCGTAGTACACGCGGAGGAGCGTGTCGTCGACCTCGCCGTCGCAGTCATCGTCGGACCCGTTGGCCACGTCGTCGGCCCCCGGGTTCACCGAGGCCGAGGTGTCGTCGCAATCGCCGCTTGACTGGCTCCACGCGCGGCCGACGTCGCAGAAGAACGCCGGGTCGCCCGCGCCCCACCCATCGCCGTCGTCGTCGCGATACCACGGGATGAGGATCCCGTCGTCCACGAGCCCATCGCCGTCGTCGTCGAGTCCATTGCAGCGCTCGGGGATCCCCGTCATCTCGGCGTCGCGCGAGCAGGCCGACAACAGGAGCCAGGTCAGCAGGGTCACGGGATCTCCGTGAACAACCAGGCGGAGCCCGCGTCCCAGGCGGTCGCGTCGTCGCCGGGAGAGCCGAGAACGAAGTCGTCGTAGCCATCGCCATCGACGTCGGCTCCTCCGGCCAGGGCTGTCCCGAGCACGTCGTCGCGCGACCTGCCGTCAAGGCGGATGTTCCCTCCGAGATCGAGGTACGAGCCGCCGGTCCAGGGGCCCCAGGCCAGCCACGCGGCGCCCCGGTCATCCGAGCCGGCCTCGGGCGCGCCGACGAGCACGTCGGCGAATCCATCACCATCGACATCGCCGGCCGGGGCCAGCGTGGCCCCCGCGTGGTCCTGGGCCTCGGAGCCCCACTGCCGCCGCAACGAGGGCGTGGCCTGGTCGGGGTCGCCGGAACTGACGAGGTACACGGTCCCCCCCTCGGCGTAGCCGCCCGACGAGGTCGGGGCCGCGAGGGCGAGGTCGTCCAGTCCATCGCCATCGACGTCGCCCACGAAGGCCAGGCTCGCGCCGAGCTCGTCGCCATCGCCCTCGCCACTCCACGAGAGATCCGCGTTCTCCGTGTCGCCACTGCTGATGCCCTCGAAGAGGTAGGCCGCCCCGGCGCCGGCACCGGGCTCGCCCACCACGATGTCGCTGTTGCCGTCGCCGTCGATGTCGCCCTCGGTGATGGCCGACCCGAGTCGACCACCCGCTTGCATGCCAACGATCCGGTAGCTCGCCCCCGTCCGGGTGACAGCGCCAGTCTTGGAGGCGCTGACGATGTAGAGTTCGCCCGCGTCCGCCTCGTCGTCATCGCGCCCGGGCGCGCCGATGGCCAACCCCCGGCTGGAGGTGTTGAGATCGGGGATGATACACACCGCTGCGCCCGCCGCGTCGCCCGCAGTCGCGCCGTAGAAGGTGAAGCGCGTGCTGCTCAGCGGCGTGGTTCGACTCCCCGCCCTGAGCAAAGCCGCGCCCGCCCCGGCGCCATAGGTGTCCTCCGCCGGGGCGCCAAGGGCGAGGTCGTCGATGCCGTCGCCGCCGAGGTCGCCGACGTCGAGCACCGCACCCGCCTCGGCGCCCGCGCTGGGCCCTTCCAGCGACGCGTTGGCCGCCCCCCGTCCGCCGCCAGCAGCGTACCAGATGGAGACGATTCCACTGTTCGACAGGGTGCCCTCCGCCCCGGGTGCGCCCACGGCGAGGTCGATATCGCCATCGTCGTCGAAGTCGGCCAGCGCAACCCCGGAGCCGAGCGCCTCCCGCCCGGCCGAGCCCGGCAGCTCGCCGGCGACGACGTCGATCGCCCACGCGCCATACGACTGGCACCTCGGCGCGAAGCCATCGCAATCCTGATCGGTGGCATCGTCGCAGGCCTCCGCGGCATCCGGATTTACCGTCGCGTCGCCGTCGTCACACTCGTTGCAGTCGCCATACCCATCGGCGTCGGCGTCGAAGTCCTCGTCCACGGCACCGTCGCAGTCCTGGTCGATCCAGTCGCAAGCCTCGGTGGCGATGGGAGAGCGCGTCTCGTCCTCGTCGTCGCAGTCGCCACAGTACGGGGTGTAGGCGTCGCCGTCCTGGTCGAGGTCGGACGCCCACACGCGCCGGAGATCATAGCGGTGGTGGAAGTTGCACCCGTCGCGGGTCTGCGTGTAGGCGTAGGTGCCCTGAGTGTCGTCCCACTCCCACGTCGTGTTGGCACCCTCGTCCCTGGAGAAAAGGTGGCCGTCGCACTCGAATACTGAAAACCCGTCGAGGTTTTCACCTACGTAATCCTGCACCGGCAACTCGCGGTCGAGCGCGATGAAGTACTGCCGGTCGGGGGCTAGGAGCGCGTCGATCTCGAACGCGTGCCAGTCCGCCCCCCCGCTGAGCGTGCTGGCCTGCGCGGCGATCACGTCGAAAATGTGCACGTCCTCTCGCTCTTCGAGGATGTAGAGCGTCGCCCCGGCCACGCCACCGGGGTCGACGTACACCTGGACGCCCTCGATGAATAGGTACTGCGTGGGCACGATCACGTTTCCGCTGAGCGAGATGAGCTCGTCGGAGTGCCGATCCGGGGCGCCGAGGACGTAGCTGAGCAAAGGGGCGCTATTGGCCGCGTCTATGAATCCGTCGCAATCGTTGTCGACGAGATCGCAGGTGTCGACAGCGGACGGGTTGACCGCGGGGTCGGCATCGTCGCAATCGGCCGGGGACGGGCACCAGGTGCCGTCACCGTAGCCGTCGCCGTCGTCGTCGAAACCCTCGTCGGTGGCGCCGTTGCAGTCGTTGTCGAGCCCATCGCAAGCCTCGGTGGCCGACGGGCGCACGTCGGGGTCGTCGTCGTCACAATCGTCACCGAGTGCCGACCAGGCCACGTCAACGTGACCGTCGCCGTCCTGGTCGGTCTCCACGCGGAAGGAGGTGGTGGCCCGGCCCACGTTGCCCGCGAGATCGGTCGCGACCACCGCCAGCTCGTGGCTGCCCTCGGCCAGCTCCCAGGTGTCGAGCGCGCCCGCGAAGGTGTCGCAACGCTCTGGACAGCTCAGGCCACAGGCCTCGGCGCCCCCGACCACCCCGGCGCGACCGCGCACAACACCGTCCACCTCGAGCGAGAGTCGTACCGCCCCCGTGCCGCCGGCGAGGCGCCCAGTGACAAGGGCGCCGGGAGGCAAGGGCTCCGCGGGGGCGTCGATCTCGACCTCGGGAATCGCCGCGACCCGGACATGCACCTCCGCCTCGCTCCAGTTGCCACCCAGATCGGTGGCCGTGGCGACCAGCACCTGGGCGCCGGGCGGCGACGCGCAAGCGTCCCACGGGGCCAGGATCGTGCCGCCGGTGTCAATGCCAAGCAGTCCCGCGGGGGTGACGACCGCGAGCGTCGCCGTCCCGCCCGCGTCGCGCGCCCGGGCCGACACCAGCACGACACCGTCGAGCGCCGCGCCCTCGGCCGGTTCGAGAATGACGACTTCAGGGAGCTGGTCGATGACGAGCGGCACGTCGAGCGAGGCGGCGTTGCCTGCGGCGTCGATGGCCTCGATCGACAGCAAGACCTCGCCCTCGGCATACTCTCGGCTGTCGAAAGACCAGCGCCCCTCCGCCTGCGCCACGAGCCCTTCACCATCCACGATTGCGGTCAAGGTCGCCGCCGAGGCGTCCACCACCTCCGCCTCGATCTCGACCACGCCCCGCACAGTCTCTCCCGGGCCCGGTGAGAGCAACAGGATTTCCGGCGGGGTGCCATCGACGACCACTTGCGCCTCGGTGCGAAAGCTCTGGCCCCCCGTGTCCTCGACCAGCACGCCGATGTCGTGCGCGCCGTCCTCGAGGCGCACGCCCTCGAACCACGGCCAGGACGTGTCGACCGCGACCACGGCGCCGTCGACCCACAGCGTGCAGCGGGTGACGCCCACGTCGTCGAGCGCGTCGACCTCGATGGTTCCCGTGCTCCAACCCCCGTAGTGCCGCTCGGCAAGGGTTGCCACAGGCGGCACGTCACAATCCTCCACTGGCTCGATGTCGAGCAGGGCCGCGCGCTGCAGCTCGCGCCCGTCCGCCAGGCGTCCCCGCCCCACCACGGCCGTCACCTCGCCCGCGAGCCCCTGGGTGCTCCAGGGGGCGCGGAAGGGACGCTGCGTCGCCCGGCCCAGCGTCGAACCGCCTGTGATCCACTCCGCCGCGACGATGTCGCCCAGCATTTCGAGCGTCAGCTCCCCACAGGCGCTGGCGCCGAGCGGGGAAGCCCAGCGAAGGTCGTCCGGGCCGGTGCCCTCATTGCTCACCCAGGGCACGGCGGACACCACAGACAGGCGCCGCCGACCGTCGAGGAAACTCGCGGTCACCACGTGCTCGCCGTCGCGCGAGCGGGTGGTGTTCCAATCGAACGCGAGGTCCTGATTTTCGACCGTCGCCAACAACTCGTCGTCGACCCGAAGTTCCAGTCGCCCGCCACCGGCACCGGCAGGCCACCGGACCCTTATCGGCAACACGCCGTGGACCACGTTGGCGTCGGCCACGCCTTGCAGCTCCAGGGCTAGGTCGGGACCATAATCCGGGGCCGACTCGCACGCCGCCAGCAACCAGGCGATCATGGCACGTCTCCGCTTCGGATGACATAGACGGCGCCCGAGCTGCTGCCGCCAGGATCCGCGTAGGCCGAGCCCACCCCGAAGTCCGGGTGACCGTCGCCGTCGAGGTCGCCCAGGCCCGCGACGGCGCGCCCCGCGTAGCCGGCGCCGCTGGGGGCGGTGAACTTCACCGCGTCGCCCGCCATGTCCACGGCCCCAGACAGCGGGCCATACAGGACCCAGGCGGCGCCGATCGAGGTGGAGTCGTCGTCGCCGCCGAGGATCACGTCGTCGATCGCGTCGCCGTCGATGTCACCGAGCGTGGCCATGGAGACGCTGAGCCGGTCCTGCAGGCCCGTCCCCGTCGCGGTGGCGCAGGCGTCGGCCACCGTCGATGCCCCCGAAGTCGGCGCGCCACACATCAAGTAGGCGCGGCCCGCCTTCTGGAGGCTGCCATCGTTGTAGCTCCACGCGCCGATCAAGATGTCGTCGATGCCGTCACCGCTGGCATCGCCCGCGGCGCTCACCGCCGCGCCTACATAGGCCTCGTCGTCGACCCCCGCCCACTCGATGTCCGCGCCGCTGAACGCCAGACTCGAGGTGATCGGGCCGAGGAACAAGTAGGCAGCGCCGCTATGAGGACGAGCCCCGCTGTACTCGGGGGCCCCCACGAGCACGTCGTCGACCCCGTCGCCATCGACATCGCCCACGCCAGCCGCCGGCCCCGCGTCGATATCGGCGCCGCTCGGCGAGAGCCGCGTGGCGTCAGCGTCCAGATCGATCGAGCCGGTGTCGGCGGTGCTCACGATGTAGACCGCGCCGGCGTTGCTCCCACCCGAATCGTCGTTCCGAGCGCCCACGGCAAAGTCGGCGGTGCCGTCGCCAGAGACGTCGCCGAGAGCGGCCAGCACGGTGCCGGCCGCGTCGCCCGGGTCGCCACCGAGGGCGACCAGGGTCGCGGTCGACACCGAGACGCTGCCCGAGAGAGGGCCGGGCAGAAGGTAGGCCGCGCCCGCGCCGCTACCTCCCCCGTCGGCGCCGGCCGCACCCAGCAGCAGGTCGTCGAAACCGTCGCCATCGAAGTCAGGCAACAGCGCCACGTAGCCCAGACCGTCGTCGCGGGCGGCACCAGTGACCAGGGCGTCCGCCGTCGCCAGGTCCGCGTCCGATGCGACGTCGCCGCTCACCACGTACACGATGCCCTGAGCCGAGTAGGTGCTGCTCGTCTCCGCGGCCGAGGCGCCGACGACGACGTCCGGCAGGCCGTCACCGGTCACGTCGAGCTCCCCGCCAGCGACCGACCAGCCGGCGTAGTCGCTCGCGTCCTCGCCGATGAGCACGGGAAAGTCATCAAGCGCCAGCGTGCCGCTGAAATGGCATGCCACGGCAAACCCGTCGCAGTCCTCGTCGGCCGCGTTGCCGCAGGCCTCGCTGCCCCCGGGAAACGAGCTGCCATCGAGGTCGTCGCAATCCATGCAGGCGGCCCAACCGTCCGCGTCGTCGTCGTCGAAGTCCTCGTCGACGGCGCCGTCGCAGTCCTGGTCGGTGCCGTCGCAGGACTCCGCTGCGCCGGGATAGCTCGTGACCTCGGCGTCGTCACAGTCGGTGGCGTCGAGCACGAACGAGGCTGGAGGTGGGCAGTCGAGCGACTCCTCGTCCGGGTTTCCGAAGCCGTCTCCGTCGGCGTCGGCATAGTAGGGCAACGGCACCACGGCGGCATCGGCGTCGTCGCAGTCGCCGTCACATACCCGATAGCCGTCCGCGTCTGCGTCGTTTTCGCCCGACACCGCGCCGTCACAGTCGTTGTCCAGCCCGTCGCAGGCCTCGGGCGCCAGGACGTAGGTCAGCGCGTTGGCGTCGTCGCAGTCGCCGCTGCAGGGGCGATAGCCGTCCGCGTCCGCGTCGTCCTCGTCGGTGATCACGCCGTCGCAGTCGTTGTCGAGGCCGTCGCAGGACTCCGCGAGCCCGTCCATCCGGAGCGGGTCGTCGTCGTCGCAGTCGCCGCAGTGGATGCTCTGCCCGTCGGCATCGTCGTCCTCGTCGTCGGCGTCGGGGTGGTAGAGGTCGAAGGACATGACCGGGGCCCAGCTCGTGGTTGGGTCGTCGAGGACGGTGTCGGTCTCGGTGGGCTCGATGATCGCCCCGCGGACGGCGAGGTGCGGGCCGCTGTCCAGCTCGGCGGGAATCGCGTAGCCGAACTCCACGACGGAGGATTCGGCCACCACGGCCGCCACAAGGTAGAACTGGCCCGGCTGCAAGACGAGGCCGATCTCCGGGCTCTCGTAGTACCCGCGGCCGCTCCCCGTCGCGCCGACGTACTCTGCCTCCAGGTCGTACTCACCATCCTCCGTGCTCGCCGAGTAAACGTGCCAGCCAAACGTGGATGTGCCGAGGGGATCAGCCCAGATGCGCGCCCGTAGGAGCGTGACCGGCTCCGAGGGCTCCACCACCAGGCCGCTGAGCTCCTCGACCGCGGGGTTCATTGCCGCCACCGTGCCCACGTCCATCGTGCTACCCGGCGTGGTCGCGAAGTCAATCCAGTCGTCGCAGTCGTTGTCGACGCCATCGCAGCCGTCCCAAGCTCCGGGGAAGCGCGCGGCATCAGCATCGTCACAGTCCTCGCACCGGCTGGCCCCATCACCGTCCGCGTCGCCGGCGTCGTCCACGGCACCCGAGCAGTCATCATCGATGCCGTTGCAGGTTTCCGAGACCGCAGGCGACACGGCGCCGTCGCCGTCGTCGCAGTCCGTCCCACCCCGGTCAACGTCGTCGTAGCCGTCGCCGTCGGCGTCTCCGTTCACGGCGATAGACGCGATGGCCGACTGGACATTCCCGGCGCTGTCGGAGGCCACGACGAGGAATTCGTGATCACCTGTCTCGAGCGATGGGAGATCAAGAGCCACGTTCCAAGAGGCGCAGTTGCACGCACCGTCGCAATCGGCGAGCGCCACCGCCTCATCCGCCCAGACCCCGTCCACGTAGGCGTCGAGCGCCACCACGTCGAAGGACCCCGAGGTGTCCAGCGTCGCGACCACGGCGTCGCCCACCTGGCTGGCAACGAGGTTCGTGATCGCGAGCTCGCTCCGGACATCGATCCAAACCCCAGCGGAGGCGGACTGCCCGCCGGAGTCCTCGACCCAAGCCTCGACCAGGTGAAGCCCCGGCTCCAGTGCACAAGCGTCGAGGGTGTGCTCGTAGGGCGCGAGTAGGCGGACAAGGGGGGCGCCGTCGACACCAAGCCGCACATCGACAACGGCGTCGTCGTCGCCGACGTCGAGGGCCACGTCGACGTCGGTATCGAATGTCGAGTCCGGCGGCGGACTCACGAACGAGACCCGGGGGCGGTGGTCCACGCGGACGACACCGGTGGTCTCGGCGGTACGGCCAGCCCCGTCGGCGGCCACCACCGAAACGACGTGGTCGCCGTGTGCCCAGCCGGTGGAATCGAGGTGACATACCAGCTCGCCGGTCGTGGATTCACACGCCTCGCCCGCCACGGCGGCGGCCATCGAGACGATGCCGCTCGCGTCGGCCGCCGTTGCCACGACGGCGAGCTCCGCATCGACCGACGCGTCGGGGAGTTCCAGCGTGATCGAGGGCGCCGCGCGGTCGACATTGACGACCACCGCCGTCGCTACGCTGCCGCGCTCTGTTTCCGCCACCACCCGCACCCGGGCTGGCCCCTCGGGCCAGTCGGAGGTGTCCAGTGCCGCGCTCCCTGCCGCGTCCAGGGCGCCCACCCGGCCTCCGTCGAGAAAGACATCGGCGCGGGGGGCCAGCACGCCCTGCACCACCAGAAGAAGCTCTCGGTCCATCAGGGCGTAGTCGGCAGGCGAGTCGATGGCGATCGCCTCGCCCGAGCTGCACGCCGCCGCCTCGACGACGCGCTGCACGGACTCGCCTGTCGCCCAGGAGCCACGGGCCACGACGCGGCTGCCCGACGTGTCCACCCACCGGAACGGCGGCGAGGAGCGCGGCTCAAGGGCCACGCCGTCCACCCAGGCCTCGACCGACGCGGGCGGAAGGATCGACGAGATCTCGACCTGGCAGGCCGGTTGACCCGGCATCGGGTTGACGATGTCGAGTCCGGGCGAAAAGCCGATCAGGTTCCTGACCGAGGCGACGACCTCGGCCTCTCCGAGCGCGCCGCCGGTGTCGCGCACGCGAAGGCGCACGACGCGCTCGCCGTCCGGTCCACCCTCCGTGGCCCAGCTCGCGCTGGAGAGGTCCGATTCCACCCCGGACGCGACCTCCGTGCCGTCGACATCGAGCCACCAGTCGAAACGGCTCGACTCGCCCACGCGGGCGACGAGCGACACGTCACCGTCGACCTCGGCCGCGGGGGACGGCCAGAGGATCTCCACGGGAATGGGCACCCTCGTGGCGGGCGCATCGCCGCAGGCCGCGAGCACGAAGATCATCAAGGCGACCCCAGGAAGAGCCAGGACCAGCCCGCTTCAATGCCCTCGGTCGAGTCGCCGACGCCGCCGACCAACACGTCCGGGTGCCCGTCGCCATCGGCGTCGCCGTGCACGTCGAGCGCGTAGCCGGCTCGCGCGTTCTCGTTCGGCCCGAGGAGCACGGCGATCGCGTCCGAGACGGAGATTGTCCCCGGGGCGAGCGGGCCCGCGAGGATGAAGACGGCGCCCGCGTCCTCCTCGAAGCGGTCGCTCTCGGGCGCTCCCACCAGCAGGTCTGCCGCAGCGTCCCCGTCGATGTCCACCCCACCTTCGACGGAGAATCCAGCCGCGTCCCCCACCGCCTCGCCCTCGACCAACAGGTCGGCCGAGCTCATGCTGCCGCTGGTGGGCACCTCGAAATAGACGGCGAGGAGCCCCACCCCGTCCGCGTAGGGCGCCCCCGCCACCGCGTCCGCACGTCCATCCCCGTCGAGATCGCCCGGGAGACTCACGGCGAGGCCGAGGGCATCGCTCGCATCCTCGCCATCCACGCGCGCGTCCGCCTGGTCGAGACGCGTGTCGCCCGAGAAGGGCCCCAGCGCGAAATACACGGCGCCCGCGTTTCGGGCCGGATCGTCACGAAGCGGAGCCCCCACGACCAGGTCGTCGATCCCGTCGCCGTCGATATCGTCGGCCCCCGCCAGCGCGGCGCCCACGTTGTCGTCGGCTGCCTCGCCGTACCATTTCGCAGTCGCGACAGACGCCAGCACGCAGGCGCTGGGATAGACATGCCCCGGGAGGTAGATGTCGTCGAAGAGAAAGACCGCGCCCGCGTCGGACCGTGACCCGGCGGTGGCTCCCGCCGCGCCCACCCACAGGTCGGCCAGGGCGTCGTCGTTATGGTCGCCGGCCCGAGCGAACGCCGAGCCAAAGAGCCCGCCACCGTCGTCGCTCTCAAAACAATCCGCGTCGCCGGACTCGAAGCCGTGGTAAAAAATATACGTCTTCTGGGCGCCGATGTCGCTGGCGTACGAGGCTGATCCGGGCGCGCCCACCGCGATGTCGTCGCCGCCGTCGAGGCCGATGTCGCCAATCCGCAGCAAGGACGATCCGCAGAGCATGTTGCCGTAGCGGTCGCTGCCGCACTCGTGCACCAGGTCGGCGTAGGCCACGACCTGCTCGCCCGATGAGCCTCCATAGAAGAAGTAGGTGCTCCCGCCGTTGAGGCCCGCGCGGTCCGAGCGAGGGGCGCCGACGAGCAGGTCGTCCCGGCCATCACCGTCCTGATCGCCCGCGAAAGCGACTGCGGTACCGAGCGCGTCGCCACCATCCTCACCATACACCACCAGTTGCGACAGCGTCCCGAGATGGTAGCTACCATTCATGGTGCCGCAGGCGCGGTCCACACCGTCGCAGTCGTCATCGACACCGTCGTCGCACACCTCGGGCGCACCGGCGTACAAGGCGGGGTCGGCGTCGTCGCAGTCGTGACCGGAGGTGGAGTAGCCCGTGGGGTTGTCGCACGCGATGACCCCGGTCGCAGGGTCGCCGTCGCCGTCGTTGTCGCCGTCGAGGAAGTACTCGTCGCCGTCGGTCGGGTCGTTGTCGTCGACGCCGTCGCAGTCTTGGTCACGCCCGTCGCAAGTCTCCGGCGCGCCCGGGTACACGTCGCTGGCCCGGTCATCGCAGTCTCCCCCCGCGGCAACGAAACCCAGCGGCGCGTCGCAGGCGAAGGTGCTCGTTGTTCCGCCAACGCCATCGTCGTCGGCGTCGCCGAAGTAGTCCACCCTGCCGGTAGATGCCGAGTCGGCGTCCTCTCCCAGCCCGTTGCAGTCCTCGTCGAGGTCCTGGTCGTCGCAGGTCTCCGGCGCGCCGGGAAATACCTCCGGACGGGCGTCATCACAGTCGCCAACCTGCGCGACGAAGCCCTCCGGCGCCGCGCAGGCGGAGACGGCCCAGGCCTCGATGCCCACCCCGTCACCATCGACGTCACGGTAAAAGCTCGACCTGTCGAGCCCCTCGTCGAGCAGACCGTCGCAGTCGTTGTCGAGGCCGTCGCAGGTCTCGGGCGCGCCCTGGTACACCGCCGGTTCGAGGTCGTTGCAGTCGAGGGGATCGGTCGACCAGCCAGACCCCTCGCAGCCGAGGCCCTCCAACAGGGGGTCGCCGTGGCCGTCCCCATCACGGTCGGCGTACGCGGCGACGGCGTCGGTGGCACCGGCGTCGATGGCGCCATCGCAGTCGTCGTCGATGCCGTTGCAGGTCTCTTCCGCGCCCGCATGGACCCGCGGGTCGGCGTCGTTGCAGTCACCCGCCAGGACAACCCAGCCCTCGCGGCCGCGGCAATCTGTCACTGCGTCGGTGTCGTCGCCCACGCCGTCGCCGTCGGCGTCACGGTAGTGGGTCGTGGCGATGCCCTCGTCGATGTCGCCGTCGCAGTCGTCGTCGAGGCCGTTGCACAGCTCGGGCGAGCCGACGGATGCTGCCGGATTATCCGTGTTACATGCGGTTACATGGACCTCCTCGGCGGGTCTGGACCCGGGGGTCTCGCCCGGCGTGCAGGCGCCGAGCGCCAGCAGCGAAACCAGCTCTGGGTACGGAAACGCCCGCACTCGCGCACCTCTCACCCGAGGGTACCATGCGGGCCCGGCGACCCCGTCGTAGCTGCCAGCCCCCCGGGCCCGGGACCGCGTCCTACGGCATGACCCCAACCCCCCGTAGGGCCTCCTGCTCCACCCACCGCCCGAGTCGCCCCAGCTCCCGGATCAACGGCGGTTCCCGATCCACGTTGCCCCACGCCGCGCCCGTTCGCGACACGGCGAGGATCTCCTCGGAGAGCGGGGGCACGAACCACGCGAGTCCTGGCCACTCGCGACGTAGTCGCGTGGCGATCTCGTGCCCGGCGGGGTCGCGATCGCCGAAAAGCACCGTGGCCACACCCGAGAACTGCGAAAGGAGGAAGGCGACAAAGCGCGTGTCGTACCCGGGGACGAGGGCCGAGCAGTCGCCGTCGCCCAGGGACAAGTCCATATAGACACCGAGATTCTCCACCAGCCACAGGCGTGACGGCAACGGGCCGGACACCACCGCCCCGTCGAGGATCGACCGCTCCGAGAGGAACAACTCGTCGAGGCCGGTGACGGTCAGCTCCCCTCGCCTCGCCGTGAGCCCAACGCTGGAGCGGAGCCGGAGTACGCCGTCGGTCGTCAAGACCGTGCCGGGACGCGGGTCGATCGCCGCCTTGCTGTCGCCCGTGATCCAGGCCGCGGCCGTGTGGACGTTCAACCGGGCGGGGAGGTCCCGCTGGCGTCGCGACAGCATCCGCCACGCCGCGGCCCCAGGGACGACGCCGACGACCTCGAAGCACGGCCGGGCCTTGCGCCGTCCCGGCCGCGGGCGGTGGAGCCCCGCGTCGATGTCGCCGCGGTGCGCCTCGACGGGGAACACCCGGGCGCTTGCGCCAGGCGTAGTCGCCGCTCCCGGAGACTCGCAGGACGCGGCACATCACGGGCAGCGGCCAGCGTGCCCTCCTGGACTCGACAAACGCGAACTTCACTTGTTCTCCCTGGCGAAGAAGGCAGCGGCCTATGTCAAGATCTCACGCTCCGTCTTCAACTCCTTGTGCTCACGACCGAGCCGCTCCAGTTCCCTATGCTCCGCCGGCGTGATGGGCTGCGGGGCGGGGGCCGCCACGACGGGCATCCTCCACCCAGCGGATGATCATCGAGCGGCTGATGCCGAGGTCGAGAGCCACCTCGGCAGGGCGACCGGCCCTCCTCGATGACGAGCCTCGCGGCGCTGGCCCTGTAATCGGGCGTGTACCGCCTCGGGGCATGGCCCCGGGGCTTCGGCGTGGGCTTGATTGGTCCGGGAATTTGGACTTGTACCTCTGCGGATGCGTCCGCCGGAACGGTAAAAGACCAACTTGCCGCTGGCGAGTTTCTGGGGTCGGGAAGATCTGGACACGTTGCGCTCCGGGGTGGGAAGTCGCAACTCCCCGGGGCTCGGTATAGTCGCTGTGGCCACGGAGTGGCCACGAAACGTGAAACCCGGGGTCCCGCGCGAGGCGAAAACCCGGGTCAAACGCTGGTTGCGGGGACAGGTTTTGAACCTGTGACCTTCGGGTTATGCGACAATCGCGGCGCGCTTGGCTGGCCACAAGTAGCTTGTATCACTGCGATTCGAGCTTGGCTAGTTGGATTGGTCTTGGCGTGCGTTTTCGGGCAGTGTGATCTCAGTGTGATCAAAGCGTGCATATTCGGTTGAGACTCATCGCCAGGCGGCTACACTGTCGAGATGGCTCGGAGCACCCTGGCGCAGCGGGTTCTTTCCCTCCCGGAGGCCGAGCGCGAGGCGCTCCTCGGCGAGCTGCTCTCCAGCCTGGACGGCGAGGGCGACACCGTCTCGCCCGAGGCGTGGGACCAGGCCTGGGGCGCGGAGGTGGCGGCCCGGGCGCGCGAGGTCGACACCGGGGCGGTCCAGTGCGTGCCGGGTGACGTGGTGCTCGACGAGATGCGACGCGGGGTGCGGGACAGCCGGCGTTGAGGCGCGTCGAGTTTCACCCGGCGGCGGCCGGGGTACTGGCGGTCGCGACGTTGATCGGCTCGGCCCCGCGCTGAGACGCCCGCCCGTATTACCCCCCGAACTCGTCCTCCTCGGCGTCGGGCTCCACCCGCTCGGCGACGACCTCCCTCCAGGCTTCCAGGGCCGCCTTGTCAGCGGGCGCGGCGAGTCGCCGGGCCACGACGCCGTCAGGCTCGCGCAGCTCGGGGTGCGCGTTGAGCAAGCGGTGCAGGTCGAGACGGTCGGACAGGCCCTTTTCACGGTTGCGACGCGCGGCCAGGGCGCGCGACTTCATCACCATCAGCTCGGGCAACTCCACCACGCTCACGCCCCCAATGTCCACGTGACCGGGAAGCTCGGCCACGCCGCGGACATCGACCAGGTGCCGGTTGCCTGCGTCGCGGAGCTGGTACACCCGGTAGCCAGTGGCCGGCACAACCTCGCGAACCCGGACGGCAAGGTGGAAACGCTCGGCGAGCCTCGCCCGCACGGCCTCGGCGAGGTTCGCGGCCTGGGTACATAGAACATCGATGTCTTGCGTCATGCGTTCCGTCGCGGCGTAGGCGTTCACGGCGTGCGCGCCGTGAACGACCGCGTCGGGGCGCTCGGCGAGCATCGTCAGCACCTCGGCAAACACCGCAGCGAGTGGTACCTCTTCGCGGGTCACGAATTCACGAAGGGTGAGAGGGGCATCTTGACCAAGCACTCGATGAGTCTAGCACGCGCTACCAGGACTCGCGGCGGCGGCGCCTGACCCGCGCCCGCGCGCTAAACTCCCCCGATGCTCGCCCTCCTCGGCTGCCTGATCAACACCGAGCTCTACGAACAGCGCAAGGCCGACCTCACCGACCACGATGGCGACGGCTTCGTGCAGGAAGACGACTGCGACGACACCGACGTGGACAGCCCCCCGGCGCGGAGGAGCATTGCGACGCGCGCGACAACGACTGCAACGGCGAGATCGACGACGACGCCGTCGATTCCTCCACCTGGTACCCCGACATCGACGCCGACAGCTTCGGCGACGCGGGTGGCGTGCCGGTCACCGACTGCGTGGCACCTGCCGGCCACGTGGCGAACGCCCTCGATTGCGACGATAGCGACACCGTGGTCAACCCCGGCGCGTCGGAAGTCCCCTACGATGGGGTCGACAACGACTGCGCCGACGGCGACCTTGCCGACGTGGATGGCGACGGCCACGACGCCCTCGAGGCAGGCGGCGATGACTGCGACGACGAAAACGAGGACATCGCCCCGGGCGAGGACGAGGTGCCCTACGACGGGATCGACAACGACTGCGACGGGGACGACGCCGACGACCTCGATGGCGACGGCTCCATCGCCGCCGAGGCCGGCGGTGACGACTGCGACGATAGCGACCCGGAGGTGTACGCCGGCGCCGAGGAGAACTGGGCCAACGGGGTGACGGACAATGACTGTGACGGGGCGATCGAGGCAGTGACGCTCGCGTACGGGGCGGACACCTGGAGCGGCTGGCGCAGGGGCGATGGGATGGGTCGCCGCGTGTCGATCGCGGGCGACCTCGACGGCGACAGCCGCGCCGACGTGCTCGTGGGCTCGGACATCGACACGACGCTCGGGCCGAGATCGGGCGCCCTGTACCGGGTGGACGGCAGCCCGGGCGGCACGCTCGAGTCCGCAGCGGTGCTGTTGCCCGTGGAAGCAGGGGAGTTGTTCGTCACCGGGCTGGACAGCGGGCGCGATGTCACGAGCGACGGCGTGGCCGACATCCTTGTCACCTCGATGGGCGGCGACGGCCTCCTGGGCGCGGCCTGGCTCGTGGACGGCGATGCCTGGGCGAGCGGCGGCGACGCGACGGTTGACGAGGTGGACGCAGGGTTTGTGACGGCCTCAGCGGCGAGCACCTACGGCCCCGGGGGGGCGAGGCTGGTCGGCGATGTGACCGGCGACGGCGTCGAAGACATTGCGCTGGGCGAGTGCTGCTCCACCGGCGGTGTTCCCGGGGGTCGCGGACGCGTGGTCGTGGTCTCGGCCGACGCGTTCACCGGCACGCTCGACGATGCCGACGTGGTGATCGAGGGCCCGTGGGAGGGCGCCTACATGGGCTACGCGCTCGACCGCGTGGGCGACCAGGACGGCGACGGCCTCGACGACCTCCTCGCCAGCGCGACCGGCGGCCTCACCGCGGCGGTCCTGCCGGGAAACGCCTCTGGCGACACGGCGGACATCGCGATCACGCTCCTGTACGGCGAGGTGACCGGGACGTCTGCCCGCGACATCCACGACGTGGACGGCGATGGTCGCGACGACATCGCCGTGATCGGGGTCGACGACGGCATCGCTGTCTTCACGGCCTTGCACGCCTCGCCCACCCGGACCCTCGACAGCCCCACCTTCAGCTTCAGTTGGCAGGAACACGGCGGCGCCTACGACGTGCTCCCCCTTGGCGACCTCGACGGCGACGACCTCTCCGACACGCTCGTCCCCCAGGCGTGGTCGGACTCGGGGAACCAGCGGCTATGGGTCCTCCCCGGCGCGGCGGTGGCCACCGGAGGCAGCGCGTCGGGCAACGACATGCTGCTGTCGGGCATCTCGTCCGTCCCGTCCGCCCTGTTTGGCTACGCGCTCGCGCGAGGGGGCGACGTGGACGGCGACGGACAGGACGACGTCGTGCTCGGCGCTCCCCAGTACTCGGCCGAGGCCGAGAACGCCGGCGGGGCCACGCTGGTCAGCGTGCCGAGGTAGGGACGAGTGTCACGTAGAGGTTGCGGTCGAGCGGCGGGCGATAGTCGTCGTTGGTGAACTCGACTCGGAGCGAGCGCGGAGCGGCGTTGTCACAGGCGGGAAGCTCGGAAACCCGAGTGCCATGGACGTCGATGGACGTGGGCTCGCCGCAAGCCGGCACCCATTGCACCACGGCACGAGCGCCGTCATCGCCGGGGTCGTCGGCGTCGAGGGACAGTCGCAGCTCACTCCATGCCTCGGCGGGGAGCGACACGGTCGCGAGGGCACCATTGCCGTTCAGTGGCCATCCCCGGCCCGGCGCGTACTCGGCGTCGATGGCGGTGGCGAAGGCCGCCCAGCCCGGGGCGTCGGCACCCACCCACGTGGCGCCACTCGCGGCGAGCCAGGCTTCGTCGATGTCCCCGGCGTTGATGAGCGCCCGCGAGAGGCCGAGGCGCAGGCCGTCCTGCACGGGGTAACGCTCGAGCAGGCGGCGCCAACGCTCCACGACCACGACAGACCCAGGCTCCCCGCCGGGGCGGCAGCGCCAGAAAAGCCGGTGGTCGTCGGGCGCCGTGGACCCCTCCGGGAAAGTGCCACGCAACCAGTCGTCGCCGGGGTCGGTACCGTCGTCCCCGAGGGCGTACCGGATGCACCAGATGTCGTCCGGGTCGTCAAAACGCGCCTTCAATGGCTCTGACATCGACGACGTGTCGGCCGCGATGATCTCGGCGACGACGCGGTCGGTGAGCCCGGCGCCGTCCCAAACTCGGACATCGTCAAGGTTCCCGGGCAAGCCGACGTCGGAGATCTCGGCCCCAGCGCCCGGGGGGATCCGCCGCGCCAGGAAGTCGACCTCCCGCGCCAGCGGCACCGGCCAGGGCGCTCTCAAGGCGGCGAGCGGGCCAAGGAGGAACCAGCGGTCTCGCGGCTGCGGCCCCTCGCCGCGCATGCCCGAGGGTGCCCACAGGAAGGTGATCGGCAGCAGTGCCAGCGCCAGCCAGCGCCAACGTGCCTCCCTCGCCTGGCCGAGCGCGAACGCGGCGGCCGCCGAGGCGACGACCCCCGGCACGAGGAAGCGCGCGTTCCCCATCCAGTCGCCGCCGGCACGCAGCAGGAGCGCCGCCTGGAGCGCCAGGGGGAACCACCCGAACAGCGGGACGCGGCGCCGCCATCCAACCACGACGATCAACACCGCGGCCGACGACAAAAGCTCCCACCCAAGCTGGGCGCCCCCCGCCGCGTACTGGTCGATGGCAACTATTTTCACCAGCCAGGGGGTGGGGAGGAGCGCGCCGAAGTAGCTGACCCGGGCCGCGTGGTAGGCGAGGAAGGCACCGAACGCGGTGGCGACGAGCGTGTCTTCACGGGACCAGTCCCGGGGATGGCGCCAACGGAGCGCCAGCCCTGCGAGCAACCAGGCCGCGCCCTCGGGACGGGCAAGCGCGTAGGCGACAAGCCCGAGGCAGCCAAGCGCCCACTCGCGACGACCACCGAGCGCGAGGGGCCATGCCACGGCGCCGATCACCGTGGCGAGCATCGTCTCGAGGCCGCCCACCGCCCAGAACTGGAAGGGTTGCCAGGCCGCGAGTGCCAGGACTAGCCAGCCGCGACCCGCGCCGTGCCGCGACGACGCGAGCCAGGCCAGCGTCGCGACGGCGCAGCCGAGCGAGAGCAGGCGCGCGGCCACCGACAGGTCGAGGCCTGCGGCGCACCCCAGCACCATGAGCGCGAGGTGCAGCGGGCTCGAGTAGCCCTCCACGCGCACGCCGGTGTTCCACGCGATCTCGCCGTGCTCGACGATGTTGTGAGCGTAGGCGAAGGTGATGAACGCGTCGTCGATCTGCACCGGCAGGTAGGGCAGCGCACCCCACGCGAGCACGCCGAGCGCGAGGGCGAGCAACGCGCGGGTGGGAGGTACGGCCGCCCTCGTAACCGCAGGGTGGTTCAGTGCGACGCCGCGAACTCCGCCATGCTCGGCCACCGCCTCTCCGCCTCCGACCTGAACGACTCCGCGCGCACCGGGTCCCCACCGAGCCCCGCCGAGCGCGCCGCCGCGAGCCACAGGAAGGGTTGCGACGGGTGCCTGTGCAGAATCTCGTCCCAACGCGCCGCGCGCTCGCTGGCCGAGGGCACGGCGCGATCGATGGCGTACCACCGCGACTCCCCTCCCCCGTAGCGTACAGTGTCGCGCAGTGACCGATCAGCCACACCATGAAGGCACGCGACTCGGTGCCAGCTACGTCCCGTGCGCATGCGCGAGCTCGCCCTGCTATCAACCCGACGGTCGCGCTTCCAACGCCCGCTTGTAGGCGGCGGGCGTGAGCTCCGCCGCGGCGAGTCCGAACTTGTGGCGCCAGGTGCCCCGCCGCTCGAAGGCCCAGGCCAGGTACTTCTCGACGTCGACGCCGAGGTTGCGCGCGGTGGCGCCGATTCCCAGGAGGATCGCCGCGCGGTGGGCGCCCTCGGTGCCACCGGCGTGCAGCCACGCGTGGCGGGCCTTGGCCACCGTCTGGAACTCCCTCTCGGACCTGGAGTTGTCGGGCGGGAGCTCCGGGTGGTCGACCCATCGCGAGAGCGCCGCCCAGTGGTCGCGGTAGTAGCGGATCGTCCCGGCCAGCTCGTCGTCGGGGAGGAGCGTGGGCTCGACCGCGTCCATCCAGCGCCGGAGGTCCTGGTACAGGGGGCCCACGCGGGCCTGGCGCCACGCGCGGAGCTCGTCGCCGGCGAGCCCCGCCTCGCCGGCCTCGCCCTCGGCGGCGAACATCGCGGAGATGTACCGGCCGGCCTCGGCGGCGAGGACGGGCTGGCTCCCCTCGGCGGCCTCGAACCGCCGGCGCCCGTGGGCGTTGCAGCCGGCCTCCACCACCTTGCCGCTGGCGAAGATGGCGTTGAAGCGGTGCTCGGCATCGACCACGAGGAAGCCCTCGTAGGCGGCCAGCTTGCTCGCCAGCGTCTCGCCGCCCTTCTCCGCCTCGTACTGGAACACGACGGTCGGGCCGTTGAGGTACACCTCGAGGTAGCCGCGGTGCGTGCCCTCCACGCCCCGGACGACCACCGGGAAGTGCGTCCCGTCGGACATCATCAGCCCGCTGGCCTTCAGCTGGCGCCAGTGCTCGCCGTCGATGGCCGACAGCAGGTCGGACGCGCGCTCGACGAGGGCCACCGCGGTTCCCATCGACAGGTGGACGCCCTGCAGCCGGAGGTAGCGGAGGAGCCGGTCGAGCGGGGTGAGCAGCAGGTACTTCTGGGCGGTGAACCATGCCAGCCAGTCGCAGGTGACCTTGCTCCGCTCGTAGGGCGCCGGCGGCGCCTCGCCGGTCGTGCGCGCGCCGCAGTCGCGGCAGCGCGCGGTGACCCGGTGGACGACTCGCCTGCGCTGGTGCTCCTTGACGACTGTCAGCTTCACCTCGTCGAAGGCATCCACGGCGTCGAGGCGGTCGCCGCCGCACTGGCCACACGCGCAGGGCCGCGAGGTCGACTCGTCGGCGGGCAGGTGGGCGGGCAGCGGGTTGCGCCCGGCTGGTTTGTGCGCGCGCCGTGGCTCTTCCTGCCGCGGCGGGAGCACCGGCGCGATCGGCCGGTCCCTGAAGGCGGCGGCGAGGTCCTCGCCGAGGGCGGGCGGCGGCGCGGGGGGCCTCGCTTCCCTCGGCGGGGACGGCTTGCGACCGGCGCGACCGGCAGCGGCGGCCAGCTCCGCGACCCGCTCGTTGGACGCCGCCACCAGCGCCGCCAGCTTGCCCACCTCGGCGGTGAGCTCGCGGACGCGCTCGTTCCCGGCGGCGAGCAGCGCCTTCACCTCGGCCAGCTCGCGGGCCTGCGCCGCGTTCTCGGCGCGGAGGCGCTCGATCTCGATCTCGGCGGCGTTGGCGCGGGCGGGCATGGCGGCATTGAAGCCCGCCTCTTCCCGGCTGTCGATCCCCATCTCGGATTGGGATCGTCGAAGCTTAACTTACGCCGTTCGCTCGCCGCCCCTGTACCACTTGCGACGCGGCGCGCGCAGGTCGATGCCGTCGAGCAGCGCCGCCAGGGACGCGGCGTCGAGCGAGAGGCGCGTGGTGCCGGGCCCCACGGCCGGGCGCTGGAACGACCCGCGGACGAGCCGTTTCTGCCAGACGACCCAGCCAGAGCGATCGAAGTACAGGCACTTCGCCAGGTGCCCGCGCCGCGACAGGAACAAGTAGAGGTGGCCGTCCGAGGGGTCGAGCCCGAGCGACCGGACGCGGCCCGCGAGCGCGTCGAAACTGCCGCGCATGTCGACGGGTTCGACCGCGAGGAACACGCGCACCGCGGGCGGGAGTGTCAGCAACCCCGGACCGCCGCCAGGAGGCGCCGGAGCGTGCCCGCGTCGAAGTCGTCGCCCACCTCCACTCGCGCGTCGCCGAGCACGACGGCGTAGACCGCCGCGCGCCCCACCGGCGCCGCCAGCTCGACGAGCCGGAGTGGCGCCGCGGCGCCAGGTGCCGCGTCCCGCCGCGCGAGGTTCTGGCGCCACGCGTTCAACGACCTCGGCAGCAGGCCGTGCTCGAGCGCCCAGGGCCGGAGCGGACGCCCGCTCGCCACCAGCGCCGCCAGCGCGGCCCTTGCCTCCGACTCGTCCCGCACCTTTCTCGCCTGCATCCAGCACCTCGCCGCGCCACGTCACGCGGCCGCTGTGCACGTGGTACCCGGTGTGGCTGATCGGTCACGTCCCAGGCCACGGTGGTGGCGTTGCCGAACGGGTCCGTCACCGTGGCCGGCTGGTAGAACAGCGTGTCGTCGAGCGTGGCGACGCCGCTCGGCACCCACCGTCCCCGTCGCCGTCGAGGTCGACGTGGCCCGCCGCCTGGAGGTCACTGGTGGAAGGCAGGGAACTATAGGTGTCGCTGGCCAGCCCGGCAGTGATACATTTCTGATACTTTTGATACACCAGCGCACGCGATTCCATCGTGGTCGCCGGGCCGGAGAGGTCGTCCTGCCAGTAGAGCGTGGCCTGGACCGCGATGGCTCGCTTCTCCAGTCCCGTGCCCGGCGACGCCTCGAAGGGGATCTCGGTCGTGGCATCGAGGTCGAGGTCGGCAGCGGAGAAGGGCGCGAGGTCGGTGCAGGCCCACCCCGTCCCGTCCCACCAGCCATCACCGGTGAGCACCCACGCGGTGACCCGTGACTCGTGCCCCGAGTGCCAGTGCATCGAGCCGGTGGCGGTCTCGCTGTCGAGTGATACATCGTCGTGTATCATAGCGAGCTCGTTGACCTTCACCGCCAGGTTGTTGCTTAGAATGTCGCGCTCCATCCACAGCACCTTGTTCTCACGGCGGAGCCGCGCCAGCTCCTCCTTCTCGTCGCTGGTCAGAGCGCCGGGCGGGCCCCTCCCGGCGTCGGCCTTCGCCTGCTGTACCCAGGTGTCCAGCGCCGAGCCCGTCAGGTGGAGGTTCTTGGCCACGTGTTTGACCGTGTGGCCCTCGACTAGCACCAGCCGCGCCGCGCCGGCCTTGAACTCGTCGGTGTACTGCCGAGGTTGGCGGCCCGGGTTCCGCTTCTGCTTCTTGGGGGGTGGGGTATCCACGGCCGCCGTCTCGCATGCCTCTCGAGAAGTGTCCACTAGACTGGATCACATTCAAGACGGGCCTGCCACGGACCCGAAGGCAGGTCGCGTGCGGCCGGGCACGGCGTTGGCGACCAGCAGCACCGAGGCACCGTCCCCGTGCTGCGCGTCGAGCAGCTTGGTGTATCCACCGGTGCGGGAGGCGGCTGACCGCGTGCCGTGCTCGTGCACCATCCCGGCCCTGAGAGCGCGCAGCGCATCGGTGATTTTGAAGGCCGGGTTATCGACGTGGCGCTCCGACCGTGAGGTCTGCTCGGCCCGCAGCGAGCAAAGGAGCACCGCTCGTTGTTCCACGAAGATGGCCATCAGTTTGTCTCTCGGTGAAGGTGACGCGAGGAATGCTCGCGACGTGGTCATCACGGTTGCGTGGTTGAGGGGGACCTGCGGGGGCGCGCGCTGGTGGCCAGGCCATCGCTAAAGGCGGCTTCGAGACGCGGATCGACGCGAGGCCCGACGTGGCGCGCCTCGAGCCCCGGGGTCAGCGTCGAGCGCTCACGCGCACCGTCCTCCCGTGGCGGCTCGTCGGCGTCCGAGTCGTCTTGACACGTCGACCACAGCACTCGATAGCCGTCGTCCTGGCTAGCGACCATCGTCCAGCGGTCCTGGCCCAACACGCCCGTCGCCAGCAGCGAGCCCGCGAATGGCTGCCGCTTCGGCTCGGAGCAACCCGATCGGGAGCAACAGATAGCAGCCGAGGCGCCGTTCCCGGCAAGTTCCCATTCGGCGACTGCGTGTCGGCCGTCGCTCCCGAGCCGCGGGCGGGCGCACCTGCCGTCGCCCTCGGCCGCGACGTCGATGACGAAGGACTCGGCCAGACTAGGAGCGCGGCCACTCAGCACCACCGGCGTGACCTCGACGCGACACTCGCCGCCTTGCCGCGCCGCGAACAGGACGAGTTGAGCGTTTTCGAGGTCGAGCGGGCCCTCGAGCGCGACTGAGCCGCCCGCAGCTCCACCCACGTGCGCCAGTACTCGGGTTCCTTCACCCAGGTCTTCGACCGACACGGCCATATCCCCCCGATCCTCCTCAGCCCACACGAGGAGCAGGCCGCCGCCTGTCGCCACGAGCAGTGGGGGCGACTCAACGTCCACCGTGGATGTTGATTGCCAGACCGGGACGGCGGTGAGCGACGACGGGTTCTCGAACGAGGCCCGGTGTTGGAAAGTTCGCCGGTCAGAGGTCCAGAGTGTGGCGACGTGGCCCCCGCCGAGCGCAGACGACCTTGGCTCCGCGGCGGTCACCCACGGTCCAGTCGCCGCCGTGCTCCCCGTAGCCCCAAGCGCCACGGGCGAGGACCACGGGCGTGACCTCGCCGCGTCCGAGGGGATTCGCAGCGCGCTGAGGATGCCGCCGACACTGCCGTTGTACATCGTGGCCACGCCGTCCTGTGCCAAGCGAAGCGCGAAGATCTCGGGCACTACTGCGTGGCTGCCGGGGCGCTTGAAGAGCGGCGCATGCAAGAACGGCTGGAATGTGGCACGATCTGGAAGACCACTCATCGACTGCAACTGCGGCACGCGGTCTCGCAGCCGGACAGACGCCACCTGCCACTCAGATCCTCCGGCGACATCGACAATGCCCACGTGGGATGCGTCATCGAGCTGAATCGACGGCGTGACCAGTGGCGCCGCACGTGCCCGCTCCGAGGCAGCGCCGCGCGGCGGCAGCGCGCACGCCGTGCCGAGGAATGCCAACACGCACAAGCTAACGCGCCGCAAGGTTCCCAGCGGACACCGTCCCTGCGTACGCTCGGATGTCGTACGCCCTGAGTATAGGGATCTGCGCCGCGTCCCGGTGCGCGAACTGCTGCGTCTCGGCGTAGGCCAGATCCGATAACGAAGGCCCCTTGCCTGCCTTGCTGAGAAGTGCGGGGTCGCTGTACATCAAGTCGATGTTGTCGCTCGACTCACCCATCGTACCGAGAACGAGTGGGCCCGCGTTGATAGACACTAGTCGCGGGAGGAGTGCGATGTCTGCCACGCTCGGTGCAAAGTAGTCCGGTTGGTGCTCGTAAGCTTTGAACGGGTGCACGTGGACCGCCCCAGCGAGCGTCAGGTCGGCGGCCGTCGCCCCCGACGAGCGGAGGAGTTCGAGTGCGGCAATGGCTCCCGTTCGGCTGAAGGTGAGATTGCCGACGCGCACCCCGCTGGCCGCGCTTTCGGACCTCGACGCCACGTCCTGCAGGATGGCCACGAAGGCCTCTGGATTCTCGCCGAGCGTGAGCAGGGGGGCGATGTCGAGCGCGACCTCCCTCTCGGCCGCTTCAACATCCCCGGTGGCAGTCGCCGGAAGAAAGAGGATCTCTCCGGTGCGCCTGTCGGTGAACGCGAGGAATGCCGCCTCGGACCACGTCCCGCCGATCAGCCCTTTCGCGGCGATGCGCCCGGCTCGCAGCCCGGCCTTCTGTGGCTCAGAGAGTTGCGCCGACTGCCCGCCTCCGGCGAGCACCGAGTTGGTGACGCCCGTCTGCCCAGGCTCCACCTTCGGACGCAACGGGATTGGCTCGGCCAGGCTTTCATTCTCGGGGCCCAGCCCACTGCCATCCCTCCCCCCGACCGGGTCCCCATGGCAATACCCATACCTGTTCACCCCGTCCCCCACCCCGATCGGATCCGCGCTCAGCCACCTCCCCAGCCACGGCACGTAGTACCGCCGCCCGTGGCACTGGAGCCCCGACTCGGGGTCGCGCTCCATCCCGGTGTAGCGGTGGCGCTTCAGCGAGACCGTCGCGAGTTCAGGCGCTCGCCACGCGGTGGTCCCGTGGGGATGGTACTCCTCGTAGGAGATTATTGAACCTGCACTATCAAGCTCGATCGCCACCGAGCCGAGGTGGTTGCCGATCTGGTAGCGCTGGACCGGGGCTGGCGAGGAGACGGGCGTGCCCGATGAGATCGTCAGCGTCTCGACCATCGCGACGCGCTGCTCGCCGTCCATCACGTGGAGCGTCTCGCGCTCCTCCTGCACCGAGGTGCCGGACCCGTAGTCGCGGTAGACCTCCCAGGCCCCGCCGATGTAGATCCGCTCGGTGGTCTTGTCCGTCACCACCACCTTCCGGGCGCGCTGGCCGGCGGCGTCGTAGAAGTACAGGGCGTACTCTCCACACCTTGCGACGCAGCAACGTCCACGCAAGCCCAGCAACTGCCGAAACTCTCTTGACGCTGCACCCCGCACCCTGCCCGGAAGCCACTCGGCGGCACCCGGCCTTGCCATCGACGACCTGCGGCTCGAGGCGGGACGGGCGGAGGGTCGCATCGCGCACGGAGCGTAGCCCGGCCGGCCTTGTACCGGCCCGCGGGAACCTCGGAGCGGCAGCGTGGTCTACGAGGCCATGAGCGATCCCCGCGAGGCCATCCGGCGATGGCTGGTCCAGTCCGAGAAGCGTCCCGACCTCGCGAGTTCCACGAAGCGCTCGTACGCGAGGATCGCGGCCCATGTCGACGCGTGGTGCGCCTCGTGCCCGCCGGCGGAGGCCACCGACCTCGCTGCGTACGCCCGGCACCGTCTCGACGCCGACGTCGGCCCTCGCACGGTCAGGCTGGAACTCCGAGTCTTCGCTAGCATGCTCCGGTGGGGCCAGGAGCATGGGCTCGTCTCGCGCGACGTCGCGCTGCGGTTGCCGCGGCTGCGGGCGGACTCGTCCCCCTTCCGCTGCAACCACCGCACCCCCGCTGCCCGCGAGGTGCACGCGGCCATCGCCGCGATGCCCCCCGGCGACTGGAGGCTGGCGGTGCAGTTGCTGGCCCGCACGGGCGCGCGAGCAGGAGAGATCGTGGCGCTCCGGCGCGCCGATGTCGACCGGAGGGCACGCGTGCTGTGGCTCGGCACGCACCGGGGCGCCTCGAAGACGGGCGCCCGGGCCTTCCCGCTGGGGGCGAGCACGCTCGCACTCCTCGTCGATCGCGCCGACGGGACGGACGCCCCACTGCTCGAGTTCGACGGGATCGGCGCACCGCACCAGGCCCTCGCCACCCGCCTTCGCGAGGCCTGCCGACTCGGCGGCGTGCCGCGGTTCACGCCCCACGGCATCCGCAGGATGGTCGTCACGCGCTTGCTCCGGTCGGGAGTGGAGCTAGCCACCGCGGCGTCGATCACCGGGCACACCATCCAGGTGATGCTGCGCTACTACCGCGAGGTCAGCGACGAGGACCGGAGGCACGCCACCCGGCGCGCCGGGCTCGACACGATCGGCGACGGGGCGTGACCACCGGAGTCTCCGGGCCGGGTTCGCTACAGGCCGCGGGCAGGCGGAGCGGCCACCTTGCCGCCACCCGCCAGGCCCAAGGTCGCCCCACAAGGCGATCAGTCCCGTGGCGCCGCGCCTTCCCCGCGACCCACCAGCCTCCCCCTCAACTCGTCACACGCCCGCTGCACGCGGTCGAGGCTCGCCACCAGCGCGGCGGCGGCGGCCTCGTCGAGCGACTCGAGCTCGCCCAGCTCCGCCTCCACGTCCGCGGGACTCGCGGCGCGCTCGAGCTCGCGCACGCGGCGGACCACGGCGGGCAACGGCCTGCGCCCCCGGCGGGGGCCGGCGCGGGTGTCTCACGCATCGAGCTTAGGTATGGGATCTCCGATGAGTCCCGGATCGTTCATGCAGTCAATCGGAATGTATCGCTAAGGAGC
>SXGT01765526.1_pt1 | contig 33383 bp, 30 predicted proteins | sample 3176221 | NCBI WGS metagenome assembly SXGT01 (sample SAMN11356862, study PRJNA531348) | freshwater metagenome | isolation source: freshwater sample F1-120 | place: China: Fuxian Lake, Yuxi | collected 2017-12-25 | reverse complement strand
TTGGACTGCGGCCCCAAAAACTTTTTGGAATTCTGGGCTCAAATTTGAGACTGAATCCATTGATATGCCAGGCACACCAAGCTCCTTAGGTTAATAAAACGGCCAATAGTTTTGGGAAAAAGATCGAGGGAAAAAAGGAACAATTGAATCTACTCTTTAAGTATAAGATTAAGAAATATTGAAAGCAATCCTGAAAGGGTAAAATAATGTTTAATTAGAAAGCTTTATTAAACTTTTTTACGTCAGGAATTTGGCTGTTTTCTGAAGCGTTTGGTTTATTTAAAAAGCAGTTTCTCACAGATTTCTTGAACTTAGGACGATGCGAAAGAAGTTCAATGACTTTACTGCTGTCAATGATTTGACTTATTAGCTCGGTGGCTTCGGGTTCAGTGATAGTGTTTTGAGGTGTTTCTATTGAATTTTGATTATTCTTAGAGATTTCTAATTTCGATTTGAGCTTTGTTTCCTTTTTATTGCTGTTCTTCTCTTGGTGTTGTCGAGCATTGTCCAATGTTTCATTCGAAGCGTTAATCGAATAAGGCATCGCAGGATTTAATGGGTTCACGGCCATAAGAGACTCCTCATCAGAGTTATCGGCTTACCCCGATTAAAGGGTAAGCCGATTTTCACCCATTTTTCAGCTTACATTTGAACGCGATCTAATCTCCTAATAGTTTTAGTGCCATAGCTGGATTTAGATTTGTCTGTGACAATATCGATATTCCGGCCTTCTGAAGCACTTGAGTTTTGACTGCATCTGCTGTTTCTTTGGCAATGTCTGCATCAATAATCCTTGCTCTCGCAGCGGTCATGTTTTCTTCGTAAACTGACAAACTACTTGAGACAGATGTAAGTCTTGATTGAAGTGCTCCTAACTCGGCTCGAGGTTCAATTAGTTGCTTTATTGATTCATCGATTGAACTGAGAGCATCTTGAGCCGATTCGATATCTGAAAGATCCACCCCGGATAAACCCAGGGATGAAATACTTAGGTCTAATTTAGAGGCGTCATATTCAAATCGATTCATTTCGTTGTTATCGGGTCCGATTTGAAATACAAAGTCTTTGCCTTTTCCATTCAAAAGAGTGGTATCCAAAAATCGAGTTACCTCAGAGAGTCGATCGATCTCTTGTTTGACCTGATCTACTTCGAATTGAATAGATTTTCTTTCATTATCCCCCACGCTATCACTAGCCGCCTGAATAGCGAGCTCTCTTAAACGAATGATTAAGTTATTTACGTCGTTCATTCCCCCCTCAGCGACCTGCATGAGAGAGAGAGCATCTTGAGCATTTCGACGGGCTTGCTGAATGCTTCTAACCTGCCCTTCAATAGTTGTAGATATCGAAAGTCCGGCGGCGTCATCGCCCGATTTGTTAATACGTTTACCTGTCGCGATACGCTCGGCTGCCTGAGCGTATTTCTCTGATGACTCCTCAAGATGGCGTTTCGTATTGAGCGACGCCAAATTGGTTAAAATAGTTAATGCCATGGTAAGCTCCTTTAGCCCTTCCCCTTTATGGAAGAACTTGATAAATGGGTTAAATAGTGCAATGCGTTACGCTGCACAGTGTCTTTATCGGTATTGCGTTATGGGGCTTTAGGAAAAAATACGCATCGCGTAAAAAGAGGGATATGAAAAAGCTACATCGACCCGTATTATTAATGGAAGTAATTGAAAATATTGCCGTTATAAAGGGTGGGATTTATGCCGATTTAACCTTTGGTGAGGCAGGTCATTCAGATGTTTTGTTGGAGTATGACATTTCGCTTCTAGTGGGAAATGACAGGGACAAAAGCACACTAGATAGGTACCTAGAGCATGGAAAATACCGTAATGATTCCAGACTGAGATTGGTGGAGGGGCCGTTCTCCCAATTTATTTCTCAGACTGAAGAGCTTCTTTTTGATGGAATATTGGTTGATTTGGGGGTGAGTACTCGCCAGCTTTTAGAGGCTGAGCGGGGATTTTCCCTTATGAAACCGGGCCCTCTAGATATGCGAATGAATCCAGGAGTGGGGGAGCCCTTATCAAGCTGGTTTGCCCAACTTACAGCCGAAGAGCTGGCAAATGAGCTTTATCGCAATGCTGAAATCAGGGAATCAAGACGACTTGCACGAAAAATTATTCAGGCATTTAATGAAGGAAGATTAACCGATACTGTGGCGCTTGCGGAGCTTGCTGGTCCTAAGATTCCTGGGAGGTCTCACCCTGCCACGGCTTTATTTACAGCTCTACGCATGATGGTAAATCAGGAAAAAGATGAAATGGAACAAACTATTCCTGCCTTGATTGATCGTTTAAAGCCTGGTGGAAGACTGGTAGTTATTACGTTTCATTCGACGGAAGACCGAGTCATAAAAAAAATATTTTTGAAGGCTGCGGGAAGATGTACCTGTGATGAGCCTATTTGTCGGTGTCGACAAAAAGAAAAGGTAAAACTCATCACAAAAAAACCCATTCAACCGTCTGAAGAAGAGCTATCGGAAAATCCTAGGGCGCGTAGTGCTAAACTTAGGTGCGTTGAAAAAATTTAAAGAAACACGTAAAATAAAGTTATCTTTAAATAACTCTCCTGAAATTAAAAATCCATGAATCAAACTAATTCTCCCAAGCGGGAGTTGACCATTCTTTTGGTGTCAGTTTTTGTTTTGGCAATAACTCTAGTCTGGATTCGAGCCTTAACGGTCAAATCCACCTATCAGTTTGTCGGACAAGAACGGCAATATCGTCAATTAGAGCAGGAAACTCAAGCTTTGAGGGTTCGTTGGTTGAAACTGACCTCTCCGAAAAAGCTTGAATCCTTAGCTTCTCAGATGGGTTTAGAGCCACCCAAATTAGGGCAAAATTTAAGGTTGCAAGCGCAGAATTTAGAAGGGAAGAAATTTTGATGGGCCAGTGGATCAAGATTCGTCTCGGTTTTGTTTATATTTCTTTTGTGGCTTTTTTTATTTTAATTGGACTTCGTCTCTTTCAATTGCAGCTCTGGAAGGATTCCGGACTTGAAGGTTTAGCTCAGCGTCAGTATCACAAAGTAAATAAAAAGATTCAGTACCGACAGCCGCTTCTGGATAGAAATGGGGAAGAGCTGGCAGTTAGCATGCCCTCAGTCTCTGTTTTTGCTCACCCTAAAATGATTAAAGCTCGTCGAAAAACAGCCATTTCATTGGCTCGAGTTTTGGGGGGAACTCCTCAGAAATGGTTGCAAAAGCTTGATAAAAAGAAAAACTTCGTTTGGATTCATCGTCAACTAACGGAAGAGTTAGCAACTAAACTAATAGCACTAAAGCTTCATGGGGTTTTTGTGGAGCCCGAAAATCATCGTTTCTATCCAAATTCAACATTAGCTGCTCAAACGCTTGGATTTACAGATATCGATGGTAATGGAATCGCTGGAATTGAACTTTTTCTCAATAGTCAGTTAATCGATGCTCCAAGCAAGATGGCAATTCCTCGAGATGGTAAGGGAAATTTAAGTTATCTGGAAAAAAATTACGGAGAAAGTTTGAATTCTAAAGATGGAGTTCGGTTGACATTAGATCGAAGAATCCAACATGTGGTTGATGAAGAGCTTGAGAAGGCCGAGGCATTACACGGCGGAAAAAATATTATGGCTATCGTGCTTGATCCTGCAACGGGTGAAATTATTGCCATGGGGCAGAGGCCTCTTTTGGATTCAAATCATCCCAATCAGTCTGCCGCGGCCCATGCAACCAATCTTTGGACCTCTTATTTGTATGAGCCTGGCTCTACTCTAAAGCCGATTTTTGCTGCAGAGGCGATAGAATCGGGATTGCTCAATGCTCAGTCTAAGGTCGATTGTGAAATGGGGCATTTGAAAATTGGAAACATGGTTATTCATGAGGCTGAGGATAATCATAAGTTTGGGAAGATCTCTTTAGCTGAAGTTATTCAACACTCAAGTAATGCAGGTGCCGCAAAGGTAGCTCTAACTTTAGGTGTTCAACGAATAAAGCGAACTTTGGAGAAGTTTAACTTAACAAAAAAAACAGAGATCTCTCTTCCGGGTGAGATCTTTTCAGTTCTTAAAAGTGATGAAGTTTGGAAAACTTTCTATCAAGCTACAGTGGGTTTTGGTCAAGGTATATCATTTACTCCTCTTCAAATGGTGATGGCCTATGCGCCGTTTGCAAATGACGGTTACTGGGTTCGTCCTAAAATTATGTTGAGCGAAGTTGAGATTCCTGGATTGCAAAATACTACTGCAAGAAAAATCTTAAGTTCCGGCACAGTAAAAGCCATGAGAGATGTATTGGTTTCTGTGACAGAAGGGGATAAAGCAACTGGAACTAAGGCTAGAATCGAGGGGATTAAAGTTGCGGGAAAAACGGGTACTGCACAGAAATATGAACCAGGAAAAGGTTATGATAGTAAAAAGTATCTTTCATCGTTTATTGGATTTCTTCCAGCCGATAAACCAGAGTTACTTATTGGGGTTATGATTGATGAACCTAGGACTCCGTATTATGGAGGGATGACTGCAGCTCCTGTTTTTAAAAGAATTGCTGAGAGATCGATTCAAATTATGGATCGAGTTCCCAGAACAGCAGTTGTTAAAAATCTAGTTCAGTTACCCCAAAATAAAGTAATGCCAGAACTGATTCCAATGCCTGAAATTAGGGTGGCTGCTGATGGAGTGTGGTACATGCCTAACTTAAAAGGGCTCAGCATGAGAGAGGCTCTAAGAGTGATGGGTGAACACGTTAACTCGGTTAAAATGGCAGGCGAGGGTTTTGTGGATAAACAGTATCCAGAATCAGGAACCATCATATCTCCGCGAAGCGAAGTGAGTCTCTATTTTTCTCCTAATAGCTAATCCTAAGTCAGCAGTTCTCGGCGAATAAATTCTGAGGTTAATTGAAGAGCACTAGAAAAACCTTTTCGCAAAGTCTCGGTGTGCCATTGGGGTAATTTTATGATGGCTCATTCAAGAATTTGGATATGAAAGTGGGGCTACCGGCTCCAAGGACAGTCGCTGTACGCTCCACTTTCATATCCAAATTCTTGAATGACTTCACTTTTTATCATGCGCTGTGACTCACTGAGAACTGTTGATCCTAAGTAGACAGATTCGAAAACTCCTTGTATCTCTAATTTGATCGTGAAAACTCTTAAAGAACTTTTATATCCATCTGAAATCGTAGAAACTCGAGTTAATTTAGAATCTAACATTTCTGAAGTTGTGCAAGATTCTAGATTAGCTAAATCGGGAAGTCTGTTTATTGCGGTGAAAGGTACCCAATCGGATGGCCATCAGTTTGTTTCATCTGTTTTAGGCCGAGGAGCCCTTGCAGTAGTTGAAAAGAATTATAATGAATGTATTGAGGGTCAATTAATTAAAGTGGTATCGACCCGGGATCTTGTAGGTAAGATCGCATCTAGATTCTGGGGAGGTCCAACTGAAAAATTCAATTTAGTTGGAGTTACTGGAACTAATGGAAAAACCACCACGGCCTTTTTATTGGATCAGATCTGGACTGAAATGGGTTTGGTAACTGGACTCATTGGCACCGTTAAAAATAAGATTGCTCAGGAAACTTTGGATTCTAATTTAACGACCCCAGGTCCCATCGAGCTTCAGGCTTTATTTCATCGCATGTTGCAGCGAAGAGTTGAAGTTTGCGCCATGGAGGTTTCGTCTATTGCATTAGATCAAGCCCGAACTCAAGGGGCTGATTTTAAAGTTGCCGTATTTACGAATTTTACTCAGGATCATTTAGATTACCATCAAACGATGGATCATTATTTTGAAGCTAAGCTTAAGTTGTTTCGTGATTATTCTATTGCTTGCGTAGTGGTTAATATAGATGATTCTCAAGCTCAAAAAGTTCTTAAAACCTCACAAGCTTCAAATAAGATCACTTTTTCTTTATCGCAAGACAAGGCCGATTTTTACGTCCTTGAATCGAATTTCAAGAAGAGTGGAACTACTGCAAAAATTAAAACGCCTCATGGAGTTATGGACTTAGCCTCTCCTCTTATTGGAGCTCATAATCTAATGAATATTCTTGGCGCTTTGGGTGTCGTGGAGGGGTTAAACCAGGATCTATCATTAGCAGTTACAGCTTTACAAAAGGCTAATGGAGCTCCGGGAAGGTTATCACGAGCCGTTTCAGGAGACTATTATCCCAACATTTTTGTAGATTATGCTCATTCAGACGATGCCTTAGAAAATGTATTGTCAGCGCTTTGTAAGTTGCGAGGGGATTCAGGTGGCAAAATTATTACCGTTTTTGGGTGTGGCGGAGATAGAGATAAAACGAAACGCCCCAAAATGGCTAAAGTAGCGTCTAGTTACAGCGAAATAACGATTTCTACTTCAGATAATCCTAGAACCGAAGATCCTGAAGCGATACTTAACGATATGGAATCTGGTATTGATCGACAGAAGACTGTCTACCATCGCGAAGTTAATCGAAGAGAGGCTATCTATTTAGCTCTTAAACTGGCGAGACCTGAGGATATTGTTCTAATTGCAGGTAAAGGCCACGAAAATTATCAAATCATAGGCACACAAAAGCAGTATTTCGATGATCTTCAGGTCGTACGAGATTACTATAGTCTATAAATTAACTTAAATTATGTACTCCTCGATAACATTCGAAAAATTAGCTGATTGGATCCAGGGTGAGCTGAACTCAGTAGGGGATGCCAAGTTCCCTGTAGTTCAAATTTCAACAGACACACGAACCTTAAAGCCAGGAGATGTCTATCTGGCTCTAAAAGGGGAGTCTTTTGATGGAAATATTTTTCTTGAGGAGGCGGTTAAAGCTGGCGCTAGAGGAGTTATTTGTGAGTCCACTGAGGGGATCAGTGTTCCAAAAATTCAGGTCAAAGACTCACTCAAGGCTTTAATAACTATAGGTGAGAGTTTAAGAAATATATTCAAAGGGCCTGTCATTGGCATCACCGGAAGCGCAGGAAAGTCATCAACCAAAGATATGGTGGCTGTTCTTTTAGGTGAGCATACTGTGAGTTCCCCAGCTAGTTTTAATAATTTAATGGGGGTTTCACGAACTCTTTGTTTAGTTGAGGATAGTACGCAAAATCTAGTTCTTGAAATGGGCATGAATAATTTAGGTGAGATTGCAGAGCTATGTCATCGGTTTCGACCTCAATATGGAATGATTACCAATATAGGTGATGCCCATATCGGTAAATTAGGAGATCAAAAAGGGATCTACCATGCTAAAAAAGAGATGTTTGAATTTTTGGCTAAAGATATCCACAGCCGAGGTTTAGCTTTAAATGCTGATGATCTTTGGGTCATGGAAGCTTACAAGAGTTCTTTCCATCATGAGACTAAACAAGATTTTTTTTTGAAAACCTATTCTCAAAAAGAAAAAACAGCCGACGTATTTTTGGAAAGTGGGTTCATGGATCCTAAGACAGGATTTCTGAACTTAAAAATAAAGTTGAATAGTGAAACCCTAGAAGCTTTGCTTCCCATATTTGGTGAACATCACGCTCAAAATATTATTGCGGCGATAGCAATGGTTCATTTGGTAGGAGTTCCTCTGCCTGAAATTAAAAAAAGACTTTCTAAAATTCGACCTGCCTCTCATCGAGGAGAGATCATTAACTTATCACAAGATAAAATTTTGATAGATGAAACTTATAACTCCAATCCCAAAGCTCTGATTTCATCCTTACAATCGCTAAAAAAGATGACTTCTCATCGAAGAAAAATATTAGTCCTAGGAGAGATGAGAGAATTAGGGGCCTATTCAGATTCACTTCATGAGCAGGTGGGGGATTTTTTGGTGGACTGGATTAAGAAAGAGAACCCTTCCATTTGCCTAGTTACTGTTCAGGGAAACTCTAGCAAAATTTCTGACAAAGTAAAAACTCAATGCCCTCAAGTTACAGCGATTCACCTCTCTTCGGTCGAAGAGGCTATAGAACAGGTTCCAGGACTCACTCGTTCTGGGGATCTTCTCTTTCTAAAAGGCTCTCGAGGGGTCAAACTTGACTTGCTTCTCCAGGACTTAAAATAGGTTTTATTCAAGCCCATTCCCTATATAGCTCTGTTTTTACGCGGTTAATCACCAAAATGGCCTGGTATTTTAAATAAAATAATGCAATATATTCATTGGTTTATAAGTTTTTTCTTGCTCGTTGCCCCTTATTTTTATAAACCACACGCGGGAGAAGAGTTTGTTATATCAATTGCTATATCCATGGCATGGGTCGTTCCATGCATTTTATGTTTTTAAATACATCACATTCCGGGCTCTAGGTGCAGGTTTAACGGCTTTTATTTTGAGTTTATTTTTAGGGCCGCATTTCATAAAAATTTTAAGTCATAAACAATATGGTCAGACGATTCGAACCGATGGGCCCCAGAGCCATTTAAAGAAATCGGGGACTCCTACTATGGGAGGCATTCTCATTTTGTTGAGTGTGACTATTTCAACCCTTTTGTGGGCCGATCTTACCAATAAATATGTCTGGCTAGTTTTAGGGGTGATGTTAGCTTTTGGTTTCATCGGTGGATTGGATGACTTTAAGAAGATTACTGAAAAGAATTCAAAAGGGCTATCTGAACGGGCGAAAATGACGCTACAGACTCTGGTGACTCTAATTACTATCTATGTGATTTTTGGAATTCTTAAAGTTGATACCAATTTAAATGTTCCTTTCTTTCGAACCGTAACTCCACAAATTTCTTGGATCTATTTTATTTTGGCTTGGTTTGTAATTGTCGGCTCTTCAAATGCCGTTAATCTTACGGATGGCTTAGATGGTCTTGCCATAGGCCCTATCATTACAACGGCTTTAACTTTTGGCATCTTATCCTATCTTGCTGGCCACATGAAATTAGCTGAGTATCTTTATATTCCCTTTGTTAAAGAGGCGGGTGAACTTTCAATCCTTTGTGCTGCTATTGTTTGTAGTGGTATGGGATTTCTTTGGTTTAACACCTATCCTGCTCAAGTTTTCATGGGCGATGTGGGGGCCTTAGCACTTGGGGCTGCTTTAGGAACTATTGCAGTTATTACTAAAAATGAATTTGTCTTGGCTATTGTAGGCGGAATCTTTGTGCTTGAAGCCGTTTCGGTGATCACCCAGCGAATTTCCTTCAAAACGACTCGTAAGAGAGTTTTTAGGATGGCCCCTATTCATCACCATTTTGAATTGTCGGGATGGGCTGAGCCCCAAATTACTGTGAGATTTTGGATTATTTCGCTAGTACTGGCTATGCTGGGACTAGCAACATTAAAGTTAAGATAGAGAGGTAAATCATGGAAAAAGTAAAAAAAGGAATGCGTGCCCTAGTGGTAGGGCTTGGAAAAAGCGGAGTTTCAGCGACCAAGTTGCTTTGTAAAAAAGGGCTGAAAGTTACTGTAACTGACGAACTTAATAAAAGCGATCTCAAGGAGTCTTTAGACGCTCTTGAAGGCTATGAATTTGATTCTGAGCTGGGAAAGCATGTTTTAAAAACTTTTACCGACCAAGATCTTATCGTGGTGAGTCCTGGGGTAAGGCTTGATATTAAGCCTTTAGAACAGGCAAAAAAAAGTAACATTCCTGTCATTAGTGAAATTGAATTGGCTGCTCAGTTTATTACTGAGCGTATCATTGCAGTTACCGGTACTAACGGTAAAACAACGACCTCTCATTTGATTCATGAGATGATCCAAGCAGGGGGAAAAACTTCATTTTTAGGTGGAAATGTGGGGGTTCCTCTTTGTGATTACGCCGGGAGAAGAGAAAAATGTGATTTTGTTGTAGTGGAGGTTAGCAGTTTTCAATTGGAAACTTGCTTCGATTTTAAACCTCATGTGGCTGTTTTCTTGAATGTGGCTCCTGATCATTTGGATCGTTATTCCGGCTTTGAAGAGTACGTAAAAACAAAGCTTCGTCTTAAAAACAATATGACCGAAGAAGATTATATTGTGACCAACTTGCGAGATTCTAAGTTGATGACGCAACTATCTGGAACGGCAGCAAAGCCTCTGTATTTCACAACCGACTCTTTTGCTAAAATTTCTCCACAATATGTTGAGAAGTTTCAGGGGACTAGTCTAGAACCTGGACAAATTGCTCTAAGAACCGAGCGTTGGAAAGAGCATCTCTTCCCGCTTCAAGGAGCTCTTTTGCGAGGACTTCATAATCGGGAAAATATGATGGCTGCTACGCTGGCTGCAAAAGTAGCAGGGATTTCCAATGAAGCAATTCAGAAAGTTCTCTTGAGCTTTAAGCCACTTCCCCACCGAATGGAGTTTGTAGCAAGAAAAAATCAGGTTTCTTTCTACAATGATTCTAAAGGGACCAACGTACACTCTTTAATGAGATCTTTGGAAAGCTTCAGAGAGCCTGTAATTTTAATTGCTGGAGGCCGAGATAAAGGGGAGGAATATGAAACTTTGGCTCCCTATATCAAAAAGCATGTTAAAAACCTAATTCTCGTCGGAGAGGCTAAAGAAAAACTTAATCGTGCTATTGGCGATCACAGTGAAACTTTCTTAGTTGGAACTTTTGAAGAGGCTGTTTATGTGGCTTATCAAAAGTCCCGTTCGGGCGATGTAGTTCTCTTGTCTCCTGGTTGTGCAAGCCAAGATATGTTTAAAAACTACGAAGAACGTGGGGAGCAATTCAAGAAAATAGTTGCTCGCTTCTAAAGTTTTCGAGTCTTCAATAAAAAAACAGGGCATCCACTTTTAAGTGGTGCCCTGTTTTTGTTTTATTAAAACCGTAACTATTCTTTTAGTGGCTAGTCCCTAGTAAAGAGATTGAATATAATCTTTATACCTTTCAGTACAGACTTTGCGTTTGAGTTTAAGAGAAGGGGTGAGCTCTCCCGATTCAATGCTAAAGTCCCTTGGAAGTAATCGAAATTTTTTAATGGTCTCAAAATTAGCTAGATGACCATTTACACTTTCAATCTCTTTATCGATCAGTTGAATAACTTTAGAGTTTTTAGTTAAGTCTTCAAAGCTGGAGACTGAAATGCCTTGTTGAGCTGCCCATTTGTTAATCTCCGGTTCATTTAGAGTGATTAAGGCCACTACATACTTTTCACGATCGCCATAAACCATAGCTTGGCTTATAAAACGGACGCCCTTTAAAAGATTTTCAAGCTTTTGGGGAGCGATATATTTACCTCCTGAAGTTTTAATAAGCTCTTTTTTTCTGTCAGTAATCTTAAGAAAACCACGATGGGTAATTTCTCCAATATCACCGGTGCAAAACCACCCATCCTCAGTAAATACTTCGGCGGTTGCAGAGGGGTTTTTGTAATACTCCCTAAAAACCATGTCTCCGCGAGTTTGAATTTCACCATCAGCTGCGAATCGAAACTCAATATTACCAAATGGTTTTCCGACGGTTCCAAAGTTAAAGTCATTTGGGCGGTTTACGGTAATAGCTGCTGTGGTTTCGGTAAGTCCGTACCCTTCGATAATCTTGATTCCCACTGCATGGTAAAACTCACATAGCTCGGGGGAAAGAGGGGCTCCGCCTGAAACTGTGAGTCTGATTCTTCCACCGAATTTTTTCCGTATTTTTGTAAAGACTAATGGATCGGCAATTTTATATTTGAGTTCAAGTGAAAGCGGAATGGGCTTTTGTTCCGAATTTAATTTGGCCACTTTTCTTCCGATTTCGACAGCCCAATTAAAAATTGATTGTGAGTATTTAGGTTGAGCTGCTACCTCTGATTGAATTTTCGCATAGATCTTTTCATAAATTCTGGGAACGCTAACTAAAATTGTAGGTTTTGCCTCCATAAGATTTTGAGATAGGGTATTAATATTTTCTGCAAAGGCTAAAGAAGCTCCTGCCATTAGGGATAAAAGCCCTTCGACTCTTCCTAAGATATGAGCAAAGGGAAGAAAAGCCAGTGTCGTATCTTCAGGAGTGAAAGTGAAGTTGTGAATTATCGCTCTTAGCTCGGCTAAAAAATTAAAATGAGATAGTACAACTCCTTTAGGTTGTCCCGTGGTTCCAGAAGTGTAAACAATCGAAGCTATATTATCCGGTAAGATACTTTCTGCACTTTTCTTGAATTCGTCCTCAATGGTTTTGTTTGTTATAGGAGCTGCGAATTCTTCAAAAGACATGGGGGGTACGCCATTGATAGCACTGACTGGACTTGAAAAACTGACTACTGGAACATTTATTTTTTTTAGGGCAAAAGCTGCTTCCAGTTTCTTAATCATAACTTCGTCTTCAGCGAAAATGAGTTTAGCTTCGCTGTGTTCGATCAGATAAGCGACATCTTCGGGGGTACTAGATTGGTAAATAGGAACTGTAACAACTCCGGAACACAGATTGGCTAAATCAGCGATAAGCCATTCGGGTCTAGTGTTACTTAAAATAGCGACTCGATCTTCAGCTTGAATTCCTATTTTTTTGTAAGAGTGATAAATTCCTAAGACTCTGGCGTTAACCTCTTTCCATAATATGGGCTGGTAAACTCCATTCTTCTTTGCGAGATAGGCAGTCCCCTCGGGACTTAATTGAATTCGTTTTAAATAGATTTCAGAAATAGTTTTTCCGTCTACTAAAGATGAGGTCATAAAGGCTCCTTAAAACTAGGTATCTCTATTGCAGAGTTTTCCTTAAGTGAAGTTATTATTTTACCTTTTTTTTGTCTTTTTTGCGGCACTTATCGCGTCCTATTTGGGATTGAGTTTTCCTGGTAGAGTTTCAAAGTTTATTGCATGGCGCGAATTTAAGAAAAGGCAGGGTGGGCTTGGCAAGGCGGTTAATCTCCGGTTAGGGTTCAATCTGGCAGTGCTTATTACATTAGGATTAGGATTTTCTATCTCCTGGATCTGGACACAAAATCTCAGTTTTGGAGTCTTATCTCTAATTTTTCTTCCTCAAGTATTTCGTACTTTAGTGGGATACCAGGAATATCGTTTTAAAAGATCACTTGAGGAATCTGCTCTTATCTTTTTTAATGCCCTTTTAGGGCTCATTCAGTCGGGACGAGGACTTTCATCCTCTCTTTTTGATTTAGCCCAATCGCAATCAACCCCCTTTTCTGAAAAACTTAAAAAACATCTAAAAAACTACCAAGAGGGAAGGGGATTAAGTCGAATTTTAGTTCAATTCAGAAAGAAAACCGGACTTCCGGTGGTGGGAACTTATCTTTCAACTTTAGAAATGGCTTATCGCCAAGGGCTTGAAATCGCCCCTTTGCTGGAAAAAATGATCCCTGCTCTTGAAATGGAGCAACATTATCGAAGTAAGATTGAGGATCTTCGCCGTCAAATGGCGGCACAGGCTGCATTGGCATTTTGTATCCCGTGGTTTTTAGCCGGAGTTTTGTGTTTTTTTAATCCTGAGCTTTTTGAGGCCTTATCTAAAAAGAATTGGACTTATATCATTGGATTAATTGCACTTGTAATCGAGATGGGAGGCGTTTGGAGTCTGTGGCAAATTACTCGATTTTCATAAACCCTATTAAAAGAGCTCTCGAAAAACGACGGCAGCAAAGGCGTTATCGTCAGGGACTCATCTATTTTTTCGAGGCTCTTTCACTTTATTTGAAGGCCGGTTTTTCTCTTCCCCATAGCTGGCCTGAGACTCTCACGGCTTTAAGGGGGGCCATACCTGAGCAACTACAAAAGGATTTGTCTTTTAGACTTAAAGAGTCTGGTCATCAAGAGGGGGTGAGTGATGTTTTGTCTCGTCTTAAAAAGGAGGGCAGTGTTGCGTCGCATAAGATGTGGTTTGGAGTTTTGGAGGAGCTCTATGAATCTGGAGCTGGTTTGACTCAGTGTATAGAAGCTGTGGCGACGACGCTGCGTAGAGATCAGGATAGAGAATTGGAGGCTCATTGCCGTTCTCTTCCGGTTAAAGCGAATGTGATCTTGATCCTTTTTTTCCTACCGCCTACTTTTTTATGGATTTTTGCCCCTCTCCTTCTTGAGATTTTAACGCAATTTAAATAGCAAAAATCGCCTCTTAACCCTACGACAAAGCTAGACGAAGCCATTTCTTTGAGGTTAGATTAATCACTTTCTTTTTATATCCGTTTTTGTAGGGGACTGTTTTATATGTCAAAAAGTACAGATCAAACGATGCAGCAGATCGTCTCTCTTTGTCGAAGAAGAGCCTTTATTTTTCAATCCAGTGAAATCTATGGGGGGCTTAACGGCTGTTGGGATTACGGTCCCATGGGAGTAGAACTTAAGAGGAATATTAAGGCTCTCTGGTGGAGAGACCTGGTCACTCGTCGAACGGATATTGAAGGAGTTGACTGCTCCATTTTGATGAATGCTAAAGTTTGGGAGGCCTCAGGTCACGTTCAATCTTTTACCGACCCCATGGTGGATTGTTTACAATGTAGAGGTCGATTTCGAGCGGATCACATTGTTAATAATCAGTGCCCCACTTGCGGAACTAAAGATAAGTTCACGGAAGTTCGGCATTTTAACTTAATGTTTAAGACCTTCGTAGGCGCTATGGAGGATAATAGCTCTCAGGTTTTTCTTCGTCCGGAAACTTGTCAGGGGATTTTCGCCAATTTTGATAATGTTGTGAACACCTGCCGGGTAAAAATTCCATTTGGAATGGCTCAAATTGGTAAAGCCTTCAGAAATGAGATCAATCCACGAAACTTCACCTTTCGATCTAGAGAATTTGAACAGATGGAAATGGAATTTTTCTGTAGACCGGATAAAGAGGAGGCTAACAAGTGGTTTGAGTACTGGAAAACCGAGCGATACAACTGGTACTTAAAATACGGAATTAGAAAAGAGAGGCTTCATTTAAGGACTCATGATCAAAATGAGTTGGCACACTATGCGGCTGGCTGTGCCGATATCGAATATGATTTTCCATTCGGCAGAGCTGAGCTTGAAGGCATTGCGAACCGTACCGATTACGATTTAAAACGCCACGCTGAGTTCAGCAAAAAAGATTTAAGTTACTTCGATCAAGCAGCTAATGCTCGATATTATCCTTACGTTATTGAGCCCTCTGCAGGAGCTGACAGGGCCACCTTAGCTTTCTTAGTGGATGCCTATGTGGAAGAGGCTGAGCGAACCGTACTTCGATTTCATCCAGAAGTAGCCCCTGTAAAGGTGGCGGTATTTCCCTTGGTGAATAAAGAAGGAATGCCTGAAATGGCAGAAAAGATCTTTTTGGATTTGAAAAAATATTGGAACTGTTATTTCGATGACAAAGGTGCTGTGGGCCGAAGATATCGACGACAAGATGAGATTGGAACCCCATATTGCATCACCGTGGACGGCGAGAGTGTAAAATCCAACTCTGTTACTGTCAGAGAACGGGATTCTATGGCTCAAGTTCGAATCTCTGTAGGGGAGTTAGTCAACCACCTCTCCAAGACCTTAACTTCGGGGGTTTGATGCAAATTTACTTTTTTGGAAATGGAAAAGCAGAGGGTTCAAAAGAGCAAAAAGCCCTGTTGGGCGGTAAAGGTGCGAACCTTGCAGAAATGACTCTTCTAGGCCTTCCGGTTCCGCCGGGATTTACCATCACAACCGAGGTTTGCACTCACTTTTATAAAAATAAGGCAGAGTTTCCTAAAGGGCTTGAAAAAGAGGTCTACGATGCTTTGTCCAAAATGGAAAAGATCGTGGATTGTCAGTTTGAGAGTTCTAAAAATCCTCTTTTGGTATCGGTAAGATCGGGAGCTCGAGCGAGTATGCCCGGAATGATGGATACCATTCTTAATTTGGGACTTAATGAGAGCACTCTGCAGGGACTCATTATTCAATCGGGGGATGAAAAATTCTCCTATGATGCTTATCGCAGGTTCATTCAGATGTATTCAGATGTAGTGCTTGGAGTTTCTCCCCACTATTTTGAAACCCTCTTAGATGAAGTTAAACGTAAAGCGGGTGTCACTAGCGATAATCAGTTGTCTGCTCCAGACTTGAAGAATTTGGTGAGCTCATTCAAACAGATTGTCAAAAAAGAGACAGGCCAACCCTTTCCAGAAGATGTTAAAGAGCAACTTTGGGGAGCTATTGGAGCTGTTTTTAAATCTTGGATGAGTTCTCGCGCTGTTAGTTATCGTCGAATTCATAAAATTCCTGAGGACTGGGGAACTGCTGTTAGTATTCAAGCCATGGTATTTGGAAACATGGGAGAGGATTGCGCTACTGGAGTCGCTTTTACTCGTGATCCTTCGACTGGAGAAAAAAAGTTTTTTGGAGAATATTTACAGAATGCTCAGGGGGAAGATGTGGTGGCAGGGATTAGAACTCCATGTCCCATTAATAAGGAGTCCGCGAATGGATCCTCATTGCCCACTTTAGAAGCACAATTTCCCAAAACCTATTTAGAGCTTGTTGAGGTTTACAAAAAATTAGAAAAGCATTTTACCGATATGCAAGATATCGAGTTTACTATCCAAAAAGGAAAACTCTATCTTCTCCAAACACGCACTGGAAAAAGAACTGCTTCTGCAGCTGTTCGTATAGCTGTTGATATGGTGAAAGAGGGATTGATCAATTCAGATGTGGCTATCACTCGTGTAGCTCCTGAACAGCTCGAGCAATTGCTTCATCCTAGACTTGATCCCAAGGCCCCTAAGACTGTGATGGCTAAAGGCCTTCCGGCCTCTCCTGGGGCAGCTTCAGGAGAGGTGGTATTTTCTTCGGAAGAATCAGAGGCTTTAAAAAAAATAGGTAAAAAATCTATTCTAGTTCGTCATGAAACGTCGCCGGAAGATATTGTAGGTATGGATGCTAGCGAAGGTATCTTAACGGCTTTAGGAGGAATGACCTCTCATGCAGCGGTAGTGGCTCGTGGTATGGGAAAACCCTGTGTGGCCGGGTGTGGTTCAGTCAGTATCGATTATAAAAGCCAAGTTTTTAAAGTCGCCCAATATACTGTTAAACGCGGTGATGTAATCACGATTGATGGAGCCTCAGGGGAGGTTATTTTAGGCCACGTGCCCACTGTGAATAGTCAGCTAGATCAGTATTTTTCTGAACTCATGAAATGGGTTGATGAGACTCGGGTTCTAGGAATTAGAGCCAATGCAGAGACACCTAATGACGTTAAGGTGGCTAGAGGTTTTGGAGCTGAAGGGGTAGGGCTCTGTCGAACAGAACATATGTTTTTTGAGGAGAATCGATTGATCTCTGTTCGCGAGATGATTTTAGCCGACACTCGCTCGCAGAGGGAGGCAGCCTTAGCCAAAATTTATCCTATGCAAAAAGAGGACTTCATTGCCATCTTTAGGGAAATGAAGGGCTATCCTGTGACTGTACGGCTTTTGGATCCTCCACTTCATGAATTTTTGCCCAAGACCGAAGAAGAAATCTCCCATGTGGCTAGACTCTTAAATACCTCCAAAGAGGCATTAACGGCGAAAGTTCGTTCACTTCATGAATTTAATCCGATGTTAGGCCACCGAGGCTGTCGGGTAGGCATTAGTTATTCCGAAATTTATGCTATGCAGGTAAGAGCTATCATGGAAGCGGCAGCTGAATTGGTGAACCGTGAAGATTTTAAGATCGAGCCAGAGATCATGGTTCCTTTTATAGGAACTGTGGAGGAATTTAAAATTCTGAAAAATGAGATTAAAGAGGTCTGTGAAGCGGTTCTTAAAAAACAGCCGATTAAGTTGACTTATCGCATTGGGACTATGATTGAAATTCCAAGAGCCGCGTTAGTGGCCAATAAAATAGCGACTGAGGCCGATTTCTTCTCTTTTGGAACTAACGATTTAACTCAGATGACTTTAGGGTTATCTCGTGATGATTCGGGCTCTTTTCTTCCCCGATACATTGAAAGAGGAATCTTCTCGGTGGATCCTTTCGTATCGTTAGATCAAGAAGGGGTAGGGGAGTTATTAAAAATTGGCTGTGAGCGAGGTAGAAACGGTAATCCAAATCTCAAAATTGGGATTTGTGGAGAGCATGGGGGAGACACTTCTACGATTGAATTTTGCCACAGGTTAAAGTTTAATTACGTTAGCTGTTCGCCCTTCCGGGTTCCAGTAGCTCGGTTAGCAGCAGCACAGGCCACATTAAAAAATAAAAAGTGAATAGAGAGAAATGAGATTAAAAAGACTCGAGCTTCAAGGCTTTAAATCGTTTTTGGATAGAACTGTTTTAACCTTCGACCCCGGAATTACCGGTGTTGTAGGTCCCAACGGGTGCGGTAAAAGTAATATCGTAGACGCGATTCAGTGGGTGATGGGGGAGCAAAGTGCTAAGCACTTACGTGGCGACTCCATGACCGATGTTATTTTTAATGGATCTGATACAAAAGCGCCTACTTCGATGGCTGAAGTTAGTTTGGTATTGGATCGACAGGGGGTCACTTTATCCCCGAGTTTTGCTGCTTTTGATAAGGCCGATGAAATTTCAGTGACTCGAAGAGTTTATCGAGATGGAACTGGCGAGTATTTGATCAACAAATGCATTTGTCGCTTAAAAGATATTCATGAACTTTTTATGGATACTGGAGTGGGATAACGAGCCTACTCTATTATTGAACAGGGTCAAATTGATCGAATGATCAACGTGAAACCAGAAGAAAGACGTTATCTCTTTGAAGAGGTTTCTGGAATTACTAAATATAAGGCTAAGCGCAAAGAGGCCGAGAGAAAATTAGAGGCTACTCGAGCCAATATGGTTCGTCTTCAGGACATTATCATTGAGCTTGAAAAACAGATTAGAAGTTTAAAAGTTCAAGCGACTCGAGCTAAAAAATATAAAGAATTTAAGTCAGAGCTAGAAATTGTGGATCTCTATCTTTTGGGAAGGAATTTATTTACTCACAAGCAAGCTATCGACACCTTGACCGAAGAGAAAAACAATCTAGTGAATCAGCGCTCAGAGTCTGATGCTCTTTTTGCTGAAGTAGATACTGAATTAACCACTTCAGAAATTCTTCGTATTGATCAAGAAAAAGCTTATCAAGAATTAAGTGATAAAGACCATAATCTCTCTCTATCAATTCAAAAGTTAGAAAGCCAAATTCATCTTTTGGAAGAGAGAAAAAACTTTTTAGCTCAAACGATTGAAGAAAATCGCCAAGAGCAGGAGCAACTCCGCGAGGAGGTGGCTAACCTTGCAACTCAAGAGCAGGACGAAATTCGGGAAAAAGATTCTGTTGCTGAACAGATGCTCCAGATTGGAGAGGGGATTCAGACTCGTGAGCAAGAGATTCGACGGGCTCAAGAGGAAAAACAGCGCGCTCACCATAAACGCGATGTTTTACAGCACCGAAAAACTCAAACCTCTCATCGTTTAGTGACTCTTGAGAGTCAAATCCAAAACTTTGAAGCTAAAGAGCAAGACTTTGTTGAGCGTAAAGCTCAATTTGAGCAAAAAGTTACCGAGGCTGTTCTTGGAATCACTTCTCAAAGAGTGACTCTCGAGCAAGTTGAGACCAAAATTACCGATTGTTCCCAAAGAGCTTCTCAGGCTGAGGGAGAGGTTTCGACTCTGTCGGCTGATCTAGAGAACTCCTCCAGCCGCCTTTCGCAGCTAGAAGAATTATTATACGATGCTAGGGAGAACTATCATTCCCAAAAATCTCGATTGGATTCTCTTAAAGAACTCCAAGAGAACCTTGAAGGATATTCCCCTACCGCTCGTGAGATTCTAACTCAGTTAGAAGGTACTGGTATTCAAGCCATTCCCTTAGCTGAAGTCTTGAAACCATCTAAAGAGATTGAAGATCATTTAGAGACTTTGTTAGGCGCAGAGATGAATACGTTGCTCGTTTCCTCTGCTGATGAGGCTAAACACTTAGCTAATCTGATTACAGAAAAGGATTTAGAGCGAGTTAAGATCTTGGCTTTAAATGATTTAGAACCGACTTTAGCTCATGGGAACGCTCCTTCAGAAGGAACTCCTATTTTGACTCACATCCATGTAACGCCCGGATATGAATCAGTGGCTCAATGGACTTTAGGGGATTGTTACATAGTCCCTGAAACAGAACAGCTTTTCTCATTAAGATCAAATCATAAAAATGTTACGCTGCTGAACCAGCAAAATAAAACAATCAGCCATGATGATTGTTCTATTTCGAGTGGTCACATGCCAACTCGTACTGGAGTTTTTGCTCGGCGCAGAGAGATTGATGATCTGGTTACTGTAGCTGCGGGTTTAGAACAAGAGGTCGCTCAGCTCGAACAGGAGCGCGCGAGCCTTTTACAGCATTTACAGTCCCAAGAGAAAATGCATTCTGAATTGAAAGACAAATTGTCTTCAATTCATATCGAAAGCGTGGAGCATCGCAAAGAAAAAGAGAAGATCCAGGTAGAACTTGGCCGCCTTGAGAGAGAGCAAAATTTCTTGGGCCAAGAGATCAATCGCTGCGAATCTCAGATTGAAGATGTCTTAAGATTAAAAGTTGAAGCTAAAACTGAGATCGAAAGACTTAATCAGGAAATTCAAGAGACCCTTACTGAGCTTGAAGGTGTTGAGTCTCAATTGAATAATGCAAATACAGCTTTGGAAACTGCAGTTCAGGAAATTAACGACAAAAAAGTTGAATACTCTAGATTGGCGGAGAGGGTTAATAGCCTACAGTTTCAATTGGAAACGACTCAATCTGATATTGAAAATAAATCTCGTCGACTCACTCAATTGGAGAGGACCTATCAATCTTCCGAAATTGAATTAGCCAATATGGATCAGAATGTTCTTGAGGTGAAAGAACAGTTAGCGAGTGCCGAAAACAATAAAAATGAAGTCTTGGTTCTTTTATCCGATACCAAACAGGCCTTCAATGAAACTTGCACCAAGCTACAAGAGCTTCGAGATAAGAAAACAGAGCTTCAAAAACTTAGAGAATTGGTACTTCAGCAGATCCAAGAGCTTGAGCTTAAGATTAACAATGAACAATCCCATTTTGAGCATCTATGTGGAATCTCAGTGGAACGGTATCAACGAGAACCGGTCCCTTTTAATGAATCGATTCAAATTGAGATTGAAAAGCTTCCTCTGTTCCAAGAACAGTTGAACTTGAATTGGGCTCTTTTACTAGAAAATGAGAAGAAGTCACTTTTAGAAGAGTACCTCAAAAATGTTCGTGAAAAGGTCTCCCGTTATGGAGAGGTTAATTTGACCGCAATTCAAGAATTTGATGATGTTCAAAAACGTTATGACTTCTTGATGACTCAGAAAACTGACTTAGAAAGTTCGATTGCAATTCTTGAGGAGGCCATCAGGAAAATCGATGAAACGACTCATGTTCGATTTGCTGAAACCTTTGAAGCGGTTAACATCAAGTTTAAAGAGATCTTCCCCATTTTATTTAATGGCGGAAAAGCTGAGCTTTCACTCATTCAAACGGAGATTCCGGGTCATGATGCTGGAGTGGATATTATGGTCCAACCTCCTGGTAAGAGTCTAAAAAGCATTACTTTGCTTTCAGGGGGAGAAAAGGCTTTGACTGCGGTGAGCTTAATTCTGGCTATTTTTGCTAGAAAACCAAGTCCGTTCTGTCTTCTTGATGAGGTGGATGCTCCTCTTGACGACGCAAACGTCTCTCGTTTCAATACTGTGATTAAGAAAATGGCTGAGAAAACTCAGTTCATTATGATTACTCATAATAAGAAGACGATGGAGATAGCTGAAGCTCTTTATGGGGTTACTATGGAGCGAGCTGGAATTTCAAAGATGACCAGCGTGCGATTGAATTAATTTTCTTTGAAATGAAAAGTTGAAACCTTATTTAGGGACTAAAAAAAACTCACCAAAAAAGGGAAGTTAAGAAGCGTGAGTCGTTCACTAGCTAATGTAATTCGTTTAAGAGTGTCGCTTACTATGGCTTCCCACCATTTCACATGAGACTCGAGATATTTATTCTCTTCTTGATACCTACCTTCATAGGTGTAGGTTAGCGAATTGTATTTGGAGTAGTAGTAATCTTTGGTGGTTCCTTGGGGATAATAGCCTAAAATTTCGCCCGTCGTTCCGTAGTCAATGGATAGAAATTTTTTTGCAATTTCTGCGAGTTCTATATGATGAGAAAGATCGGGCTCGGGGAGTTTTTTTTTCGTATAAGACCAAGGGTATAGAATCGCTCCCACGCAACAATGATAATCCACCGTCACCTTAAAATTTAAATTAAAAGGGGGTTGGGTGAGCTTCTCTAAATATTCTGCGAGCTGTTGTGTTTCGGGTTGGGTAAACCCTTTAAATCCAGTTTCAGCAAGATCCCAATCTCGATTGAGATCGATTCCATTTGCATTCTCTCTCTCTCTACTTTCATAGCCGTCGGGATTTAGAATGGGGATAAAAACAAAAACACCGCCATGGTCTAAAAAATTTTTAACTGCTCCTGGAATTCTTTGCTTCTCTAAAAGTTTAAGTGGCAGGCTAGTTTCAATAGCTAGAAATTCATTTCCATGAGTGCTGCCGCTCATAAGAAATGCAGGCCTGGATTTTACATGCATTTGTTTCATGACCAAGACCATTCTTAATGGCCGGCCCTTAACACTTTTACCGTAATCGATAATTTGAACCAGTTCTGGATATTCGTTGGCCCATTTTTCAGTTTCATTAAGAATGTTTTTGTAAGTGGGGCCGAAAATTCCAGAGTCACTTTCAGGAGAGGCTAATAATTGAATAGAAATAAAAAGAGACAAGAAAGTAAATAGAAACCTCATTGATTCCCCCTGGATAAGAATATTCTATCTGTCATAAGGAAGAAGTCTAGTAAGGGTTCAAATCAACAGCAGTTTTAGGTGAGCTACAGCGCATGGTAAAAAGCGGAGTCATTCAAGTTTGGATATGAAAGTGAGGTCACCGAGAACTGCTGTAATTTTTGCCGAAATCTCCATCGTTTTTTGAAGATGGAAAATGGGGGCTATTAAATCAAATTGATTTTTGACTGATCAATTCATAGCAGGGCTGATTCATAGAGAGAAATTTACTTTCAAAAGAGGTTCGTCCGTGAATAAAATCGGCCAGATTATTAAAAGCATTAGGAGCTAAAGTACTGCTTAGTAAGGTCTTGAGCTGGTATTTTGATTCGCTAACGAATGTGGCTTCTCGAATATAAAACTCCTGATCTGACGCCCATATTAACAACCCGCCTGGTTTTAGAATCCTTACTAAGTGGGCCATGACCGTGTGGAGATACCAACGGTTTTTTCTGTGGGCATTTTTAGGCCAAGGACAAGGGTACAAAATATAAATTCTTTCGATGCTCTCTGAGGGAATTCCTGTAATTAGCGCTGGAATTGCATTCCCTCTGAATCCCTGAATGTTAGGGAGCTGAGATTTGACAAATTTTTGGATCATGCGACTAGAACGAATTTTACATCTTTCAATTGCGACTAAGTGAGAGTCTGGATTTCTTTTCGCAAGTTCTAGAAAAAAACCACCTGTTCCGGCCCCTATTTCGAGCCAAATTTTGGGGTGATTTTTAAAAAGTTCTCTGGGAATTGGAGTGTGGCCTTTGTCTAGCCAGTATTTTTCTTTCAGGGCCTGTATTTGTTCCGACTGTTTAAGATCCCAACTTGTTTGGGAAAGATTAGCCGAGGGGGAACTGATTTTGGACCAGGGCCTAAACGCTGGGGGGTTCGTAACATCTTCGGCATCTGGCTTCATAAAATTCATCAGCTCCTACTAGCACCTGGCTATTATTGGTCTCTTGGTTTTCCAATTTAAGCCTTTGAGTACGGCTTGCGGTATTACCACAAACTGTGCAGATCGCCGACATTTTAGTTACAAACTCCGCAGTGGCCATCAATAGAGGCATAGGCCCGAATGGTACTCCTCTGTAATCCAAATCTAGCCCCGCAATAATGACTCTGAGCCCTCGATTGGCCAGCCGTTGACTGATTTCAACGATAGCAGGAGAGAAAAATTGAGCCTCGTCGATTCCTACAATTCGGGTGTTATCTTCCAAATAGGTCATAATCTCTTCAATATTTTGAATGTTTTGAGCATCAATTCTTAAAGATGAGTGACTTGTGACGTGCTCTTTGGAGTATCTATCATCGATAATAGGCTTGAAAATTTGAACCTTCTGTTTTGCAATTTGAGCACGTTTTACTCTTCTAATCAGCTCTTCGGTTTTTCCGCTAAACATCGAACCGCACACCACCTCAACCCATCCCGAATTCCAAACTGTAGGTAACTGTATATTCACTGTTAAATTGCCCCCATTGAGCTTCCAATATAATTCTGGAGATTTCGACCGACAAGCTAGAAGAAGGAACTTTTTTGGATGAAAAACTTAAAAAAGTTCAAAAGGCTTAATATGATGCAAGGCATCGGGTTGGGCTAAGATGAGATGCTAACTCAAGAGGGTTTCTAGGGGGGTGTTTTCTGGGAATTCAACTTGCCGTTTTTCCTGAAATTGTGTTTGAGTAAGGGCCTATGGCAGTTGATTCAGCTACAATTCAGAAGGCTTGGCCTATTTCTGCTCGAATTGGAAGAACCTGGTTCCGTTGGAGAAGTTTTTCTCCGGTTCCTTTATTTGTGATGTTATTTCTTCTTCCTGCCGACTTTACCTGTTCGAGTCTTCAGTATGGGCTTTGGATTTTTGGGGTTCTTTTGGCTGAGGGTTTGAGGGTTTGGGCTGTAGGGTATGCTGGAAGCACGACTCGAACCCGGGGTGAGTCGGTTCAGCAGCTTGTTCACGCCGGGCCTTATCGGTTTGTAAGAAACCCGCTCTATATTGCTAATATTGCAATGTATACATTATGTGGCGTGATTTTTGGATTTGGTCTTTTGAGCATTTTTATCTTTATCTACTCGAGTGTGGAATATTACTTTATTGTCTCTTTCGAGGAACAGGTTCTATCGAAAACTTTCGGACAAAACTATGTGAATTATACACAGCAGGTTCCCCGTTGGATTCCCTCTTTTAAACCTAGTTGTTCCTCGAGTGACCATGAATTTAATTTGTGGCGAGCATTAAAAAGTGAAAAAAGTACTTTTTATTCAATGGGCGCCATGACTCTTGGTTTTTTTGTCAAAACTATTTTTTTAAAATAGAAAAGAAAATCCACCGCCAAATCCTAGCATTACTTTTCGTGGATAGTAGAGTTTCATTTGTAATCCCATTTTAAAGTTTTGGGCCATGGGGAGGTCGAATCCAATTCCAATGACAGGGCCCACAAAATCTTTATCTTTAAATGCCAATCGAAAGTGTAAATAATGAAGCCCTGCCAGTGCATAACCTGTAATAAAGGGGGTTGAGAGATTAAATCTGTAATCAACTTCACCTAAAATCAGAGTTGAGGTTTCTGGGTTGGAACTATAAAAAACACTTACATTTAAAGTGTCCTCCCCAAATAAAAACCCTAGATGAGCTCCAGTTAGAGTCTGAGGAAGAGAAAGCCCTGCTAAATTATCTGGAACTAAAAACTCTAAATCCAAACCCAAGAGAACTCTATTAACCTGAGGAACCGATGCTTCTTGAGATTGAAATTGGGGAGCTGTGGAACTTGCGAAAGCTAATGAGCTCCAAAAAATTGATAGCCCCAAAAAATAAAGTTTCATCTAAGGCATCATTAGCAATAAGGGGCTAGAAGTCTACTCATTTTGTGAATGTTATCTCGAAGCAGAAAATTTAAGGTGTTTATTACCAGGAGTCGCACAACAACTAGGTATTAATTGTCTAAGAATCTGAAAGGTTTTTTCTGCTTTTTCCATAAAGTTTGGAGTGCTGTCGATAAAGTAACGCTGGGGATGCCCCTTCCAGGCCTTTTCAAGTTTCGCATCCATTTCTTGGGCCTCTTTGGCTGTTTCAACTCGAACCGGATTTCGAAGGTTATATCCATTTTCTTGAGATGGAGTTCTTAGATGAATGACTACAGAATAATTTAAGAGCTCCTCTTTTCTTGATATTCCTAATGCCGCAAAAAAAGATTTCGGAGTTTTGGGCCAGTAGGCGAGGCCGTCGAGAGTTCCCCGGTCGCAAATAGCCAGAGAATATATTTTTTTTATTAATACAAATCTTTCCATCTCTTTTTGAATGTGAAAAATTGCTCGCTGAGCCACCTCGCGACCGTGGAGTGAATTCTCTCTCCAAAATCCACCACTGAACAAAATAGTCGCTGATTCCGGTAAAAGAGCTACATGAGGGCAAAATTGCATTCTAGCCATTTCTAAGATAGCGGATTTTCCAGCTCCTGGCCCACCAGTAATAACAACTTTACGAAGCTGATGTTGGGTCTTAGAGCATTGACAAACTTGAGTGGCAGTAAAATGTGGAGTCATAATATTGAATTTTCGGTATTCTTAAGTGAAAACTAGCTCTCTTAATCTCAGTTAGATTTTTTAACGAACTCAGATTTCAGATTCATTGCTCCAACACCCTCAATTCTACACGCAATATTGTGGCCATCAGTGGAGTCAATAATACGGATGTTTTTTATCTTGGTTCCGCCTTTGACTACCGAGGAAGATCCCTTCACTTTGAGATCTTTAATGACCACGATAGCATCTCCAGTTTTAAGTCCATTGCCATGGGCATCCTTTACCGAGGCATCCTTAGTTTCACTAGATTCTGCATGGAGTTTATCCTTTGGATTCCATTCGTGAGAACATTCGGGGCAAACCCAAAAATTTCCATCTTGGTAAGTGTGTTCACAATTACATTTAGGGCAGATAGGTTCAGACATGGAGGTATCTAACTGGGGAATCTAAAACAAGGCAAGGTTTAAAGAACTAAAAAATAGTCTGATTTCGATATGAACCGCGCCGTCAATGGTTAGTGCTATATGGTAGAATTAAAGCTCTTATTCTGTGAAAATAATGCAAAACATCAAAAACATTAAATGTTCCTACGCTAATCGCCATATTCCAGAGTTAGATGGAATCCGTGGAATCGCAATTTTAAGTGTTCTTATTTACCATCTGTTTTGGTTCCCTTCCCCTGGTGGGGGATGGACCGGTATTGCTTTCGGCCTTTGGAAAGTGGCTCAGTTAGGGTGGATTGGAGTTAATCTATTCTTTGTCCTATCTGGTTTTCTCATAAGTCGAATTTTAATAAATCAAAAAGATCAGCCTCATTACTTTCGTAAGTTCTATTTTAGGCGTGCCTTAAGAATTCTTCCTCTCTATTTACTTACGCTTACTTTTATTTACTTTCATTATGAGAACTCTGGCCCTTTTGTTTTTCTTAATCTTGCTTTTTTGGCCCATATTCCAAATTTATTTGGCATTATTCCATGCTATCCAGGGTTGTGGTCCCTTTCCATCGAAGAACAGTTTTATTTAGTTTGGCCTCAGTTAATTAGAAGATTATCACTATCTCAAATTAGAAAAGGGGCTTTTTTAATTTGTATTCTGAGTCCAGTTTTGAGAGGGCTGGCATTTAAGTTTCCCGCCTTATCAGCCCCATTAGCTCTGTTTATCGGATTTGATGGTTTTGCGTACGGAGCCCTACTAGCGATTGCTTACGAAGAATCACGAGGCACAAAAAACACCCTCAATTTATTTTCAATCTGCTGTTTAGGATTGGCGTCGGTAGCATTGCTTGTAGGATACAAGTTTGGAATTGTAACTCGTCAAAGGTTTTTGGGAGAGGTATTTCTCCCGAGCTTAATTTATCTTTTTGCTACCGCCTTGATGGCTTATTGTTTAGCTAAGTCTGGCTCTAGCCATTTGAAGTTTTTAGCTCAGGGCTTTCTTCCTCAGTGGGGAAAATTAAGTTATGCAGCTTATCTATGCCATTATCCTGTTCCTGAATTAACGAGTAAAATATTTAATCTCTATCCTGAGATCTATTCATATTATTACAAATTTGAATATGCCTTGTTGCAGTTTGGCTTGTCCTTGGCGGGTACCTACTTAGTCTCTCTATTGATTCATAAGTGGATAGAGACCCCCTTTTTAAAACTTAAGAATCGGGAGTTTGTTTCTTCTAAAAAGGAATATCCTCAAAAAATAACAGAGGTGACAAGTAGCTAAGAGTGTTGACTCTCAGCTTTCAATAGTAAAAACATTGAAACATGATAAGATAAAATTACATAGTAATTTTAATGCTTTATTCTTTTGGAGCCCCCTCAAAATGAAAATGAATTCCCAAAACAACACATTGGAAAAAGTTAAAGAGTATTACGGTAGAGTTTTAAAGTCCTCTAAGGATTTGAAAACCACGGCCTGTTGTGTGGCAGAGAGCATTCCGACCCATTTGCGGGAACTTATTAGCCATATTCACCCAGAGGTTAAAGATCGCTTTTATGGGTGCGGTTCTACTTTTCCTGCAGAACTTAAGGGGAAGACGGTTTTAGATTTGGGGTGTGGTTCAGGCCGAGATGTCTATTTGCTTTCTCAGCTCGTAGGTGAGAGCGGAACGGTTTACGGAATTGATATGACCGATGAGCAGCTTTCGGTGGCGAGACAACACGAGGAGTATCATCGTGAGAAATTTGGATTTAATAAAAGTAATGTTAAATTTGTAAAAGGCTTTATTGAAGATCTGGAATCTTCGGGTATTGCCTCTAACTCTATTGATGTAATTGTTAGTAATTGCGTTATTAACCTATCTCCCGATAAAGAAAGGGTCTTTGCTGAAATATTCAGAGTTCTAAAACCTGGTGGAGAACTTCATTTTTCAGATGTATTTTGCGATCGTAGACTTCCTGCTTGGTGTGCCGAAGATAATATTTTGTTAGGTGAGTGCTTAGGTGGAGCTATGTATGTTCAGGATTTCAGGAGAACTCTTATGAAGATTGGTGTTCTGGATTATCGAATCGTAAAATCCAGTCCCATTGCATTAACTGATACTGAAGTTATGAGTAAAGTAGGATTTGCTAAATTCTCCTCATTAACTGTAAGAGCCTTTAAAATTGATTCCCTGGAAGACCGATGTGAGGACTATGGCCAGGTTGCTTTTTATAGGGGATCTATTCCTGAATTTCCAAATGCATTTACTTTAGATGACCATCATTATTTTGAAAAAGATAAACCCTTACTGGTTTGCAGCAATACAGCAGCCATGCTGACTGAAACCCGATATAAAGATCACTTTAGGGTTGAAGGAAATCTAGATAAACACTTTGGTCTTTTTGATTGTAGCCCTAGCGAAAGTAAAAATTTTGATACCTCTGAAAATGTTCAAGGGGCCTGTTGTTGATAGCATTAAACTAGAGTGACTAAAAACTAAGTTGTTAGAGTAAAATATTTTTCGGAGGCTTACAACATGTTGAGAAACATAAGCACTGTTTTTATTACAATTATTCTTCTATTAATAACTGGCTGTTCTAGCTTGATTCCAGTTCCTCAGGTTGAACTGGTTTCTGAGAAAGAGGCACAGCAAGCCTGGAAGAGAGTCCTAAAGATTTATGTTGATGCTGAGGGACGAGTTAACTTTAGAAGCCTTGGAAAAAAACTTAACGATCTTAATAGATTTCTGAAATTCGTAAGCGAAACTGATAGATCAAATTTTAAAAACAATTCAGATAAACTGGCTTTTCTACTTAATGCCTATAACGCTTTATCTATGTCACTCGTAATTACCAAAGATTATCCAGCTGATATTGATAGCTTTTTGAAGCGAGCTAAATTTTTTGCATTTACTAAGATGAAAATTATGCAGGAGGAGATGTCTCTCTATGCTCTTGAGAATGATATCATTCGTAAGGAGGGAGATCCTAGAGTTCATGTGGCCCTTAATTGTATGTCGGTGGGATGCCCCCGCCTTCCCCGAGAGCCATTTATGGGAAATACGCTCAATAGCCAATTAGAGAGAGAGGCCAAACTTTTTTTTAACGAAGAGAGAAATGTGAAAATTGTTCCTCAGGAAAAAACGGTTTATCTATCTCAGATTTTAGATTTTTTTACAGATGACTTTTTAGCTAAAAAACCAACTCTTATTGAGTATGTTAATCAATATTCTCAAAAGAAAATTCCACTTGATTATAAAGTGAAGTTTACCCCCTACAATTGGACTGTGAATTACTCAGATCCAAATTATCTAGGTAAATAATCCTCGCAGATACACAAAAGAGAGAGTTCTAAAGTTGTCTTAGATATTATCAAATAGAGAGACTAAGAACTATCCAAGCTAACTACTTAAAACTTCTTAATAAAAATAAGGCTCATGCCTAAGGGGTGTAAATTTTTTCATCTATTTAACTTTTTTACAGATAGAAATTAATTATTCGAAAGAGCTATAACTTCAAATCTTTGCAGGTAATTTCTTAAGCAAATTCATTGTGGCCCTAGCGTTGCAAAATAAGATTTTAAAGAACTATAAGTTTGTAGGCTGAAACCCATTGCTTGGAGATTAGACTATGAAAAAGATTTTTATTTTTTTAAGTCCCTTAGTAATTACCTTAATGGTCGGTTGTGTTTCTGGAGAGCATGCTAAAAAGCAACCCCCTAGACCCATTATATTACAAATGAACAACATAACTGATGAGGGTCAGCTTAAAGATATGTTTGATAAATCTAAAGAGACTAAAGACAAATGTGCAGAATCGGGAAGTAATAGTTTAATGGCCCTCATTCCTTTTCTTCAGGGGCAATCTGGTTACTCAGGTCCCATGCCCCCCATCTCTGGAAATTGCACCGATTCTTTAATTAATTTTATTATGATGTACACCTCCATGAAAAATGGTCGTTACGCTAATGAGCCAGAGACTCGGCCTTGGTTTATAGCTCAACTTGGGGACATCGTAACTCAAGTAGTGGAAAGGCTTCAGAGTCGTGGACTTATAATTACTCCTGATGTCCAGCAGAAATTATATCAAGCGGGATGGGGATTGGTTAAACGAGATATTGTTAGCCAACCTCAACTTCAAGTTGTTCGCCCCGCTGTCTGTTCAGAAGCTCAGCAGTTGGGTTTGGAGTGCTAAAAAATCACTACTCGAAAGCCCTTTGATAAAACCAGTAAAGCGAGATAGAAGCAATTATTATCGAGACAGACTTAATAAATATGAATTTTAGTTTTGGTGTTTTGTCGATATAAAGCAGTAAAGGAAGACTAAGGAGTATGATAATGACTTGGCCCAATTCAATACCGATATTAAATCCCACCAGGCTATAAATGAGAGCAGAACCCTGAAGATTAAGATCTCCTAATACGGTAGCAAATCCAAAACCGTGAATTAATCCAAAAATTCCAGCCACGGCCCAACGGTGTTTGGGTTTTGAACGAAAAATACTTTCAAGGGCTACATAAGCAATCGAGAGTGCGATGATGGATTCTACCCATTTCGAATTGACTCGAACTAAATTAAAAGAGGCAAGTGCAAGAGTTATTGAATGGCCTACCGTGAATCCGGTGGCTGTTTTGACGAGTTCAATTAAGCCCCCGCCAACTAGTATGAGAGCAAAGACAAATAGAATATGATCGATACCTTCGGGTAAATGAAACCCTTCACGGCTCTTCCATTCGCTGGGAGTCACTCCGATATGATCCAATCCCATGATAATGAACTCAAAAAATCCTCTGGATTCTGCGATGTTTATCGTTAGCGTATCCTGTCCGCCTTTTAAAGTTTTAATCTGTTCAGAATTAGCACTGTGAATTACCGCTAAAATTTCAAAAGTATTAGGAAGCTCTTTAATATTAAGAAAAGGAAAGAAAAGTTTTAGTTGACCCTCTATAGGTCCCGGACAAATAAGCAGTGTGAGTATTCGAACACTTTGACCCACGGCTTCGACTTTTAAAGGATTGATTTCACAACTCTGGTTTTCTAATTCAATTTTGGATTTTGCCAGGGTAATTTGATAGAGGTCATTGCCACCGCTTTTTAATTCATCCTCAGTCAATTCGTTTAGACTAAGGAGTTGGGCAGCTAAATTTCGATTGAGATCCAATTGTAAAGTGGGACTATTGCCTAACTCGATTTGAAGTAACCCCAAATCTAAAGGATGGCTCCACAAGGGACTACAGATTAAGAATAGAATTAGAAAAAGGTGCTGCATCTAAAAATTGTACTGGGGATTTAAATAAATTTAAATCCCCAGCAATAGTTTGAATGATTTTCTAAATTAATTAATATCCTGCAACTAAATAAGGAAACGTAGATCCCAGTGCAGTTTTGCCATGGGTACTAAACGTAACCTTGTCTTTTAAGGCCTCAGGACACACTGGACTTGATAAAGCCGCTGGATCGGGTTGCCCCATAAATAGATAGCAGACAGTGATATCTATGACGTCATCCTCTATTTTGCGACCGCCCGTCAGCATCGCAGCCGAAGTGTTATCAGAAGCTGTAACCGTAGAGGTTTGAGCATTGTATCCACTAGCAGCGCTAGTATCTATTCGCATTACATCGGGAATAAATCCGGCGACTACTTGAGCGGTAGATGGAGGACTTCCACCCAAAGCGGCCCCCAAAGTTTGTATGACCCCTAAAGTGGTAACAATTTCAGTTCTTACAGCTGCAGCTGCGTCACTAAGATCAGCTGTTGGATCTATAGTATTGTAGGCATTCAGCTTCTCATTAGTTAATACCAAGCCTTCATTAATTGCAGGACGGCCAAGCCTTTCAATTTGCGTAAAGGCCAGATCTGAATTTGAACTTCCGCAACGTAGAGTGCTGATTGCGGCAAGTCCCACAACTACGGCCATTGATAATTTTTGTGTTATTAGCTTTTTCATAAGTTCTCCCTAAAAGAATAATTTATTGTGGTACGGAAATGGTTTCCCAAACATCAAATACTGTGTCAGTAGCTGTGCTTTGTAAGAAGGCCCTGGGTACCTGAACCACAATAGCATTTACGTTATAGCCCTTGGTAAAGTCTTCAGCAGCAGCAGCATCGTCTGCAAAACCAGCCCCTACGCTAGTTCCTCCGCTAGTTGCTAGAGCATTTCGGACTTTAAAATAAGCTCGAACGTCAAAGAAGAAGGGATCTTGTCTCAATCCTGCAAAGACCTTAAGTGTCGAGTCGCCTAGAGTAAATGAGTTGTTTACAGCACTACTTCCAAGTGCCGTCGTTAGTATGGGAGTTCCTGCAGTTACTGTAGTAGCAGTGGCATCAGCGAAACCACTGCGAATGGCAGTAACAGTCATAGCTTGCTGGTTATTGCTATCTGGAGCGCCAAAGGTAAATCGCAGTTTTATATCATCTGCTCCCGTTACTGTGCTTGCTTTATTTGCTCCTACTCGGCTGACATGGAATTCATACCTAGCCTGAGTACTAAAGAAATACTGTTGCTTTGGAAGTGAGCGAGGATTTGTATTCATGATAAAGATGAGATCGGTAGCGCTCGCTGCATTATTTTGATCGCTTTCACGGAATACATAAAGATCGGTCAAATTAAGACTTCTGCCTTTTGCATCAATTTCACCGTCATCATGATCGGAGGCATTTGTTAAACTAGGTATCCCCAGTAGCACTGCACAGCAAATTAAAACACTCCCTAAAAATACTTTCATTATTCACCTCTATGGAAAAAAACTTATTATTATTTAACGAACTCAAGTATTATATCTTACTACGGTTTTTATTAGGTAGAGCTTAAATTTTTATTTTTATTTTT
>SXGT01504205.1_pt1 | contig 33383 bp, 23 predicted proteins | sample 3176221 | NCBI WGS metagenome assembly SXGT01 (sample SAMN11356862, study PRJNA531348) | freshwater metagenome | isolation source: freshwater sample F1-120 | place: China: Fuxian Lake, Yuxi | collected 2017-12-25 | reverse complement strand
CATTAGTCTTAATCGACTCAACGCCGATTGTTCGTCAGCGCTTAATGACATCCTTATCATCTAATTCCTACCATTTTTCAAATGACATAGGATAAACGCTACCACATCATTTTTCTAGACACTTAATGAGGCCTGCTTAGCGGTGCGCCCTGGGGCAGCGCGTTGATGCTATTTGCCCCTCTCCTCTAAACGAAGTATGCTTGCAGCCGCGAATTGCGGCGCTAGGCCTGGATATCTAAGCCCTATGGTGCCTACTATCGTTTATTTTTTCGCAACTTAACGATGCTTAGCCTTTTTCAAATATTACGTAAGGAGTGAATGGGTATGCCCTTAACTACATCAACCAATGCTTCAACGACCTTTCCTGAGCGCATTCATTCTGCTTGTGGCGTTGCCATGAGAGTCAATCTTCCTCGTCGCAATGAGGGGGGGCAACTGCTCTGTGATGGCGAGGGGCAACTCCTCATAGAGGAATCTCATCAAGTGGTCTTAGATGGATTAAAAACCCTCGGCGACTTTGAGTATCGAGCTGGTGAGGATGATGGTGCTGGTATTAAACTGAGCGGTTTGCCTACCGTGTTTTTCAACAAAAAAATGGCCGCCGGCGCGTTTGGAGAGGCCTGCCGCGCATCACGCTTGAAAAAAGATCGATTTGTAATCGGCCAATATTTTTTACCTCATGATGAGGCAGATGCCGCGCGAGCAAAAACCCTTGTTGAGGCGCGCGCTAAAGCGAACGGGCTTGCTGTGGTTGGGTGGCGACATTTAAATTCAGCGGTTAATCCTGTGGCGCTCTCCGACAAATCCAGAGCAAGTGAACCCTCACAATGGCAAGCCATTTTGGTTCCTGAGAGCGGTGGTGCGCCCTTTGAGTTAGAGCATGTCGCCCTTAAAACGGGCGTTGATATGTCCAATGCTGCCAAGATGCAAAAGATTGCTCTGCATCTCATCTCCCTTAGTTCCAAATTTGTTGTTTATAAAGGCTTGATTCATCCTAAAAAAATGGGATTTTATCATCACGATTTACAAGATGAGGATTTCACCGCGACAGGCACAGAAGTACATGCACGCTTTTCAACCAATACGGGCTCAAAACCAGAGAATGCGCAGCCCTGCGAGGACATAGAGCACAATGGTGAATTAAATTCAGCCCCCGCAAATGCGGCAGAAATGCGAGACGAATTAAATGCCAAAGGGTTCAACGGTGTCTATCCTGAGCCCACACTGTCCGATTCCATGCAGTTTAAAGCCGATCTTCATAACCAAATGGTCATGAAAGGCATTCCCTTCATAGAGGCGTTTATTAGACTAATGCCCCCACGCTTGTCTCTTGAGGACTTGGCTGATGAAGGCTATTCGGAGGGCGTGGCGGCAATGCTTCAGTGTTTTCGCCTAGAGCGAACCGGCTATAATGGTCCCGCATTTATGACAGGCTCCTCCATGGGTTACGCAATCGCGAAGTTAGACGAGTCAGGCTTGCGCCCTTCTCGTTGGGGAATCATAGAGGATCGTGATGGTCACCAACAGTTTCATGCAGCCTCTGACGATTACCTAGAGGTACCTGAGGGAGGAAAGATCATAAAGAAAGGTCATTTAGAGCCTGGTGGTATGATCGTGATCACTCCAGAGGGTGATATTTTAGACACCAAGGCCATATTGGAGTCTGTTTGCAGTCGATACCAGCCCCATTATTTTCAAAACGTGCTGGCTAGACGAACAATCCCACTTGCTGCGACATCAGGTGCTGATAAGCCTGATACTTCTCACCTTGTTGTTCCACCAACGCCCGATCTAAACCGTATTTTATATGCGGCAGGGTGGGATAAAGAAACCCAAGACGCAGTCCGTGACATGGCAGAGCATGGTGTGGAGCGTGTAAGGGCGATGGGTGACGATACGGATCCTCTCCATTCGGCAGCCGATCCCGCCCATATTTCTTATTTCATGCATCAACTCTTTGCGCAAGTCTCCTCTCCCTCGTTGGACTCAACGAATGAACCAGAAGATTTTTCGCTCTCTACGTCCCTTGGCCCTGTCCTTGAATCCAGTGCACATGATGCAGTATCCGATGGAAAAGCAAAGATAGTATTGCTTGAGTCACCCATTTTAGGGATAAATGCCCTCAATACAATTGAGCATCATCCAGATCCCTTAGTCTGCGCTCAGGTACTTGACTTAAGCTTTGCAATACCTTCCCCAAAAGAAGCCGTTGACACGAGCCCTGCTACCTTAATGAGTGCCGCTATTACCCATTTGTTAAAAGCCGCAGAAGAAGCGGCGGCTAAACCGGGAGGGGGCATATTAATTCTCAGTGATAGACACGCAGGACCACATCGCGCCTTCATCCCTGATGTGGTTGCTGTTGCGGCCGTACGCAAGCACTTAGAGGATAAAAAATTAATTCGTCAAGTGTCCATTGTTGCTGATTCTTATCAGGCCGCCGGACCACATCATGCCGCAACCTTGCTAACGTTAGGAGCAAAATCCGTATACCCGCGCGGTGCTTATGCTAAAATACAGGGTCTATTTAAAGACACACTAAGCGCGCCTGGGGTTAACCGCCCCAAAGCTCTCGAAAACTATGGTAAGGCAATAGAAAAATGTCTACTTAAAACCATGGGAAAAATGGGGCTCAATGATGTTAATAATTACATCAACGGCTATTTTGTTGCGGCGCTTGGGCTTGATTTGTCAGCAGACGGGCATGATCTTGCCTATCATCCGACCCTGGCAAATATCTTTCAACGGCTTTATTCTCCGCTCAAAGGCATTAACCTCGCTCAGGTGGCGAGTAGCGCGTTGCGACGCCATCAGCAAGCCTATAGTCTAGACAATGATTTCACCCTATTGCCACACTCGGGTTATTACATGCCAGAGGAGAACGGGTTAAAACATGGCTATGGTCCTGTGGTTATCAACGCCTTTACTGAGTGGCTAAAGGCGGAAGACACGCATGCTACACTGAAGCGAATGCACGCTATTTTAAAGCACCGAAATGGTCCTGATTCCCCCGATTTTGTGGACCACGCCGATGCTCTTTTTTCACCAGAAAATGGCTTTCTTGATCCGCTAAAAAAAGATGAAAAAGGGTACTATCCTCCAGATTATTTAGAGCAATTTAAGGCATCAATGGCCTTTATCACAATGGCAAAGACCATAGATGCCTATCGTAAAAAATATCCTACGGCATTACGCGATTATTTCTCAATTAAAAATCTTGATCCTGCAGCGATACGGCAATTTTTAGGATTGACCGCAATAGAGCCTCTTATTGTACAGCGTCAAAAAGACATTCGTGCCCTGCTCTTTGCCGGCAGTATGAGTCAAGGCGCCTTAACCGTTGCTGATCCAAAAACACTGGGCAAGTTAGGTGCGCATGAAACATTAACGCGAGGCATGAATGCCATTGGTGCAATGTCTGCCTCTGGTGAGGGAGGGGAGGCCGCTGTCGATGTGCGTAATCCACTATACACGACTCGCAGTAAACAGGTTGCCTCAGGCCGTTTCGGCATTAGTGCCATGCAGATCATGTGCGCTGAAGAAGTTGAGATCAAAGTGGCGCAAGGTGCTAAGCCTGGTGAGGGCGGTCAATTACCTGGACTTAAAGTCTCCATACGTTTTTCTGCCCAGCGCGGCGGACTGCCGGGTACTGATTTTATTAGCCCACCACCCCATCATGATACATACTCCATTGAAGATCTCAAACAACTCATCCGTGATATTAAGCGTGTTAATCCACACGCCAGCGTTTCGGTAAAATTAGTCGCCTCACAAGGGATCGGCACCATTGCCGTGGGCGTGGCTAAAGCCGGGGCTGATGTCATTAATATGGCGGGCAATTCTGGTGGTACAGGGGCGGCTCAGCAATCCAGCATTAAACATGCAGGCCTGCCCGCCGAAATAGGGCTTGCTGAAGTCGATAAAGCTTTGCGACGTGCGAAAAAAAGAGAGCTTGTCAAACTACGCGTTAGCGGCGGATTTAAAACGGCAGAAGATGTCATCATTGCCGCCATTCTTGGTGCAGATCTCTTCGAATTTGGCACCACAGCCATGTTAACCCTAGGCTGCAAAATGCAGCGCACCTGCGATCGCAGCTGTCAACCTGGGGTCACTACCGATGGGCATTTGTTTAAAGGCGATCAGCTCAACACCGAGCGCTACTTTGTCAATATGGCGGCCTCCATTCAGGAGCGATTGCGAGAGCTTGGTGTTAATAGCCTCCAGGATCTCCGTGGCCATACTGGGTTATTGGAATTGCTCGATCCAAAAATGAAGGAACTTTATGATTTTTCGGCGATTGTAGACAGGTCCAATTTACCACCCCCACTGAGTGACGCAGAGCGAGCTAAAGCACAAGCGCTAGGCCTATTAGAATTACAGAATGCAACAGAAGACGAGCTTATTATGCGCGTGGAGGGGTTTTTCAGAGCCTATCCTACCGGTACATTTGTCTCTGATCCCATTCACCTAACCACCCAAGATCTTAGTTTTGGCGCCCGGATTGCCGGCGCTTTTGTCAAATACTTAGAGGCACATCCTCTGGCTAACATTATCGTGAACACCACAGGCATTGCTGGACAAAGTTTCGGATTTGTGATGCCGAAGGGGATGATCTTAAACCATCAAGGCAGTGTGCAAGATGGGTGTGCGAAAAGCCTGACGGGTGGAGAGCTTATTATTACCACGCCAAACCAAAGAAGAGACTACCGTGCCGATGAAAATACCATTGCCGGGAATGCGCTCGGCTATGGGGCGAGCGGCGGGGCAGTCTATGTTAATGGTGTTGCAGGACACCGTGCGTTTGTTTTAGCAAAGGGCGTGACGGCTGTTCTTGAGGGCGCTGGTAGACGAGCATTCGAATACATGACCTCTGGCACAGGAATGGTTCTTGGCAAGGTAGGCAAGGGATTATGTGCGAGCGCATCAGGAGGTATTGTTTTTGTTTATGATAAGGACAATACAGTTAAGCCTTCGAATTCTGTGCGTACGGCATCGAGTGATGAGTGTTATGCCTATGAGTTAGTTATCAAAAAAATGTTGATAGACCATGTTGAAAAAACAAACTCCGTCAAAGCTCGAGAAATACTAGCTTCGTTTGATCCCTCGCATTTCAAGGTATTAATTCCTAAGGCGATGGATAAAATAAAGACCTTAAGCGGGATCATCGATGTGATCAAAACATACCAGTTGCGCGAAGCACCTATTACCATTGGCATGCAAGCATGGTTAGAGCAAAAAATGCGACACATTTTGCAGGAAGGCCCTCACTTAATGAGTGAGATTAACGAACTGCACGTGCTGTTAGGAAAAAACCGTGTGTTTTCTGAGGTGGTTTGTGAAGCGTTGCTTTGTCTGACAAGGGGGCAGATACGGGCCACAGCGGTTGACATGGAAGACTTAACTGTTCACCCTTTAAGGCAAACGGTTACACCTGGGGCTCTAGATGGCACAGTAGTCATCCATCGCAAATCCAAAAAAATCCATATAGTTAAAGAGAAGGAAGGCCTTGCTGAAAGGGCTGTTGATAGCAAGCCTAAAAGACTCCGCCCAGTTGAGGAGCGGGTGAAGGGTGGACTTGATGAGCTGCTCCTCGATGCTTTACAACATATCAGCGCTTATGTCGCTGAGTTAACTCACAATGCAAAGGGGTGCTCAACGTGTGGCGCGCAGTCCTGTGCTGGTGGAGAGGACGTTGTTACCGGGTGTCCTGGTGGAAAAAACATCAATACTCTCAATACTACCCTGCAACGAATTGGGCCGATAAACCATGGCCGGCTAACAAGAGCACAGTGGGCAACCCTTCGTGAGGCCTTTGAAATCCAAATCAAAAAATCCCCATTTATTCGCTATACTGGCGCGGCATGCCCCGCCCCTTGCCAAGATGCCTGTACTGAAACGATCCCGGGACATGGTGCCCCTAATCCAAAGCGCGATGGTAAACACATAGGGGAACATGTACACATTAAAGACATTGAACTCTATCTTGACCAAATTGGCCGCGCATTTGGGTGGTTTAATGGCAAGAGGGTGTGGTCTGATGATGAGGTGACCCACGTCTTCGGAGGGTACGACGCGAAGCACGCTGATTATGATGAGGCAATAAAAGACTTTAAGGCCACTTTCCGTAAACCCGATCCTGCGACCATGAGGCGAGGCAAAGAGCTTATCATTGTAGGATCTGGTCCTGCTGCGATGCAAATGGCTTTTGAGGCATTACGTGATGGCTTAACGGTTCGCATGTATGAGCGATCTGATAAAGCAGGTGGTCTCTTAGTGGATGGAATTCCCCCACATAAATTTGATAAAAGCTATATTAAAGAAGATGTTGCTCACCTGATCGACATGGGACTTGAGCTACATCTCAATAGTGAGGTGATTTACGATGCGAGGAGGGGTGGTTTTTATGTTAAGGGAGACCTATCAGAAAAACCCATTGCTAACCCCCAAAATGACAACCAACATGTTGCTTTATGTGTTGGTGGTGGGAAGCCCAAAGACCTCCCCTCGAGGATCACGGAAGCGTTGCCGGAACCACAACAAAAGAAAATCATTCAAGCCATCGACTTTCTTAAAGCGGCGAATGATATTGATGAGATCTTAAAAAGTCACCCCAACCCATCTGATGCACTACAGAAGGCACTCATTGAACAACATTTTGCCCATATGAATCCCCTGGGCAAAAAAATGGTGATCATCGGTGGTGGAGATACGGCTCAGGATGTGACCCGTTTGCTTGCTCGGTATTTTAGTCTTGATGTCGACGTCAGCAGGGGGTATTTAACCATCTTAATACGTGGACCTCAACCGACTGATAAAAGAGGAATACACGATAGTTATCCTGAAATATCAAGAACCCTTACACCAGAAAATAAATTGCGGAAAGAAGAGGTTGAATTTGTAGATGGTGATGCTCTGCACTTGGTGGAGCCTACTCAAATTGAAGTGAACGCTTTAGGAAAACTAACGCTGCATGTTTCTGAGTCTAAATTTAAATACCACGATCAAATAGAAGCTTGCCCTGAGCTCAAAGCATTGTCTGATGCGTTGCCCCGGGAGAGACGACCTCGCGATCCAGGGAGCACGGTGAGCAAACGAATTGATGACGTTGATATGGTTATTTGCGCTCTTGGATTCCAAGGAAAAACAAGCCTCCCTATCATCCAGGCCATTGAAGAGGCTGAATTAAAATATGTTTCTATTGCTGGTGATGCCGCCAATGTAAAACCACAAATCATCATTGGTGCCCAAGCAAGCGGTCATGATACCTATAGCAACAGAATCAGAGAGGCACTAGGGATTAACGATGAGCGTCCGACATTATCAAAGCCGGCACGCGGGCCAAGTGCATTAACTACCCTCTCGATGTTTGCTACCTCGAGAAGACGAGTTGACCACCCAGCTGCGGGGCGAGCTGATGATCTTGGGTCGGACACAAGGGTTGCGCGAGGGGGGGCAGATGCAGTTCAGCATGTAGGAGGCCCAAGCTGAGCATATTGAGATTGTCTGATTGACGATGACTAAAATACTGTATAAATTTTAAATGAATGGTTAACCCTCATGTTTTGCATGGAGAGGCTAGACTTCGATTCGTGAGTTGAAACGAGATCAAAGCAAGGGGAATGACGATGCTTACTCTAGTGGATATTCAAAGAATAATAGCTGAGTGTCGCATAGCTGGGGCACGTGGGCTTGGCAACGGAAGTCGAGCCCTCATTCAAGAGCTACATGTGGATGTGTTAACCCCGCCTGCCGATTTTCTGGGCGTAAAAAATAACCCCGCTATATTTGTTAATCAGGATACGTATTGTCTATTAGGAAAATACCACCCGACCTGGGAGGTCAACAAAACCATTGCTGTAAAAGAAGGTATTTTAGAAAAAAATCCAGTGATGGTGATTGGCATTATTGTACATGAAGCAGGGCATGCATTTAATATCGCAGCAAAGATCGTTAATTCTGAAGTGAATGCCTATATATTTGAGATTGAAGTCATCAGTATGTGGTTTAAAACAAAAAATCCGTTGTTTTTTGCATGCTCCAGAGAGGAACTGCAAGCGTTCTTTCATTCGCGACTTCCATTTTACCGCGCTGAATCAAGACACAGCCACTATTTAGTCGCATTAATAAAAGACATTGAGACCAATAGAATTTTTGATCCACCGAGTATTTTTCCTAGCCCTAGTGGGGCGCCAAAGACGTGTCGCTCCCCAAGATGCGTCATGCTAACACCTAAAGTAGGCGATTCTAATCCACTAAAATTTTTTAAACATGAGGCGTCGCATCCATCATCAACGGGCAGTGAAGAACCATTGTCGGAGGGTGATTTGACGGCGAATGCAGCAAACTGAACTGATCAGGGCTGACGAAATGGTTAAAACCATTTTTCAAAAAACTGCCGTCCTTCCTTATTTTTTTTATCATCCGGTTGATTTTTTTTGTCAGCGGATTGCTTTTCCTTCTGATTACCGTTCTGATTATCCTCACGAGGATTGGGCGCGTCACTGCTGGCGGCAAGGATTGTATTGCCACTAGATGCAAGTTGTATACCTATACTCTCTTGGGTTGCATTCCCGCTGGTGCGATCTGCCGTAGCAAGTGAGCGGCTCCTTGCTGTAGGCTGTTGTTGCGATACCACCGTTTTTTTATCTTTAGCAGCAATATCCTGAATGGTTTTGCCCGCAAAATTAGTATTCACGGCTAATGCAAAAACGATGAGGCCATTAAATATAAAATAAATAATATTCTCTATAAAAGAACAGGAAAATTTGATTAAGATGGGTATGATTAATAAAAAGCTTAGTGTTAAGGCTGACCATTTTTGTGGGATCATGAACTCAATCCATAAGGTGTTGGCAATCACCATGACGATGCTTCCGGCCACCCCGGGGGTTAGCATTGATCGCGGGTTTAAAAAATCTTTCCATTTCATATTTTTTCCTATTCGCCAAAACCGACCATCTTTATATCACCTATTATTTATAATATACCTTTTCTTAGCAATTTCATCTGGCATGTGGAAATAAAAAGGTATAATTTATTTGAATGGTGAGTCAACTAGGACAGGGATATGTCTACTCATGGCGTCCAAAAATTACCTCGGCAACTCAACATGGTGGCCTGGTATAATCCACTGCAACTCTGTAGAACAGCAGTCGATGTTATTATTTCACTGATCTTTGGAAGGCATTCTGACTACCGCCTCATTGAGGCGCTTGGAGCGCCAGACATAAAAATTCAAGACTACTCGAGCGTAGATACACCAAAAGACTATTGGATCGATTACGTCGCAGACCTAGGCGACGGGTGGAATTCAACTTATTCGATTGCTTATCATATAGCACAACCTCGCTTGATGCTTCAGGATACCGATGGCCACACTCATGACACCGAACGTGGTTCTATTTTAATTTTTGGCGGTGATGAGGTGTATCCTGTCGCCAGTCGTACCCAATACAAAGAGCGCCTAATCAATCCTTATACCACGGCACTCCGTGAAACAAATGAACCTCATCCTGATCTCTACGTCGTACCTGGTAATCATGATTGGTATGACAGTCTGGTTGCCTACAAGCGCCTATTCTGCTCTAAACGCTGGTTTGCAGGTTGGCGTACACAACAAGAGCGCAGTTATTTTGCTTTAAAGTTACCTTATCACTGGTGGCTGATTGGTATCGATATACAGTTAGAGTCTGATATTGATGATTTGCAGATTAATTTTTTTAAGAAGGTTGCTGCAGAAATGCAGGAGAATGACAAGGTGATTCTCTGTAGTGCTGAGCCAGAATGGATTTACGCAAAGCTCTACGGTACTGCGGATCCGGAGTACAATGAAAAAAACCTTGCCTTTCTAGAGCAGGACTTACTGCAAAAGAACATTTCAATTTTTCTTGCCGGAGACTTACACCATTATGAGCGCCATGAGGATCCCAATGGTGCGCAAAAAATTGTGGCCGGTGGTGGTGGTGCGTTCCTGCATCCAACGCATGGTCAGGACGTTTCCACCTTATCGGGAGGGTTTACTTTAAAGAAGACCTTTCCTGATCCCACCACCTCCAGACGACTATGTTGGCGTAACTTCGGTTTTCTCTTTCTAAATCCTTATTTTGGACTCGTTACAGGGATATTCTATCTGCTAACCCTTTGGTCAGTAAAAACGGATCTAAGCTCATTTGGCCTTCAGGATTGGAGGGCCGCCCTAAGCACGGTCATTAATCAAGCGTTAAAAACTCCCGTTGGCATGTTTTGGATTATTTTTGCTATAGTCGGTTTTATTGCCTTCACGGATACCCACTCACGTCTTTATCGTATCACGGCGGGTTTTTTTCACAGCATCACACATTTACTCGCTGTATTTTTTCTAGGATGGGGAGCTATTTTACTCTGTAGTTATTTTGGCTTTGTGTACGACTCCACACCACAACTCTTATTATCAGGTCTCTTTATCTTTCTAGGGGGGTGGATCATCGGCTCTTCTATTATGGGTATCTATTTATTCATCTCATTAAATTTATTTGGTCGCCATAGTAATGAGGCCTTTTCGTCGCTCGCCATAGAGGACTGGAAGAATTTTCTTAGACTAAAAATTGCGCCAAACGGTGAGGTTAGTATTTACCCCGTTGGAATACGCCGTGTACCACGTAAATGGAAAGAACGCGCAGCGGATGCGCCAGGTCCTGCCCTGATCCCGGATGATCCTAAAGCCACTGATCCTGAACTGATTGAAAAGCCAATTATCGTTCAGCGATGAATGTAAGAGAGCAGGGGTTACTAACAACACCGTTATGAGGTTTTAGCGATGCCAACTCTTTCTTCCCCTTATCATGATCTACAAAGTCATTATCCTGTAGTCGTCATCGGATCGGGTTATGGAGGCTCCATCATTGCTTCCAGACTCTCTCGCGCAGGACAACGTGTGTGTCTATTAGAACAAGGTAGAGAATTCCAGCTAGGAGACTATCCAACGACCGCGGCTGAGGCGCTTAAAAATCTACAAGTCAGTGGTCTGCCTGACTATCGTGGTTCACGCACAGGGTTATATCATGTGTATTTCGATAGGGAGATAAGTGCTTTTGTAGGATGTGGCCTGGGAGGAACGTCACTTGTCAACGCCAATGTGTCTTTGCGCGCCGAAAAGCGTGTTTTCGATGATCCTTGCTGGCCAAAAGCACTGCAAGATGATGTTTCAACCCTTATGGAGGAAGGGTATAGACAGGCCGAGGAGATGCTAAAGCCCACACCTTATCCTGAAGAGTTTCCAGCACTCGCTAAAATGCAGGCTCTTGAACAGTCTGCTGCGGCATTGGGGGAGATATTTTACCGCCCGCCTATCAATGTCAATTTCCACGAAGGAATTAACCATGTAGGCGTCGAACAGCACCCTTGTAAATTATGTGGCGATTGCGTAACGGGTTGCAACTATGCGGCAAAAAATACCCTGGTGATGAACTATTTGCCCGATGCTAAAAATCATGGGGCTGAGATTTTTACCCAGATTGCAGTGCGCTCGTTAGAGCGCATCGGTGGACGCTGGGTCGTCTATTATCAGGATCTGTCCGCAGACGATGAGTGTTCCCCTGAACGTATTCGATTTATTTCAGCCGATCTCGTGGTGCTGGCGGCGGGAACCTTCGGCTCGACAGAGATCCTACTCCGCTCGAAGGCAAGCGGACTTAAACTATCCAACAACCTGGGTCAACGCTTCACAGGGAATGGGGACGTTTTGGCGTTTGGCTATAATACCAAAGAACCCATCAACGGCATTGGTTTTGGGTCTCATTCACCTGAGGGCAGAACACCTGTAGGCCCGTGTATCACGGGAATTATCGATAGGCGCAATCGTTCTTGCTTGAACGATGGGATGGTCATTGAGGAAGGATCGATTCCGGGAGCAATGGCAGCCTTTTTACCCCAAGTATTTGCCCTTTCTGCTCAATGGGTAGGAAAAAGCACGGGTCAGCCAAATGGTTTTGCAAAAAATCAGCAGGAATTAGAGAGCCTGATACGTGGATCCTATTATGGCGCTGCCAATAATACTCAAACCTATTTAGTCATGTCTCACGATGATGGCGATGGACGGTTGCTTTTAGAGGATGATCACTATCGTATCAGTTGGCCAAATGTCGGGGGAAAACCTGTTTTTTCCCATATCAACGACATATTAACAGCAGCCACGCGTCCTTTGGGAGGAACCTTTATTCCCAATCCCATTTGGAGCGCCGTCAGTGAACATACGCTCATTACAGTGCATCCTCTGGGAGGTTGCGTGATGGGTGATGATGCGCTAAAAGGGGTCGTTAATCACAAAGGCCAGGTATTTTGTGATGAGACAGGAGACGCTATCTACGATAGCTTATATGTCAGTGATGGATCCATTATCCCAAGATCATTGGGCGTTAACCCCCTATTGACTATCTCCGCTTTAGCTGAACGTTGTGCTGCATTGATTGCCAAAGACCATGCTTGGACAGTAGATTACACCTTGCCTTCCGCGCCTAAAAATACAACAACGCTCCAAACCGTAGGTTTAGAATTTACTGAAACCATGCGCGGCCGTCTTTCAACGACGAGTTTAGATGACTATGACCGTGCTTATGTTAATGAGGCGTCGTCTCCTTTTGAGTTTACCCTCACCATCTTTACGCCTGATTTGGCGAAGATGCTATCAGAGCCACACCATTCAGCAAACATCATCGGTGACGTGTCGATTCCTGCTTTGTCCAAACAGCCACTGGTTGTCGCACAAGGAGAATTTCAGCTGTTTGTTGATGACTCGCTTAATGTCGACACCCGGAGAATGAACTACCACCTCATACTCAGCTCTGTTGAGGGAAATCGCTACGAATTTGAGGGATTCAAACTCATCCATAATGATCCTGGTATGGATGTTTGGCAAGACACCACAACCTTGTTTGTCACGCTCTACGAGCTAAAAAATGAACGCCGACCTTGCGCCAAAGGCATTTTAAAGATTTTTCCCGCGGACTTTATGCATCAACTCACGACCCTGCGTATTTTGAACACCAAGGATCCTCTTCAGATCTTGGCTGCAAAAGCGCAGTTTGGACAATTTTTTGCAGGAACTCTCTACCCTATTTATGGCGGTATTTTTTACAAAACGTCTTTTTTTGACCAAAATACATCCCCTCGACAAAAAAGAGTGTTGCGCGTTGATGCGCCCGACATTCATTTCACCACAACGTCTGATAAACAACAGCTGCGTCTAACCCGCTACCGAGGTGGGAAGAAGGGGCCAGTCATCTTATCCCATGGTCTTGGTGTATCTAGCCTCATTTTTTCGATAGATACCATTGAAACAAATCTTTTAGAATACCTCTTTGCACATGGTTATGATGTATGGTTACTTGACTACCGTGCCAGCATCGATTTGCCCGCAGCGAATACCTTATTCAGCGCCGATGAGATTGCACTGTACGATTACCCGGCGGCAGTCACCAAAGTTCTGGAGGTGACGAAAGCCCGTGATGTACAAATGGTGGCTCATTGTTATGGAGCTACAACACTGTGCATGGCCATGTTAGCTGGATTGCAGGGGGTGAGGTCCATTCTTTTCTCGCAAGTGGCGATGAACATTGTCGCGCCTACTGAGGCGAAAATAAAAGCGGCCCTATACCTTCCCTCATTTTTAAAGACACTGGGTGTTAAGTCGTTGACTGCTTATGCTGACACTCGTGAAAATTGGAAACAAGAGCTATTCGATATGTCGCTCAAGTTAGCGAGTGTATCGTCAAAAGAGTCCTGTGATAGTGCTGTTTGTCACCGGATTTCTTTTTTATATGGGCCGTTATATGAGCACGAGCAACTCAACCAACTGACTCATGATGCGCTGCATGAACTGTTTGGTTTAGCCAACATTAAATCATTTGAGCACTTGGCATTGATGGTGCGTAAAGGTCATATAGTCAACGCCGAGGGCAAAGAAAGTTATGTGCCGCATACTGATCGTCTTGCCTTGCCGATTACCTTTATCCATGGAGAAGAAAACCGTTGTTTCTTGCCTGAAAGTACTGCCATGACCTACCAATTACTGCAAAAAAAGAACGGCGCGTCTTTCTACGAGCGACATCTTATTGCAGGGTATGGTCATATTGACTGTATTTTTGGCAAGGATGCGGTGAGTGATGTCTATCCCCATATTCTTAACCACTTAGAGGCGAATGCGTTGGGATAGTTGCTGAGATACAACAGGTATCTATGTGTTTTTTATGACAAATCGATTGGATCCATGTCGATGTTCCAGCGTACCCCATTGCTGATGGTATTGGCAACTAACCATTCACGAACCTGCGTTAATGCGGCTTTTAGCTTTTGACGAGAGGGGGATTTCACCAAGAGTTGCATGCGAAAAAGACCCGCTTTGCGGGCCAGTGGCGCGGGTGCTGGGCCCAATACACTCAGTTGGTGTATGTGCAACTGCCCTTTTACGGCATGTAGAAAGAGCAGTAATTTCGCCTGGGTCTTGCCCTGAGCGCGAATTAATGCGAGAAAATGATAGGGTGGTAATTCTGCTTGTTGGCGGGTGGTCAGTAACGATTCTGCAAACGCGTCATACCCTTGCCGCACCAATAAATTCAACAATGGATGCTTTGGCAAGTGCGTTTGAATGATGACTTGTCCTGGAAATTGAGCGCGCCCAGCGCGTCCTGCCACCTGGGTTAATAATTGCCCCAAACGCTCTAGCGCGCGAAAATCTTGATTGTGAAAGCCATTGTCCGCATCAAGAATAACAACCAGTGTTAGCCGCGGAAAGTGATGCCCCTTGGCAAGCATTTGTGTGCCAACGATCAATTGCGCCGTACCATCATTTATGAGGGTTAAACACGCATCGAGTGCTTGCTTTTGGCGTACCTCATCGCGGTCAATGCGCAGGATGGGTGTTGTAGGAAATTCAGTACTCAAATACTCATGAACACGCTGCGTTCCTGCGCCTACGGGCAGCAAATCACGACTTTTACAGCTACGGCATTGGTTGGGGATTGCCTGCGTCAAGCCACAATGATGGCAAGCTAATCGCCCTTGGTGGCGATGCAGGGTTAAATGAGAATCACAGGCGCGACAGTCCGCCATCCAGCCACATTGATGGCATAACAGCACTGGAGCAAAACCACGACGATTAATAAAGACCAATACCTGGTTTTTTTGCGCTAGGTGTTCGCTGATACTTTTTAGAGTGGGGCTCGCTATTCCATGTTGCAATGCAAGGTTACGAATATCGAGGATCTGATAATGCAGCGCTCTGCTAGTCAACGCTTTCTCACTTAAGCGCAGCAACGTGTATTTATTTAATCTACAATTGTGCAAACTTTCTAAGCTTGGCGTTGCTGAGCCAAGAATAATCGGGATGTGACGAAGATGAGCGCGCATCAAGGCGGTATCACGCGCAGAGTAACGCACCCCCTCCATTTGTTTTAAAGACGTATCGTGCTCTTCATCGATAACGATGAGGCCCAAGGCGGGCATTGGCGTAAAAATTGCCGCCCGGGTGCCAATCACTAATTTGACCTCCTCCTCTTTTGCCCAAAGCCACACAAGCTGCCGCTCGGTATCATTCAGCTTGGAGTGAATAACGGCCATCGGCTCCTGAAATCGCTCACGAAAGCGCGACAGCAATTGAGGTGTTAAGCCAATTTCTGGCACCAACACCAACACCTGTCGTCCAGCGGCTAGTACCTTGGCGATGACGTGCAAATACACTTCTGTTTTGCCGCTGCCTGTGACTCCCTGTAATAAAAAACTATGGTAAGACTGTAAGTGCTGACAGATTGTCTGCACGGCCACTGCTTGTTCGGGATTTAACGTTAGTGGCGCCCGTAGCGGCCCACTCGTCGGGGGAGGCCGCTGCCTTTGTATTTCGATGGTAAGAATACCTTTCAATACGAAAGCATCCAATTGCGCGGTCGTGAATCCCGCTTGAAGCACGGTGTTTTTTGACAAAGGTCGCGCCTCCTTCCCGAAAAAATCAAGCAATTGGTGTTGGCGATAGGCACGACTCTCTAATAATGTTCGTGCTTGTGGGAGGTCCATCGCTAAATGGTAGTAATGGCATGATGGTAATGGCAGATCGGTGCCACTACGGTATTTTTTAGGTACAGCAAGTGGAATCACTTCGGATAAGGGCGATTGATAATAATGGCTTATCCAACGACATAGCGCTAATAATTCACCCGATAGCAACGGTTTGTCATCAATGATCTCTGCAATTGTCTTGATCGATGGGGGTGCCTCTTCTCGTAGCTCCTGGCCAATTACTACACCTATCTTTGTTTGTTTACGAAAAGGGACAAGGACGCGCGTACCGATGCAAGGCTCAATGCCATCGGCAACGTAGTCAAAAAAATCGCGATGGGTGTGTAGAACACTGACTTTAAAAACAGAGTGCATTTAACTAGGCCATGTATGGCTTGCCGACTGCCCTGGGGCTGAAAATACTTTCACGACAACACGCTCGATGCGATGATGTTTTAACTGATCGGCATCTTTAATCAATTCGTTTACAAACCACCGTGATAATTCCTCGACAGTAATATTGGACAGTGGCATGAGGGTCACATCCTCTTTAAGGAAGGGTATTTTTTTGTGATTGAAAGTGAAGTAATAATAGCTCTCATCTTCAGCATACTCTAAAAAAGGGGAAAACTGCGGCATCAGAAACGTTTGATTCAATTGCTTACATAACAGATGAATACGCTCTTTATAGTAGCGATAATCAAAGGTCATCCCATTATCTTCCACCCAGGTGGTTAATGCGAGATAAACACCATACAGATGACCATGCAGTGGCTCTCGATCTGTCGCTGAAAAAATGGTGGTGTGACCTGCAGAAAATTTCATTGATTCTTTTTGCAGCTCCACCGTGGTTAAATATTTGACCATGGTTATAAACTCGCTCGCTTGTCTTGCAATTGAAAGCCGCTTAACGGCAAATCGACCTGTTTAGTCAGTGCTATCACTTTAAACAACTCCCCCATTTCACTCGGCTGAAGCAGCTGTTTGACTGCTTGCTGGCTATTGAGGCGTGCAGGCTCATTTTCGACGTTCGCTAACAAGCTTAGCAAACCATTGGCAAGCAAAAAAGAGGCTTGATTGGTATAGCCTGCCACATGAAAACCCGCCGCATGGGCTGCTTCTGCCACATGGGTAAAATCCACATGTGCGGTGATATCTTGTTCACCTAAATGCACCAAGGGATCAGGATGTGCACGATGGCGGTAGTGACACATCAGCGTACCATGATGACGCTCTGGATGGTAATACTCATGACGAGGGAAACCATAATCTAAGATAAAGAACGCGCCCTGGTTGAGCATCGCATAGCACTGACAAAACCAATCATCGATAAACAAGTTCGCTTCGGACTGATAGGGGTAGATGGTGTTTTCCAAGACCGTGTGTACGTGGGCCGTTAAACGTGGGTTGGTACACGGCTTAAACTCTTCTTGCAGCGCGCCTTTTTCATTTAAAGTAATATAACTTTCTAACACGCCATCCCTCGTCTGTAAAAAACGATGAACGGGCATTGCATCCAGTACTTCATTCGCGAGGACTACCCCATTAAAGGCATTCGTAGGCCACTGTGTTAGCCATTTCACCCGAGACGCCAAGTGGGGAATTTGGGCGTCAATGAATGCCTGTTGTTGACGTTGTAAATGTCCGCTCACGTCTAATATATGATATTCACGCGGCAGGCAGTGAAGTTGCTCAAGATGCGTTAAAATATCAACACATAATTTTCCACTCCCTGCGCCAAACTCAAATAAAATAGGGGCATCTAAGAGGCTCAACACCTGTTGACACTGATTAGCCAATGCCTGCCCAAACAAAGGAGTTAACTCCGGTGCGGTAATAAAATCGCCCCCAACACCAAATTGTTGTGATCCTGCACTATAATATCCAAGGTTGGGTGCATACAATGCGCGATGCATGAAGTCGACAAAGGGAACAGCACCTTGTTGACGTATTTGCATGCAGATGAAATCGAATAAATTCATAAAATCACAAAAATGGAAATAAAGAGGAACATACCTTGAATCAAGCCAACACACAAGCCGCGCGAGTCGCTGTCGTCACTGGTGCGGCACGCCGTGTCGGGGCGACAATTGCTCAATATTTACACCGCGCGGGGTTTCGCATACTTATTCACTGTCACCAATCGCGACAGGCAGCACACGCTCTAGCTGACGACATGAACCGGCATAGGGCCGATAGTGCGTTGGTTTTGACAGCGGATCTCACCATAAAAAAAGACGCTATCGAATTGATAGATGAAACCATCGCTTGGGCAGGGCAGCTCGATCTTTTGGTTAACAACGCCGCCCTATTTGCCAGAAGTCCTTTAGGTGTAGTGGATGATGAGCGAGGGTTGGTTTGATGCTTGCGTGAGTCCTTTGGCAATTAAATTTGATGATTATGCGGTAGACGTTAGTTTTACTAAAACTTCATTGCATTTTCTATTAGCTGATGGTTGGGAGGTTTCAGCTCCTTTGGAATGGTTTCCAAGGCTGCGAGACACAACTGATTAATGTGAACTGATTACTCTACTTTGAATACTCAGTTGAATGGGTATATATTTTTCAATCTCACGTAGATTGTCTAATGTATAAAAGAATTGCAACTGCTGTGCGCTCAATACCTCTCCAAAATAATAGCGTACTAATGTTTTACTTTGTAGGACGGCTTGATGTTCATTTTCAAGCCCTGCTAAACTTTGCAAATGTGTAGTAAAGCAGTTAATTCGCACCCGATTGCTGATGTTAGAAAATGTATCACGCGCGGCGAGCAATTGCTGATAAAGCCAAGGCTTACCACTGCCGGCACGTGCAATCATATAAGCATCGCAGCCGCTAGTGGCCATAGCATGAGCTAATGTAGCTTCATCAGCAATGTCACCATTAGCAATTACCGGGATTTGTACCGCACTCTTAATGCGCGCTATCTGACGCATATTGCAAGGCGTATCATACTGATCGGTCCAGCGTCGACCATGGACAATCAGCGCATCAGCGCCTGCATCGACAATGGCCCTTGCTAAAGCCACATCGCGATCATCTCCGTGAATACGCAGTTTAACCGTCAGAGGAATGGTAATAGCACGCCGAACAGCGCTGACGATGTTACAAAGTGGCCCTGGGTTTTCCAGTAGCGCACTCCCCGCTCCTTTTTTACGAATTTTTGTTTTAGGGCAGCCGCAGTTGATATCGATTAAATCAGCTCCAATGGCTTCGAGTCGAACAGCGGCCTCAGCCATAATGGCAGGAAGCACGCCCGCCAATTGATAACAGAGTTTCGCTTCACAGGGTGCTCTATATAAATATCGCGAACCCACTTGATGTTTGTATAATACATCGTATGCTGAGATCATCTCAGAGACGCAATAGGCGGGAGGGTGAAACTGATAAAATAACTGCCTGAACGGCGCGCAGCTAAATCCAGCCAGTGGCCCTTGGATCAAGCGACTAGCTAATTGTAATGGGCCTATGTGAAACGGATCATTGAGTAGGGACTGCATGTGACTATTCAAACGTGTTGATGGCAACTAGTTTAACATATTTTCTTAGGATCGATGCTGATCCTTACTGAGAGGGAGCTCAATATGGATAAACAATACCTTGATGCAGTGGACATGCTCAAAATAGCGGCGCAGCATGCCTACTGTGCGGAGCATTTACTGCAGCAGAATGCTGAGGTGATGACCGATAATCATCTGAGCATAGATGCCCTCTTACCGATTACTACACTGATGTATCAAGCATTTGAATTAACGTTTAAAGCCTTTTTGTTGCATGACCATCGACAAGTTAGACAATACAAGACACTTTTTGAGCTTATTGAATTAAATGACGAGCTTGGTTTATCAAGCCAAGATATCCAACTCATTACTACACTCGCGCGCCAACAAGGTTTTCGCAAAGGTATTGACTATGCCTTGTGGGAAAATCGCCAGGAACAGCATGTGTTTTGTGAGCAAGTCATGACATTGTATGCACGTATTCAAGAGCTCATGCCCTTGGAATTACAAAGTGATTACCATTAAGTCATCTACGCACGAGAGTGCGGTGCTCTCCATTGTATGATGTTAATAAAGGCCAAGTGTAGCCGGTGGTATTCCGGCTAGCCTCTAGATTTATGCCAGCGAGAATGACGTTGTTGCAGGCTCAGTCAAGTCCATATTGGGTTTCGCCGTGATCGACACTTCAGGACCTAACCCTTATCACTAAGTTGCCGTGCTAGCCCCTGCTTGAACTGCCCCCAAGCAAGAATACGTGCGACTTGCTGGGATGAGTTTAAATAGAGAACACCGCTTTTATCGCTCACCCCCATTGCCGGGAAGAGCAGTAACTGATTTAACTGTGTTGATAGGGTGTAACTGTCCATGCCTAGCGCATATAAGCGATTATAACTGTTGAACTGTTCTGGCCAATTTTTGGTGCCCATGTGATGGGCAAACACCCAGGGCATGTCACAAAAAATAATGCCATCTAAATCCTTGTCTTTCATGGCGTTAGCGCCTCCTGCATACACTGCTGAGGTAGCATAAACAGGTACATCGCCGACGAAATAATATTTCAACATCGGCATGATTTGTCGCGCTTTCGAGGGATATGCTAAGAGAAAAATGACATCGAAATCTTGGCGGCGGCTGGGGATAGACTCAACGTTTTGCCCCAATAATTGTTTCAATTGTTTTTCGCGCGCCTCACTATCCGATATTCGTAAAAAATCGCGCAGGGTAGCATTCATGTCATCCTGGGCTTGATAATGTAATGTATCAACAACACGACCACCATTGGCACGCCATTGGTTTGCAAAGGCGGCAACCACTTCATCGCCCCAACCACCGGCAGGCGCAATAATCAAGGCACGGGTCAACCCACGTTTACGCGCTTTAGTCGCCACTTGCCTTGCCTCGTTGCTAGGGGATAATCCAAATTGGTACGCGTGCTCACTTGGGCGAACATCGACATCATTGAGCAGCAAGGTAGGCACTGGATGGCTCATTGGGGCGACAATCGCCACATCAGCTTTGCTGAGGGGACCCACAATGTAATCTGCACCATCTGCCACCGCCTGCTGATACAGTGCTTCTTCATTCGCGGAGTCTGTATTATAAAGGCGCACGCTTGCGGCAGCAGATGCATGACTTGCCTGTAAACCTGCCATAAAGCCATCTTTAATAGCGCTACCTGGTCCTGCTAAGGGACCTGTTAATGGGAGCAATAGTGCCATATGCTTTGGCGGCGCAAAAAGTTTGGGTGAGGCGCTGATGATTGGTGATGGCAAAATGTGAGCTGCTGGATGCTGTGGATAGTTGGCTTGCCACTGTTCGATTTGCGCAAGGAGCTGTTGTGCATTAGCATCATTTTTTCGTGAAATGAGCGCTAATTGCATCCAGCCGGCTAATTCCGTGTTGTCAGTTGCCTCGGCGGCTAGCATGTTGAGTTCGGCTAAAGGGAGCTTTGTTAAAGTGAGCCATAAGGCGCGGCGATTATTCGATTTTGATGTATCATCAGGTAACAGATGCTCTAATTTAGCCCGCTCAGATACCGATTCAGAGGCATTGTCCACGGATTGATAGGCAAGAGCTAACATCTCATGAAATTGCACTTGATAATAAATGGGTAAATCGCCTATCGCTTGTACCGCCGCAAGCTTTGCAATCGCGACCCGCGGTTGCTCACGCATTAAATCAATTTTGGCCAATAACAAGCGTTTTTCATTGGTGAGGTCGGCCGGCAAATCGCTAGTCTCTGATAAAATGGCTTGTCCCTCTCGCCACCGTCCATCATCAATTAAGCGGCCAGCCGCCATCATCATCAGAGATTGCCGCTCACTACCTGCTTGATTTTTCGCCAATGCCAGGTATGCTGTTGCAGGCATGGTGTATGGGCTCACTAATTGTTTGTTGATGGGCGCCGGGGGCGGGGTTGGCGCGTCGGCTATTTCTGTGCATTGCGAAAGTAATACAGCGCAAATAATAATAGAAACCCATGTTAAGCCACGTGAATTTAATAACATAATAGCCTATCCACCAAACAAAACGCATGAGGATAAACGATGACAGACGCTTCAGCAAGAACCGCCGGTACTTTATACATCGTCGCGACGCCCATTGGAAACCGAGAGGATATTAGTTTGCGAGCATTAAGTATCTTGCAGTCAGTGGATGTTATTCTTGCCGAGGATACCCGTCATTCCATGCAATTATTAACGGTGTTAGGGATAAAAAAAAACCTGATCTCATTACATGCACACAATGAAGCAAGTAAAAGTACCCAGATAATCGCGATGCTACATCAGGGCCAATCTTGTGCGCTAATCAGTGATGCTGGCACTCCCCTTATCAGTGATCCAGGCTTTCCCTTGGTGCGGCTTGCTCGGGAGCAGCATCTTACGGTTGTCCCTATTCCTGGTGCTTGTGCGCTAATTACGGCACTTTCAGCCGCTGGAGTCGCCTGCGACACCTTTACCTTTGCAGGATTCCTACCCGCCAAGCAAGCGGCGAGGCGGCACAAACTTCAGACGTTGTGCCGTATTGAGCACACGCTTGTATTTTATGAATCAACGCATCGCATTATTGAAAGCATCGATGATATTCTCTATGTTTTTGGCGAAAATTGTGAATTAGTATTAGCAAAAGAGCTCACTAAAACGTTCGAGCGCTTCATTACAGGAAGTGGCACGGATGTTAAGAATTGGTTACTCAGTGATAGTCATCATATAAAAGGGGAGTTTGTCCTGATTATCCCCCCTCGAGTGGTTGAGCAAGAGCTCCAAACACAGGAACATCTATTAACCGTGTTGCTCGCGGAATTGCCATTGAAACAGGCCGTGAAGATAGCGTGCCAATTGACCGATGCGCATAAAAATGACCTTTATAAAATGGCATTGGTCTTGCAAAAAGAGGCGTAAACCCGCATAGTTCCCAGCCATAACGAACCGTTTTTGAAAGGATTTAGGTTATGCAACAATCGAGTGTTAAGATTGTACTGATAGCCCTCAGTTTTTTTATTTCTTCCGTATCAGCGACTTCGTTAGGTCAACTCACTGTACGTGACCCCAAATTAGGCAGCCGCACGTTGGTGTATGAAAAAATTGATGGGTATGCGGTTGTTGAGGGAGATATTCTTCTCGGTCGAGAGGTTATCCTTTCAGCGCAAAAATCCTCGGTATTAACCACTATTGGCGGGAGCCGTTGGCCAAGTGGTATTGTTCCGTTTGAGCTGTCGGAGGATCTTCCCTTGTTGACTAAGGTGGCAGCACTGGAGGCAGTGGCTCTTTGGCATCAAAAAACTAACGTAGAATTTATTGAGCTAACGTCAAAAAATCGCGAATTTTACCCTGATTATCTGTCTTTTGTCCCTGCTGGCGGCACAACATGCTCATCGTTTGTTGGGCGACAAAAAGGAAAGCAAGTTGTTAATTTAGCACCTCGCTGTAATACGATGAACACTGTCCATGAAATTGGCCATGCTCTTGGTTTGTGGCACGAGCAATCGCGTGCCGATCGTGATATGTATGTGCTCATTATGTGGGAAAATATAGACGAAGATCACCAATATAATTTTAATCAGCATTTGACTGATGGCCAAGACTATGGTGACTATGATTATGACTCCATCATGCACTATGGCCCCTATAATTTTTCAAAAAATGGTAAACAAACGATAATCCCTTTAGTGGATAATGTAGAAATAGGCCAACGCCATCATTTGAGTGAAAAAGATATTGCGGCAATCAATGCTATGTATCCAGAAAGCGGCGGCTAGTGCGCGTTAAATTGTGGCTCAACGAATCGCTGAATCCTTGGAGACGTATTCGTGTCAATTTACACATCACCGCGCCACCTCGGTAGGTCTACTCACAGGCGTTACCCAATAGACCACAATGATTTTTTGTTTCTTATGATGTAAGCTGTTCTTATGCGCTATCTTTTTTCAAAACGGCTCTTGGTAAAAATGAAGATAGGCGGTATGGCATCATGAAGGAGCTAGCGAACATGCGAATAGTTTTGGTGCGGCCTACCTTGAGTAAAATTGGTTTTTTGCGGGCAACCCAATTCCGATTGACGTGGCTACCTATTGATGTGATCTATTTCACGAGATTTTTTTTAATTTGTCTAACCAGTTTTCTTATTAATACCCAGCTCATTGCACACACGCTGGTCATAGGAACTGTAACGTACGATCCACCACTAGAATCAGTTTTTGATAAAAAGGGGGATCTGGTTGGGTTTGAAATAGAATTAATGGATGAAATCTGTAAGCGCCTGCAGGAAACGTGCACATACCAACTGATGTCCTTTAAGCAGATACTAAGCGATATACGCATGGGAGCAATTGATTTAGCAATAGCAGGAATTACAATCAATGAGGAAAGAAAGTTAACTTATTTGTTCAGTTTACCGTATTTGGAGAGCAAGGCACAATTAATAGCGGGGCGCTCAGCGATTAATAAACTGAGTGATGTTGAAGGAAAACGGCTGGGTGTTGAAATTGACTCTGTATTCCAAGCGATGGCTAAGGATAAATTTAAAAGCATTACTCTCGTTGAATACGAAACACAAAATCAACTTTATCAGGCGCTTGCGAACGGGGAGGTTGACAGTATTGTGTTAGACCAAACGTCAGCGCAATACTGGGTTGCCAACAATGGAATGCTATTTAAATTAGTAGGTGATGGCATAGCCCTTGGTGAGGGGTTTGGCATCATAGCAAATATAAAGAGTACAGAACTCATTAACCGCATTAATAACATACTGATTACTATGGAAAATGATGGTACTTATGTAGCAATTTATCAGAAGTATTTTTAAATTTACTTTGTCTAGTCATCCTTAATAGCGCATATTATTTGGGGAGCAATTAGAATGCGTTGTAAAAGTAAAAGAGGCTATTTTATGAGGTTTATTTTAGCCTGTTTTGTCAGTTGTGTACTCAATCCTTGTCTGCACGCAGAACACCTTATTATTGGGACATTGGCTTATGACCCCCCGTTTGAGACAGCGGCAGATCAAAAAGGGGATTATTTTGGCTTGGAAATGGATCTGATGAATGAGATATGCCGACGGCTACAGGATGAATGTACCTATAAGCCACTAACCTTTGAGCAGTTAATGGGTGAAACGCTATCAGGAGCGATTGATTTAGCTATAGCTGGAATTACGATTACCGAACAAAGAAGACTGTCCTATTTATTTAGCTTGCCTTACTTGAAGAGCGAAGCACGACTCCTGGCCAAGTCGGTTTCGCCTATTAATAGTCTTAGTGATATTAACGGCAAACGCCTCGGTGTTGAGGCTGCGACTTTATTCAAAGGATTAGCAGAGGAAAAATTTACAAACGTTAAAATTATTGAATACCTAACACAAACTGACCTTTTTCAAGGTATAGCGGATGATAAGGTTGATATGATCATTATTGATTCAGTCTCAGCAAAATATTGGGTTACTAATAGTAGTAGTATATTAAAAATAGTCAGTGATCCCATACCCATTGGCGAGGGCTATGGAATAATGGCGAATGTGAGTAAGACCGCTCTTATTAATCGTATTAATAGAAAATTGATTGATATGGAGAATGATGGCACTTATTTATCTATTTATAGCCGATATTTTTAAAGCACCATTGGAGGATATGATTACATGCGGTTACTTTTGGCTTGTTTGCTGAGTATGTTAGCGCCTGCTTCCTTGTATGCAGAGCAAATTACTATTGGAACATCCGCTTACGATCCACCCTTCGAAATGGCTGCTGATACTAAAGGAAATTTTTTTGGGTTTGAAATTGACATTATGAACCAGATCTGCAAGCGTATACAGGTTACCTGTCAATACAAACCCTTTACCTTTGTAAATCTTCTCCGCGCAACGCAGGCGGGAGAGGTGGATTTGGCAATATCTGGAATTAGTATTACTAAACAGCGGCAAGCATTTTATTTATTCAGTGTGCCTTACTTGGCAAGTAAGGCACAATTATTATCTCAATCGACTGCAGCGTTCAACGGCCGCAATAACAACGATAGATTACGTATTGGTGTTGAGGCAGGTACTTTATTTAAACGTCTTGCAGAGACTAAATTTAGTCGATATAAACTCATTGAGTACAAAACACAAAATGAAATGCTGGAAGCTATTGTAAACGATGACATTGACCTTATTATTTTAGATGCAGTCTCGGCTAAATATTGGGTTGTCAATAACGAAGGCTTATTTAAATTAGTTGGTGATGCCATGCCTCTTGGCATAGGATATGGAATAATGGCAAATGCCAGTAAAGCCGCCTTAATTGACCGTGTTAACCAGGCGATTGTGTCTATGCAGAATGACGGTACTTACTTAGCTATCTATAAACAATATTTTTAAATCAGGGCACTCTTCTAGGGAACCTCTGCTGTTAATGCCATGATCGGAGTTAGTTCAAATCCCAACATAAGAGCTTCTTTTTGCGTACTTTTCACGATTCGCCTCTTTATATTGTTGATCATAATAATTTTGCCAGACATCCACACATCAATCCTTTATTACATCAACCTTTTAATCAATTGGGGGAAAGAAAAATGTTCCTCTAAATATTGATCTAAAGAAAATCGATGCGAGCCAGTAATCACAAAACTTATCATTAAAACAGCCCACATCACAGCAAACTCCCATCCTCCGCCAGTATTGGCCCAAATAAACCCCAAGCTAAAATGATGTCCTAGGCCGGCCGCAATCATTAAATAGACAACACTGCCTAAGACACCAATTCGCATAAAAAGTCCTAGACCTAACGTGACTGCTGCACCAAATTCACATAACCCCGCAAACCACACAAAAGAATTTGGATCAGGGATGCCTAATGCAATAAATGCGTTGACATCCTCAAGATGCGGCGCCGAGCCTGCAAATAGCTTTTCAGTAAAATGTGGAATGAAATCAAATCCCATGTAGATTCGGATAAAGACGATTTGCCATTCAGCCAGCGAGATCCTATTGTTTTTCTGGTGGCTTAAGTGGTAGTACACGCAATAGATAAAGTTGACGACATAGAGAATAAAAGCCAATAAGAACGGATAAATGAGAGCATCGATACTATAAATTGCTGAGATTCGCCAACTGATTAGCATTGCAAACAAACCGAGCAAATATCCAATCACGAAATTTCGATAACTCAATGCGGTAAATATAATCGCTAAACACAACCAAAAATTCATCCAGAAAATGGCAATTTTTGGCATGTTAAGTTCTTTTATGACGAGTAAATAGATTAGTACTCCGCCACTGAGCAAGAGCAATATTAGGGTGAACAGTATTAATGGCTTACTGCCTTTAATGTCATCAAGCATGAGAGTCCTGATAATGACTAAACCCAATATCGTTAAGTATAGAATAAAAGCTGGTGGCGGAAATCACATAATCCAATCATCAATACGGCCATGCCGAACGAGTGGTTTGAAACATTGGGGCTATTTAGTCTGTATGAAAAGGCTAAAGCGTTAAAAGCTTAGTTGAAACCGCCGTATGCGTCATTGCACGTAAGGTGGCGTGAGGGGACGGGGACCGTAAGGCCCCTCCTACTCGGTTGTTGGGGATTTTCCACAACGTTCAGGATATGGAGAGCTCCTCACCATTGATGTCGCTCCAATTTTCTGAAGAATGGCTAATGACTGTCCAACCATCCGGGCTATGATCCACTCTGTTGCTTCGGGGTTTTTGTGCGAGAAAGCGGTAGCGAATCACCCGCTCGGGAGCCACGGTGTCACTGAGTTCAGTCCCCGCCAGTGGGGCCCCACATTTACGCCGAATGACGGCTTCTACCGATGGAAGTTCTAGGGAAGATGAGGCTTTAATGGGTTCTCTTATGACCTGTTCTGGAGCAGGTAATGAGGTCTCCTCCAGCAAGACCTGTGGTTGTGGGTGGGCATCGCTTGGGCGTATTTGTCCAGGTAATAACAGCGCGTTTTGATCCACGATCATTGATGTGGTCGATGAATCCGCATGTAGTTTTTCAATTTGATATCGCCATGTTCGTAGTTGCTCTATAACCTCTTTGTCTGAGACTAATTGCAATAGTAATTTAGTGATGAATTTGGGGGTACCAAAAATTGACTCTACTAGGTTAGCTGCTGTATCTGGAGTATAGCTTGCTGCTTGTACGAGCAACTCATTATGCAGTGACTCAATGGTTTTTAGAGTATCAACAAGGGATATTTTCACGGCCGCCCAATTGGAGCTAATGATGGGATCTTGGAGGAATGATTGTTTAGTGCGCAACAGGCGCGGCACAATATGTGCCAACGGTGATGCCCCCATTTTTTGGCTTATCTTTACTAGTCGGGTGAGCCAAAAATATTCAGTATTGGATAGATTAATTAAAAGACTCTTGACGTTGCTCCCGGGCTCCCTCCCTTTGAGCATGCGTGGAATTTTTGCTTTAAGTCCTAATAACAGGGTATCAACTATAAATCCAACCCCATTTTGAAAATAGAGCACAGGATCGGGTAGGTTACGAGATGAGGACTTTTGTGCTATAGGTAAACGAAGGTGTGCTGCTACACTCATCTGGGTCATCAGTATGAACTGCTCTATTGCGCCTGCATAAAAGACTCGTGGTATTCCTGTCGCCACTTCCATCAGTGAGTTGACTACTAATGAACTCGCCGCGTGCCCCACGCCTAAAGACAAAGCAAGTTCTGAGTGTTCACGTAAGTATACGACCTGGTGACGGTTGCACAGATCGGGCAAAGCTACAGTTAATACATAACGTCCATTGTGATAAACAGAAAGAAGTGCGGCTAGAGTTCCGCCTGCGATAGGTGTATATCCAATAAGCGCGATAGCGGCTTCAGTTGACCAATAGGCGGTAAGATCACGAATCGATCCTTGCATGAAGCGTAGCTTTGTACAAGGATCATTTCCCTCAACACAGACCGTCATTGTCGAGGATGTGTTAACCTTGCCTAGCATGGGCGATGCCTCAAGGGTGACTATGGCCATGCGTGTTATCAGTTCAGTTTTTCTATTGACGCGAATAGCCCAGGACGTTAATTGTATCAAGTATAAACTGTATTGAATGGCTGTATTGGTGCTAAGCCACGCGGCATCTGGATTTTCATCAAGGTAGGTCTGGCCGCGCTCTTGCAGGCACTGGTTGAAGTAGGTCACAAATACCAGTGGAATAAGATCTTCAGTCGCCATACGCAATAAATGCCTGGCGACCACCCTCGTTGGTGGGTGAGTGATGACCGATCGCATAACCTTAGGTGCAGCGGCTATCTGTTCAAGGCAATACGCGATGGTTTGATAAGAGTAGTTGGCAGCAGCTGCGGTGGTATCATGGTACCAGATTTTTTTCGCCCACTCGGTTGCATTCGAGAACCAACCCATCTTGCGCTCCCAAAATCAAAGGTGTCACGGTTATGATCATCACATCAATTATAACCAGTATACGAAAATGAACAAGAACAACCAGACGACATCAACAAAGTGCCAGTACCATGCAACTGCCTCAAAGGCAAAATGGCGTTCGGGTGTGAAGTGGCCACGGAGTGAGCGGCAAAAAATAACAATCAACATAATGGTACCAATGGTGACGTGCAGGCCGTGAAAGCCAGTGAGCATAAAAAAGGTGGTGCCATAAATACCGGCATCCAAGGTTAAATTCATTTGGGTGTAGGCATCATAATATTCATGTGCTTGTAATACCAAGAAGCTAATACCGAGAGCAATAGTGCAGGCTAGACCCACGTCCAATTGCCGGCGCTTATTGAGTTTCAACGCCCAGTGTGCCCAGGTGATCGTGGCTCCTGATGTCAATAAAATTAAGGTGTTGATAGCGGCAAGCCCCCAAGCCTCCATGCCTTCGTGTGCACCAACGAATACTTGGTTATTGGGATTGGTGAGTAGTGGCCAGGTAGCTTGAAAATTTGGCCATAGTGTTATGTGGGTCATGGGGTGTAGCGGTAAATCGCCACCTAGTAAGGGGATTGACCAGATTCTGGTAAAAAATAGAGCGCCAAAAAATGCTCCGAAAAAACAAACCTCAGAAAAAATGAACCAACACATTCCCCAACGAAATGATCGATCAACTTGGAGATCATAGAGGCCTTTTTGGCTTTCATAGATGACTTGACCAAACCAGCCAAATATCATGAAGATCAGGATGAATAAACCTAGCGTAAAAAAATACGGACCATACCAGTCTGCATGCAGCCAAGAGGCGGCGCCTACCAAGGTGGTGGTTAGGCCAAATGATCCAACCAATGGCCAATGGCTAGGTTTAGGGATGAAATAGGTGCCGTGAGCGCTCATAATGTGTGGTTCTCCTATTGGGCTTTATCGGTCACATCAAACAACGTATAAGCCAAGGTGATGGTTTTCACGTTAGTTGGCAAATCAGTATCTAAATGAAAAAGCAATGGCATATCCATGGCTTCGTGCCCATTTAATGTTTGTTGAGTAAAGCAAAAACACTCTGTCTTTTTTAAATATTTTGCCGCAATACCAGGTGTAACACTAGGTATTGCTTGCACCGTCATGCGGTGATTCGTTGTATTTTCAGCATAAAATGCAAGTTTAGCGATTTCTCCAGGGCGAACCTTTAACCTCTGCGTTTTAGGGTAAAATGCCCAGGGTAACCCGCCATTATTCGTTGCCACAAATTCTACAAGCACTTCTCTCTTTGCAATTTTTGCAGTGCTAACATCGTAAGCAATGGCTTCTGGGTTTGTTTTGCCATTAATGCCTAACGTCTTACATAACGTATTATAAATAGGGACTAATGCAAATCCAAAACCAAACATTCCTAAAACGATGGCTGCAAGCACTACAATCAGCTTTGCATGATGTTTTACAGCCATTAACAGGACCTCTTAATTCTAGATTTACCAAGTTTAGCTTGGCATGGATCCCTTAAAAAACAAGGATGACATCTTCTTCCCAAACCCTCAATGAATCTCTGGAGGGGTAACAAAGGTATGGTAGGGCGGAGGTGAAGGTAGCGTCCACTCGAGACCATGCGAGCCTTCCCATACCCGGCCATCTACTTTTTTGCCGCGACGTATGGTTACAATAACATTGTATAAAAACAGTAACTGCGAAAAACCAAAGATAAACGCACCAATAGATGAAATCATATTGAAGTTTGTAAATTGCAAGGCGTAGTCTGGAATTCGCCGCGGCATACCGGCTAATCCTAAGAAATGCATAGGAAAAAAAGCAATGTTTACGGATATAACCGATAACCAAAAATGCCACTTACCTAACGTTTCGTTATACATATGCCCAGTCCATTTCGGTAACCAGTAGTATGTGGCGGCCAATAGGGCAAAGATCACGCCAGGTACTAATACATAATGGAAATGTCCTACCACAAAATAGGTATCTTGGTATTGGTAATCGGCAGGCACTAAGGCAAGCATTAACCCCGTGAAACCACCTATCGTAAAGAGAAAGACAAAGGAGATAGCAAAGAGCATTGGTGTTTCAAAGGTCATTGCTCCCTTAAACATCGTCCCGACCCAGTTAAATATTTTAATTCCGGTGGGTACCGCAATGAGCATGGTGGTATACATGAAAAACAGCTCAGCACCTAATGGCACGCCGGTGGTAAACATGTGATGTACCCACACAATGAAGGACAATAAGGCAATACTGATAATCGCGTAAACCATAAAGTGATAACCAAACAATGGCTTCCGGCTAAAGGTGGGGATGACTTCTGAGATAACACCGAACGCAGGCAATACGAGAACATATACTTCTGGATGTCCAAAGAACCAGAAAATATGCTGAAATAGGATGGGATCACCACCGCCTGAGGCTTCAAAAAAACTAGTGCCAAAATGACGATCAGCTAACATCATTGTCACAGCGCCTGCCAGAACCGGCATGATGGCAATCAGTAGAAAAGCCGTAATCAGCCAGCTCCAAACGAAAACAGGCATTTTCATCAATGTCATGCCTGGAGCACGCATATTAAGGATGGTGGCTATGATATTGATCGAACCCATGATCGAGGAAAGCCCCATCATGTGGATGGAAAATATCATAAAATCAGTACTAGGGGGCGCAAACTTGGTAGACAGTGGAGCATACATGGTCCAACCAAAGTTAGGCCCACCACCACTATGAAATAAAGTTGAACCTAGCAATCCAAAAGCAAAAGGGAGGATCCAAAAACTCCAGTTATTTAAGCGGGGTAGTGCCATATCTGGAGCGCCAATCATCATTGGAATTTGCCAGTTGGCCATGCCTGTAAAGGCGGGCATGACAACACCAAACAGCATGATCAAGCCATGTAAGGTGGTCATTTGATTAAAAAAATTAGGATCTACAAAGCGATGACCGGGTTGAAACAATTCAGCGCGAATGACAAGCGCCATGCTGCCGGCGACGAAGAAGCTCAGCATGGCCAACCATAGATACAAGGTACCAATGTCTTTATGGTTGGTCGTAAATAACCAGCGCTTGATAAAGCCTATCATGCCTTTACCCTGTTCTGGACCGTGCGCTTCATGTTCTGTGTCGTGCGCTACCGCTTGACTCATCGTAAACCTCCAGCTTGAGCTTTTTTCACCATCGTGGGTTGTTGAATGTCGCTGTGGCGAACGTTAGCCACATCACTGGGTTGAATAATATCGTTAGTATTATTTCCCCAGGCGTTGCGTTCATATGTTGTAATCGCTGCAATATCTTCATCAGTGAGTTGATCTTTATAGGGTTGCATTGCGGAACCAGGCACACCATTTAATATCAATCCAATATGCCTTGAAATAGGCTTACCGACAGAAACAGAGCTATTTTTAAGAGCAGGGTATAGGGGTGGAATCCCTTTTCCATTCGCTTGGTGGCAAGCTGCGCAAATCAGGTTGTATTTGTCTTTACCTAACTGCATTAATTCATCACGTGTTAACGTTTTTTGGGCCGTTGCTAGGTTTTCAGTCGCGGCATGCTTGTCTTCTACTCTTGTTTGTTGATTGACCCATTGGGTGAATTCTTCATCACTTACAGCCTGTACAACAATGGGCATGTAACCATGGTTGATACCGCAAAGCTCTGTGCATTGCCCGCGATATACCCCTGGTTTTTCAATTCGAGCCCATGCTTCATGCATGTACCCGGGGATAGCGTCACGCTTTATGCCAAGCTCGGGGACCCACCAAGAGTGGATTACATCATTAGAGGTCACTAAAAAACGAATTTTTCTATGGATAGGAAGAACCAATGGTTTATCGACCTCAAGCAAATACCATTGTCCTTTAGGCTGTTGATTTTGAATTTGGCTGTAGGGTGTTGCTAAATTGCTAAAATAGCTAATCCCCTGATCCAAATATTGATACTGCCATTTCCACTGATAACCAACGACTTTAATCGTTACATCGGATTCTGAGCT
>SXGT01868604.1_pt1 | contig 33431 bp, 22 predicted proteins | sample 3176221 | NCBI WGS metagenome assembly SXGT01 (sample SAMN11356862, study PRJNA531348) | freshwater metagenome | isolation source: freshwater sample F1-120 | place: China: Fuxian Lake, Yuxi | collected 2017-12-25 | reverse complement strand
GTGGCCGATGCTCCCCCAGGTCCGCCGAACCCGCCCTTCCCGGCCGGGCGCTCGCCGTAAGTCAGCTCGACTGTGGTGGCCTTGTCGCCGCGTAGCACTTGCAACTTCACCTTGTCGTTCGGCTTCGCGGCACCGGCGACCGCGAGCATCTCCTCGTAGGTCTTCACCGCCTTGTCGCCCATTTTGTTCACCACGTCATCGACCTTCAGCCCCGCGGTCTCGGCAGGGCCACCAGGCACCACGCGCGTGATCTTTGCGCCGGCGCCTTCCGCGTCTTCGCCGGTTAAGCCCATGTACGTGGTGCTGGCCGCAACCGCGCCCTTCTTTGGCTCGCCCATGCCGATCTTCTCGCAATCGACCACCGCGAACAGCACGTTCGGGTCTTTCTTGTAGATGTCCAGCCCGATGCGGCCCATGTTGCTCGTCGGCAGCCCGTTGGTCAGCTTCTTGAACGTCTTGCCGCCGTTCAGGGTCTTGTAGATGCCGGCCCCCTTACCCCACTTCATCACAGGGTCGTAGGAGTCGTAACCGTCAGGGATGCCGCCGCCGGGCCACGAGTCGTACCCGTCGCGCCGGCGTTCCCACATCGCGACATAAAGCACGTCTGGGTTCGAGGGGTCCAGGCGCGCGTCGATGACGCCCGTGTTGTCGTCGAGATAGAAGACCTTTTCCCACGTCTTGCCGCCGTCGGTCGTCTTGAACAGCCCGCGTTCCTGGTTTGCGCCGTACAGCCGACCGAGCGCGCCGACGTAAACGGTATCCGGATTCGTCGGGTGAATGAGAATCTTGCCGATCTGGAACGTCTTGTTGAGGCCCATGTTGTTCCAGCTTTTGCCGCCATCGATGGACTTGTACACGCCGTCGCCGAACGAGACGGAGTTTCGCGGGTTGTTCTCGCCGGTGCCGACCCACACGATGTCGCGGTTCGACGGGGCCACGCACACGTCGCCAATCGAAACGGTGGCTTCCTTGTCGAACTGGTGGGTGAAGGTGACACCGTTGTTGGTGGTCTTCAGCAACCCGCCGCTGGCGGTGGCGACGTAATAGGTGGAAGGGTCGGCCTCGAACACGGAGATCGCGGTGATGCGCCCGCCCATGTTCGCGGGTCCAATGTTGCGCCAAGTAAAGGACTTCGCCCAGCTATCCGGCATGGTGAAGTTCGGCGGCGGGGGATCCTTCTCCTTGTCCTTCTGCTTGCCTTTCGGTTGTGCGAACACGTCCGGCGCGGACGGGGGCACGAGAAGACTGACGCCGAGCGCCAAGGCGAACAAGCCGAGGGCAATGCGGTAGCGCGAGATCATGGGTGCAACTCCGAGCGGGAAACGATGTGCTGGCAAGAAGATATTCGGCGGCGAACCGCGAAGGTAGCGAATTCCGCGAGCGGTGCGGCGTAGGGTGTTGTGATCCACCCAGCCTGCTGACGCAGGTGGTTCGACCAACCCTGTCGAACCGCCTGCGTCAGCAGGCTGGGTGGATCACCTTTCACAATCAATCGCCGCGGCACGTTACGCCTTGTCCAACAGCAGATCGACGACCCAGCACCCGCGAACGTGCGGACCTTCGCCTCGGCAGTGGTCGAGGATTTCGGTGTTGTCGCAGCCCGCGTCTTGGAGCGCGTCCGCGAGAATCGGCATCGCGCCGAAGTCACGCGATTCGTACATCTGCGCCGCGAGCGCGCGAACGGTGTCGGTGCGCCACTCCGGCGCGAAGGTAACGGGGTGGAACGGGTTCCCGAAGATGTCGCGAAGGAGCCCGCACTGTGCCTTCCGGCTTTCGTCTCTCTGTGAATCTTCTTTGCCAAGCGTTCGATCCGCTGTCGCCCACGCGGCGCGGAAAGCGTTAACCAGAAGTAAAGCCCCAAGAGCCTCTCCTGCCCACAATTGCCACTCAGGTAATTGCCATCCCTCCTCGGCGGCGTCTTCGACCTCTTTCACCATATCCCAATGGAACTTCGTGAATTTGGTGGGCGGATTTCGCCGAACGCAGGCAACGGCGTACCACCTCAACTTCCGATCGCTCACCTTGTGCCGGAGTTCATCCACCATCGCATTCGGATTACCGCACGCCCACCACAATGCCTCGTTCATCGCTCGCCCTCACTTCCCCTTCAGCATGACGGATTCGCGTTCGGTCGCAAGCCCGCGCTTGCGGCTGCGCGATGTTCGTAGTATCTTCTAACTACCTGCCGGCCGCGATACTTCCCGCCTCACAGCTACTCCGCATGCACCTAGCTCACTCTTCCCCGCGTCGCGGGTTCGCCGTTGCCGCTATCGCGCTGCTGGCGTTCGCGCCGGATGCGTTCGGCGCGATCACGTGTTCCGCCAAGACCGTGGAGCTGCCGGACGCGTTTAGCGGGCAGCAGTTGCTCGTTTCCGATAGCGGCACCGACGTTACCCGCGACGCGACCTACACCACATCCGACCCCAAAGTTGCGAAGGTCGATGCGAAGGGCTATGTCACACCGACCGGCGACGGCTCCGCGACCGTTCAGATTACGCGCGGGGCGGACAAACTCGAAGTGCCGGTCACGGTGAAGGGCTTCGGTCTGCAGGCTCGCGGCGTGGACTTCCGCACTGAAGTGATGCCGCTGTTGAGCAAGCACGGGTGCAACGCGGGCGGATGTCACGGCAAGCAGAGCGGGCAGAACGGCTTCAAGCTGTCGCTGTTCGGGTTCGACACACAGTTCGATTACGAAGCCATCGCGAAGGAAGCCCGCGGCCGACGACTGTTCGCTGCGAACCCGGACCAATCGCTGTTCCTGCTGAAAGCGGCGGGCAAGGTTCCGCACGGCGGCGGCAAGCGCCTCCCCGCGGAAAGCTCCGACTACGCGGTGATTCGGCGGTGGATTGCCGTGGGCGCGCCGGCGTCCGCACCCAACACGCCGAAGGTGACGAAGCTCCGCGTCTCGCCGTCCGACGCGGTGTTGAAGACGGGTCAGCAGCAGCAACTTGTGGTCGTCGCGGAGTATTCCGACGGCACCACGCGCGATGTCACGCGTCAGGCGGAGTTCTTCAGCAACCTCGACGTGGTCGCGGCCGTCGATGCCGACGCGGGCGTGAAGGCCGGCAAGGAGTCTGGCGAAGCCGCGATCATGGCGCGGCATATGGGCTTCGTCGCGGTGTTCCGGGCGATCGTTCCGCACGGGCCTCCCCTGAGCGATCTCCCTCAATTCAAGCCGAACAACAAGGTCGATGAACTCGCGGTCGCGAAGTGGAAGAAGCTCGGGCTGAAGCCGTCGCCGACTTGCGACGACGTGACGTTCATTCGGCGCGTCACGGTGGATGTGTGCGGCCGGTTGCCCACCGCCGCCGAAGTAAAAGCGTTCACCGAGGACAAGGCCGACAACAAGCGCACGAAGCTGATCGACCGCTTGCTCGATTCACCCGACTACGCCGCGTACTTCGCGATGAAGTGGGGCGCGATCCTCCGCAACTCGAAGCTCGCAGGCGCGGACGAAGCCGCGGTCGCGTTCCACCACTGGCTAAAGGACAAGATTGCCCGCAACCGGCCCTACGACGAGTTCGTTCGTGGCGTGGTCGCGGCGGCCGGCGAGTGGCAAGACGCGCCCGCGATCAACTGGCTGTGGCAGAATCGCGACGACCAACTTCACCAGGTCACCGCGGATGTCGCACAGGTGTTCTTGGGCACGCGACTTCAGTGTGCGAAGTGCCACCATCACCCTTACGAGCGATGGGGGCAGGCCGATTACTACGGCCTCGCGGGGTTCTTCACGCGCCTCGGTCGCAAGAACTTCGGCCAACCGCCACCGTATTTTGCCAGTGCGACACCGACAAGCGGCGAAAAAGATCCAACGACAGGGAAGACGCCTGAGCCGAAATATCTGGATGGCCCCATTGGGAAATTCAGCGCGGATGAAGACCCGCGGCATGGTCTTGTCGATTGGATGACGAAGCCTGAAAACCCGTTCTTCGCGAAGGCGCTCGTCAATCGTTATTGGGGACACTTCCTCGGTCGCGGGTTGGTGAGCGAAGTCGATGACCTACGCGAAACCAACCCCGCGTCGAACCCGGAACTGCTCGACTTCCTTGCGAAAGATTTCGTGAAGCAGAAGTACGACGTGAAGCACGTCATCCGCCTGATTCTGAATAGCAAGGTCTACCAACTGAGCGCCGAACCGACGGACGACAACAAGCACGACCGGCAGAACTTCGCGCGGTACTACGCCCGCCGGATGCCCGCGGAAGTGTTCCTCGACGCGGTCAACTTCTCCTGCGGCGTCAAAGGCGGGTTCAGCGGCGTGAGCGCGAACGCACGCGCCGTCGATCTGCCACACGAGGGGTTCGGCTCATACTTCCTCGACACGTTCGACCGCCCGAAGCGCGTGACCGTGTGCGAGTGTGAGCGTTCCACCGGCGCGACGCTCGGCCAAGTGCTGCTGCTCGCGAACTCGGAAGAAATGGAAAGCAAGATCGTGGACGGCAACGGCCGGGTCGCGAAGTTCTTCAAAGAGAAAAAATCGGCCGGTGAAATGGTCGATGAGTTGTACCTGACGGCGCTGAGTCGCAAGCCCAACCTGGCTGATCGCAAGCGATTAACCGAGTACATTGATACGGCGAAGGACAAGCAGCGTGCGGTCGAAGATGTGCTGTGGGCGATTCTGAACACGCGCGAGTTTATGTTCAACCACTAGGAGAAGAACCTCTCCTCCCAACCCCCCCTAAGAAGGGAGGGGGAGCCGGATTTACTCCCCCTCCCTTCTTAGGGGAGGGGGTTGGGGGGAGAGGTCCTTGGAGATACCCTATGCTCGATGTCAGCCTCAATCGGCGCGCACTCCTAAAAGTCGGCGCGCTGGCCATCGGTGGCCTCACACTTCCCAACTTGCTCCGGGCGCGTGCGGCTAACCAGTCCGCCACGAACCGCAAGTCGGTAATTCTCGTGTGGGCCGCTGGCGGACCGTCGCACATCGACATGTACGACCTCAAGCCGAACGCACCGGCCGAAGTTCGCGGCGAATACAAGCCGATACCGACCAACGTGAACGGTATCCAGATCGGCGAACACTTGCCGCTGCAAGCCAAAATGTTCGACAAGCTCTCGGTGGTGCGATCGGCGTACCACACGAACGCGGGCCACGGCATGGGTTCGCAGTGGATGCAGACCGGCTATCAGGCCACCATCGAAGTGAACGACAACATCTTCCCGTCCACAGGGTCGGTGGTCGCGAAACTGAAGGGCGCGAACGAGCCGGGCCTTCCCGCTTACGTGAACCTGCCGAAGCGAGTGAGTTTTGGCGGTGCCGCCTACCTGGGTGCGTCGTTCAACCCGTTCGCACTCGACGCGAACCCCAACGACGCCTCCTTCCAGGTGAAGAACCTGAAGTTGCCAAGTCGCGTTAGCGCGGAGCGCCTCGAAGCACGTAAGAAGCTCGTGAGCGACATCGATACCATCCGCCGCGACATCGACGCGAAGGGCGACATCACCGGCCTCGACACCTTCTACCGCGACGCGATGGAGATGGTGACGAATACGAAGGCGCAAACCGCGTTCGACGTGAACAAAGAACCGACGAAACTCCGCGACTCCTACGGTCGCAACGACCTCGGTCAAAGCTGTCTTTTGGCGCGGCGATTGGTGGAGTCCGGCGTCACGTTCGTGACGGTGCAGGCCGGTGGGGGTTGGGACACGCACTCGAACAACTTCACGGAACTGAAACGCCGGCTGCTGCCGCAGTACGACGCGGCGGTCGCGGCGCTGGTGCAAGACCTCCACGACCGCAGGCTTTCGGAAGACGTGCTGGTGATGTCGATGGGCGAGTTTGGGCGCACACCGAAGATCAACAAGGACGCGGGCCGCGACCACTGGCCGGGCGCGATGAGCGTACTGTACGCCGGCGGCGGGCTGAAGATGGGCCAGATGATCGGCACCACCGACAGCACCGCGTCGTACCCGACCTCGAAGCCGTACACGCCGGGCTGCGTGTTAAGCACGATGTACCACTGCCTCGGGGTCGATCACACGCACGTCTTCCACGACGACGCCAAGCGCCCGCTGCCTGTGCTGAGCGAAGGCGACCCCATTAAAGAGCTTGTGGGCTGAACCCAGAGACGTTTAGCCGCGACCCGTAGTCCGCGGAGTGGAGCGCGCAACCGACGTTGCGCGATCCACTCCGCGGACTACGGGTCGCGGCTAAACTCTTCGACAGACACCTTTCGAGACACCTCATGCGATCCACCTCTCTCCTCGCACTCCTGCTTCTTTGTTCCGCTGCGCGTGCGGATCTGCCGTCGCCGCGGTTGGATCGCGTCACGCCGCTTGGTGCCGCGGCCGGGTCGAGCGTGGAAGTTGATGTCGCGGGCAACGACATCGAAGACGCGACAGCTCTCCTCTTCGACCACAAGGGCATCATCGCGAAGCACGTCAAGGACCGCAAGTTTACGGTGACCGTCGCGGCGGACGTGCCCGCGGGAACTTACGACGCCAGGCTCGTCGGCAAGTACGGCGTCACCAACCCGCGACTCTTCGCGGTATCACGCGGCTTGACCGAAGTCGCGGAGAAGAACGGCAACGAAGAGCGCGCGACCGCACAACCGGTGCCGGTCAACTGCGTCATTAATGGAACCTCGAAGGGCGGCAAGGAAGCGGTGTTCCGGTTCGCCGCGAAGAAGGGTCAAAGGATCGTGGCAGAGTGCTTCAGCCAGCGGCTCGATTCGCAACTCGATGCCAACCTCACGCTCACCGACACCGACGGCAAGTTGCTCGCGTCCAACGGCGACTACGCCGGCAAAGACCCACTGGTGGACTTCATCGCATCGCAAGATGGCGACTACTTCGTCACGATCAACGACCTGTCGTTCCGCGGCGGGTTCCCGTACCGGCTCGTCATCTCGGACACGCCGCACGTCGAGAACGTGTTTCCGCGTGTCGTGCAAGCCGGCAAGAAAAACGAACTCACTGTCTACGGGCGCAACCTCGGCAAAGACGCGAAGCCCGCGCCGTGGAGTGTCAACGAGTTGACACTCGACGCTCTCACGGAGAGCATAACAGCCCCGGAGGAGCTCGTGAAACGCGGCATCTTTACGTTCACGGACCACCCGACCGGGCACAGCGTTCTGCCCACCGCCGCGACCTGCACGCTCCACGGTTATCAGCATCGCGGCGTTCCTCTGCTCGTGAGTGACATCGCGGTGTCACTCGAAGCGGAGCCGAACGACGACCCACTGAAGCCGCAGAAGCTCACGCTTCCGGTCGCGCTCGCGGGGCGGTTTGACAAGGAACGCGACGCGGACTGGTACGAGATCGAAGCCCCGGAAACCGGTTCTTACTCGTTCGAGGTGTATTGCGAACGCATCGCGGGCCGCGCCGACCCGTACCTCGTCGTGCTGGACGAGAAGGACGGTCGCGTGGTGGAGTTGGACGACTTCGGCATCCGTATGAACGCGTTCGACGGCCACCTCCGCGACTGTAGCGGCAGCGTGAACCTCACCGCGAAGAAGAAGTATCGCGTGCTGGTGCAGGACCGCTACCGTCGCGGCGGAGCACGCTACCAGTACGTCCTCACGATCCGCAAAGCGGTGCCGGACTTCTACCCCGCGGTGATTCACCACCAGAACCCCGGTCCCGGCGGGACCACCATCCGCAAAGGCGGCGCGACGTATCTCGATGTGGTCGTTCACAACGTCGGTGGCTTTGCCGGCCCGATCACCATCACCGCGACCGGACTACCGAGGGGACTGCACATCGCCCCCACTACCATCAACGACACACGCGGTATCATCGTGCTTTGGGCCGACAAGGACTCGCCGGACTGGGCCGGGCCGATTCAACTCAGCGCGAGCGGGAAACGCGGCGACGAAATGCTGACGCGCGAAGTACGGCCCTACACCCGTGTATGGAATAGCGCCGATCAGAACTCCAGCCGACCGATGCGCGAGTTGTTCATCGCGGTCGCGAGCGAAACAGCCCCGTTCGCGCTCACACCGGCCGTTGAGCGAATAGAAGTAGAAGCCGGGAAGAAAGTTGAAGTTGTCATGAAAGCCGAACGTCTCTGGCCGGACTTCAAAGGCAACATGACGCTGATTCCGCTATCACTCCCGAACCCAATCAAGATGAACACGGTATCGATCGCCGCGGACAAGTCGGAAACAACCGTCACGTTTGAAGTGCAGGCGAACACACGCCCCGGCGAGTACACGGTCGCAATAACAGGCCAGGGTCAGGTGCCATTCGCGAAAGACCCGAAGGCCGCTGCGCGACCGAACACGCTGGTGCCAAGCCCGTCACGGCCGATCACATTGGTTGTCCTTCCGGTCAAGAAGTAGGGTATCATTGGGCTTCTTGAGCCGCTTGCGGCTTCGCTGGACTCGCCTCGTGCGGTCCCAGCGAGTCCGCAACCGGCACAACCCCCGGACTCGCCATGCGGTTCCTCTCCGTCGCCGTTTTGCTTCTCCTCTCCACAGTCGCGTTCGGCGCCGAGCCGAAAACGTGGTGGGCGTTCGAGCCGCTCGTACGCCCGAAGGTGCCGGAACGCACGAACCCCGTCGACTACTTCGTCCGCGCGAAGATGAGTGACAAGGGACTGTCACTCGCCCCCGAAGCGGACCGGCGAATACTCATTCGCCGTGTTACCTTCGACCTGACCGGGTTTCCGCCGACACCGGAAGAAGTCGAAGCGTTCGCGAACGACAAGACCCCCGACGGTTACGAAAAGCTGGTCGATAGGCTCCTCGCGTTGCCCGCGTATGGCGAGCGGTTCGCACGCTTGTGGATGGACACGGTTCACTTCGCGGAGACACACGGCCACGACCAGGATCGCGTGCGCCCCAACGCCTGGCGCTACCGCGATTACCTCATTGGCGCGTTCAACGCAGACACGCCTTACGGCCGCTTCGTGAAGGAGCAAATCGCGGCCGATGTGCTGTTTCGCGACGAGTCAAAGCTGATTCCCGCGCTCGGATTCCTCGCGGCTGGCCCGTGGGACGAAAGCTCGCTGCGCGACATCCGTGAAGACAGCATCGACCGCGAAGCCGGCCGCTACCTCGACCGCGACGACATCGTCACCACCGTGTTCAACACGTTCGCTGGCTTAACGGTGCAGTGCGCGCGGTGCCACGACCACAAGTTCGACCCCATCTCGCAAGAAGAATACTTCCGACTGCAAGCGGTGTTCGCCGGGGTCGGTCGGGGCGACGTTCCGTTCGAACTCGATGCCGACGCGTCGAGGAAGCGCAACGAACTGCAAACGCGACTCGCGGCTATTGCAAAGAATGACCCGGCGCTGAAGCTGGCCACACCGGAGTTGAAGAAGTCAATCGCCGCATGGGAAGCGCGGAACGCCGGGGCCGGGATCGCTTGGACCGTACCGGAGTTCACGAAGATTGCGACCGGCGGTTCGACGCTCACGAGACAGAATGATGACTCCATTCGCTCCGAAGGCGCTCGCCCAGAGAAAGACACATACACGCTCGTTGCTCGCGTGAAGGGTAAGAAGCTGACAGCGGTGCGACTGGAGTTGCTCACGGATGAGTCGCTGCCGCATCGCGGACCGGGGCGACAGGATAACGGCAACCTGCACCTGAGCGAGTTCACCATTACGATCACCGGCAGTGGGAAGCCGAAGCCAGTGAAGTTGCGCAGCGCGACCGCGGACTTCGACCAGGCCGGCTGGACCGCGGCGCACGCCATCGATGGCAAACCCACGACCGCGTGGGGTATCTACCCGCAGGTCAGCAAGCCGCACGAAGCCGTGTTCGAATTCGCGGAACCGCTGAACGACGCGGAAACGGAACTTACGTTCGCGCTGGAACAACTTCACGGCGGCGGACACCTGATCGGCCGTTTCCGGCTCTCGCTGACCGACGCGGCGCCGCCGGTGCGGTTGACCGCGGTCCCGCCAGCGATTCGCGCAATCCTCGCGACACCGGCAGCCAATCGCGCCGAACGGCAAACGCGCGAACTCAGCCTGCACGTCCTCAAGGAGCAAACAACGGCGGAACTCGCGGTGATTCCCGCGCCCTCGATGGTGTACGCGGCGGCACCGAACTTCACGCCAGATGGCAGCCACAAACCAACCACGATGCCGCGCGAAGTCAGGCTGTTGAAACGCGGCGACATCCGCAAGCCCGGCGACAAGGTCGAACCGGGCACGCTGTCGCTTTTGCCGAAGCTACCGGGCGAGTTGAACCTTCCCAAAGACCACACCGAAGACGACCGGCGCGCGGCACTTGCGAAGTGGTTAACCGACGCGAACAACCCACTCACGTGGCGCGTGATGGCGAATCGCGTGTGGCAGTGGCACTTCGGCACGGGTCTGGCCGGAACGCCGAACGACTTCGGCAAGATGGGGATGAAGCCCACGCACCCTGAGTTACTCGACTTCCTCGCAAGCGAGTTGGCGAACCCCAACCGCAAGCTCGGGGGTGGTTCGCTCAAACACCTCCACCGGCTCATCGTGACGAGCGCGACCTACAAGCAGGCTTCCACGTCACGGGCAAAAGGCGTGAAGGCCGACGAAGACAACAAACTGCTTTGGCGGCAAAACCGCACGCGACTCGACGCGGAGCAAGTTCGCGACGCCATCTTGATGGTGAGCGCCCGGCTCGATAGCACCGCGGGCGGGCCGTCGGACCGGCAGTTCGACCTGAAGCCCGGAATTCACGTGACGCCGATGGTGGATTACGGCAAGTTCGATTGGGACCGGAAGGAGGGCCACCGGCGGAGCGTGTACCGGTTCGTATTCCGCACGCTGCCGGACCCGCTCGTCGAATGCCTCGACGGTGCCGACGCGAGCGCGCTCACGCCGAAGCGCTCGGAGTCCGTCACCGCTCCGCAGGCGCTCGCGCTGTTGAACAACGAGTTCGTGCTCGTCCACGCGAAGGCGATGGCGTCGCGTTTGGAGAAGCATTCCGCGGAGCGTGCGAAGCAGATCGAGTTCGGCTGTCGGTTGGTGTGGGGACGCCCACCGACGGCGGAGGAAGCAAAGCTGTTCGCCGGATACGCCGACAAGCACGGGCTGGCGAACCTGTGTCGCGTGCTGTTCAACACCAATGAGTTCCTCTTCGCGGATTGACCGGAGGGCGAACGGTGGACCGTTCAGCCGCCCAGAGTGCGGCGAGTCTTCGCGCAAAACGCTGGGCGGCTGTACGGTCCACCGTGAGGCAAAGTCTTAACATGACACACTCGCGACGTGATCTCCTCTTCTCCCTCGGCGGCGGGCTGGGCGGGCTGGCACTCGCGCAACTGCTCGCGGAAGCGGGCGAGTTGCCCGGAATCGCGAAGCCGAAGGCCGCCTTCAACGGCGGGCTGCACCACGTCGCGAAGGTCAAACGCGTCGTGCAACTCTTCATGAACGGCGGCGTGTCGCAGATGGACACGTTCGACTATAAGCCCGCGTTGGAAAAGGGGCACGGCAAACCGTTCGACCCCGGAACAGCCGAGAAGCCCGAAGGCGTCACCAGCACGCCCGGCAACCTCATGAAGTCGCCGTTCGCGTTCAAGCAACACGGGCAATGCGGGCGGTGGGTCAGCTCCGTGTTCCCGCACCTCGCGACGCAAGTCGATCGCATGGCATTTCTCATGGCGGTCGCGTCGAAGACGAACGTTCACGGCCCGGCCAGCTACATGATGAACAGCGGGTTCATCCTCCCGGGGTTCCCGTGCATGGGCGCGTGGCTCTCGTATGGCCTGGGCCGGTTAACGGATAACTTGCCCACCTTTGTCGTGCTGCCAGACGCGCGCGGTCTGCCGTACAACCAGAAGGGTAACTTCGGCGCGGGCTTCCTGCCAGTCGCGCACGCGGGCACCATCCTCACCGCGAGCGGCACCCCGCCGATCCGAGACCTTGCGCCTTCACAGAAAGAGAAGTTCATTACACCGGACGCGGACAAGGATGCGCTGGAGTTGTTGGGCAAGTTGAATCGCGCACACGCGGAAACGCGGCCCAACGATTCACGACTGGAAGCCCGCATCGAGAGTTACGAGTTGGCCGCGAAGATGCAGAAGTACGCGCCCGAAGCGCTCGACCTCTCGCGCGAAGCGGCGAAGACCCACACCAAGTACGGTCTGGACGAACCCCAAACTGCAGACTTCGGCCGGCGGTGTTTGCTCGCGCGAAGGTTACTCGAACGCGGGACGCGGTTCGTGCAGGTGTGGAGCGGAGCGGGCGGGCCGGCGAACAACTGGGACAACCACGGCGACATCATCAAGGAGCTGCCGCCGATCGCGCGCTCCGTAGATCAACCGGCCGCGGCGCTGCTTCAGGACTTGCACGATCGCGGAATGCTCTCGGACACGCTCGTTGTGTTCAGCACGGAGTTCGGGCGGCAGCCGTTCACGCAAGGTGCAACCGGACGCGATCACAATCAGGGGACGTCGGTCGCGTGGCTCGCTGGCGCGGGCGTGAAAGGCGGCGTCAGTTACGGTGAGAGTGACCCGTGGAGTTGGCGAACCGAGAAAGACCGTACCTACTGCTACGACATGCACGCGACGATTCTGCACCTGATGGGCATCGACCACACGCTGCTGTCCGTGCGGCACGACGGCACCGACCGCCGCTTAACAGATGTGCATGGGCACGTGATCGAAAAGGTATTGGGGTGAACACCTCGCGTAGCCGCGACGCGCAGCAGAGTGCTCCGCTGCGTCGCGGCTGCGCGAGTTCTATTGCTCACTTCTTGATCACCTGCTCGTCCACCACGAACTCGTAACTGCCGCCGCGAATAGTTACGCGGAACACAGTCTCTTCGATGTCCTCCGCGCGGCGGTTGCGGTAGCTCGTTTCCAGGCGCGCGAGCGTGTCTTCGACTCCCCTTGGAAAGAACGCGAAGAACGTCTTGGGTGTGAAGTCCATCCCCAGCGCACCGGCCACGCCCTGCACCGCGTCGCGTCGGTTGTCGCTGAACTGGATCTTGCCCGCCAGCCCGCGCAGGTCGGCGTCGGTCGCGACCTTCTGCGCGCTGGGGTTACTGATCTTCTTGATGATGATGCTGTCCTTGCTGGTGGGGAGGGGGAACAACAGTTCCGCGTCCATGGCTTCCAACTGTGCGAGGTAGTCGCGACCGTTGGAGACCTTGAACCGCAACACCCACCGCAGCCCGCGTGCCCGCGTCGAGTCCGCGCCGGTCCCGCCCGGCCCGGAGCCTGGCGTGCCGTCGAAGCCTGTCCCCGGTTGGTTCCCCTCACCCTTCTGCGAACCCACGCCGAGCAACTTCTTCCGCAGGCTCTCGTCGAGTTGGCTGTACGAGGCTGCGTTCGAGGCCGCGACCGGGAGTCGCCCGTTGGGGTCTTCCAGCACGATCTTCTGGATGTTCTCCTTCGCGTCCGCGAGCGCCTGCGGGGTCGGCAGTACCTTCTGTGCGGCCTGTAGCGGGTTGGCGTCGCGAATGACGTCCGGGTCCGGGTTCCCACCGGAACCGGACGAGCCGTCGCCGTCGTCGTCCATCCCACCCACCGCGACCAGTTCCAGTTTCGGACCGGAGTTGTCACCGCCAGCCATCAGCGCGAGGAGGCCATACACCAATCCCACGCCAACGATCACGTGCACCAGCACGGCGGCGACGGTCGCCAGTGGCAACTCCAGCCGCCGGTTGTAGCGGTCCCAGAACTCCTCTTCGGGCGGTCGCTCGACGACAAACGGCGCTTTGCCTGGTGTGGGGGCGTCCTTGGGGTTCGGAGTGGGCGTCGCGGTTGACATGACGAACCCTCGCGGGAAACGAGTCCTCACCTGCTCTAAGATACCCGCGCCGCGGGCGTTTGAGAACGACGAAGAAAACGTTTAGCCGCGACGCGCAGCGGAGCGAGACACCGACACGTGTTGGTGGCTCGCTCCGCTGCACGTCGCGGCTAAGCGATGTGGCCTGTTACTTCTTCACTTCGTACTCGGCGTCGATCACGTCGTCGGGGCCATCCTTCTTGCCCGCGGGGCCAGCGTCGCCGGCCGGGGTAGCGCCCGCACCGCCGGCCTTCGCGTACATGTGCTGCGACATCGCCTGCGACGATTGCTGCAACTCCGCAGTCGCGGCCTTCACTGCGGCCAAGTCGTTGCGCCCGATCGCTTCCTTCACCTTGCCGATGGCGGCGGTGATCGGAGCCTTGTCCGTTTCGGTCAGTTTGTCGCCGGCCTCTGTGAACATCTTCTCGATCTGGTGAATCAGGCCCTCGGCAGCGTTCTTCGCGTCCGCGAACTCGCGCTTCTTCTTGTCCTCGTCCGCGTGCAGTTCCGCATCGCGCTTCATCTTCGCGACTTCGTCCGCGTTCATCCCAGAAGCGCCTTCGATCCGAATCTGGTGTTCCTTGCCGGTGCCCAAATCCTTGGCACCGACCGACAACACACCGTTCGCGTCGATCTCAAAGGTGACTTCGATCTGCGGCACCTGCCGCGGCGCGGGCGGGATGCCGTCCAGGTGGAACTTACCAATCAGCTTGTTGTCGTTCGCCATCGGGCGCTCGCCCTGGAACACCTGAATCTCGACCGACGGCTGGTTGTCCGCTGCGGTGGTGAACTTCTCGGACGCCTTCTTCGGGATCGTCGTGTTCCGCGGGATCATCACTGTCAGAACACCGCCCAGGGTTTCAAGTCCCAGCGACAGCGGAGTCACATCGAGCAGTTGGATATCGGCCGCGGCCCCGAGAAGCAATTGCGCACCTTGGATCGCGGCGCCGATCGCGACGACCTCGTCCGGGTTCACGCCGCGGTGCCCTTCCTTGCCGAAGATGTCCTTCACCAGCGCCTGCACGCGCGGCATGCGGGTCATACCGCCGACCATCACGACTTCGTCGATCTGGTTGGGCGAGAACTTCGCGTCCTTGAGCGCCGCGAGCACCGGCTTCTTGCACCGGTCGATGAGGTGTTCCACCATCCGCTCGAACTGACTGCGGCTAATGTTCCTCACCAGGTGCAGTGGGTTGCGGTCCGCGTCCGCCGTGATGAACGGCAGGTTGATGTCCACGTTCACCTGCTGGCTCAAGTCCTTCTTCGCCTGCTCCGCGGCCACCTTGAGTCGCTGCATCGCCATCGCGTCTTTGCGCAGGTCGATCCCGTTCTGCTTCTTGAACTCGTCGGCGATGTGGTCCATTAACACCTGGTCGAAGTCGTCGCCGCCGAGGTGCGTGTCGCCGTTTGTGCTCTTCACCTGGAAGACGCCGTCTTCACCGACATCCAGAATCGAAATGTCGAACGTGCCGCCACCGAGGTCGAACACCGCGATCTTCTCGTCCTTCTTCTTGTCGAGCGCGTAAGCGAGCGCGCCAGCGGTCGGCTCGTTGATGATTCGCATTCGCTGCTTGACAACTTTGCCGTCCTTGCCGCGAATCTCGTACTCGGTGTCGAAGCCAGCGACAGCCGCCGCGTCAATCGTGGCTTGCCGCTGCGCGTCGTTGAAGTACGCGGGCACGGTGATGACCGCCTTGCGTACCGTGTGTCCGAGGTACGCTTCTGCCGCTTCCTTGAGTTTGCGCAGAATCATCGCGGAGATTTCCGGCGGCGAAAACTGCTTGTTGTCGATGTCCACCTTCACCAGATCGTTCGGCCCGCCGACGAGCTTGTACGGAACGAGTTTCTCCTCGCTCTCCACTTCGTTGTGCCGCCGGCCCATGAACCGCTTGATTGAGTAGATCGTGCGTTTCGCGTTCGTGACGGCCTGGCGCTTCGCCTGCTCGCCAACGAGGCGGTCGCCCTTGTCAGTAAACGCGACAACGCTCGGTGTAGTGGGATTGCCATCCTGGTTCGGAATCACCTTCACAACAGTGCCGTCCATGACCGCGACGACCGAGTTCGTGGTGCCGAGGTCGATCCCAATGATTTTCTCTTCAGCCATTTGTTATCTCCTGTGGAGGTGTTGATTGTAGTTTCGTGAGTGGTTTTGTGTTAGTGGCCCGCTGGGGACACTTGAGTAACCTGAAGACTTGGAGGGGACACTTGTCCCAACGATTCCGAGTTTCGCACATCGCCTGCAACCACCATGCCACCAGCCTCGTCACGCCTTGAACCGTCACGCAACCTGGGATAAAATCGCAACTTGTGGCAAAATGATTATGGCCTCACCAGCCGCTCACTTCGAGGCGTCTGCCAATTCAGCAGTCTCGCCGCAACATCTCGTCAGCGATGGGATTGCGTCAGAGCAGATTCTCGCCTTTCAACCGGTCCAACCGGCAAGCGCGGAACGATTAATAGACCTGGACCGTATTGCATTCGTTGACGCACCCCGGTCACCCCGGTAGATTCACCCCAATTCGAAAGACCTTCCTCCCACGGGACCGGACATGGCACGCAAGAGTGACCCCAGTTCCAACACCGCGCCCGACAAAGGCGCCATGCACCTTTTCGCGCTGCGAAGTCAGATAGACAAACTCGACTTACACATCCTGGAACTGCTGAACAAGCGGGCCACGGTCGCCTCCCAAATCGGAAAGGTGAAAGCCGACCAGGGCGGCGACGTGTTCTCCGCCGCGCGCGAAGAGGAAGTCGTCACAAACGTACTCGCCGCGCACCAGGGACCGCTCGCAAGCGTCACCGTGAAGGCGATCTTCCGCGAACTCATCAGCGGGTCGCGCGCGATTCAGAAGCAACAGAAAATCGCGTACCTGGGACCAGAGTACAGCTACAGCCACCTGGCCGCGATCCAGCGGTTTGGCGAAGCATCCGTTTACAACCGTACCGCGAACATCGCGGCCGTGTTCGAGGAGGTCGTCCGTAAGCACGCGGACTTCGGGGTCGTGCCGCTGGAAAACTCGACCGACGGGCGCATCGTTGACACGCTGGAAATGTTCATTCGGTTCCCGGATCAAGTGAAGATCTGCTCCGAGATTCGGCTCCGCGTACGGCACCACCTGCTCTCGAACTGCGCCCAGTCGGAAGTGCGCCGCGTGTATTCGAAGGCGCAGGCGTTGAGTCAGTGCCGGAACTGGTTGTCGAAAAACATGCCGCAGGCGTCGCTGCACGAGGTTGCGAGCACCGCGGACGCCGCGAACCTCGTGCAGACGGTGCCGAACGTCGCGGCCATCGCAAGCCGCGAAGCATCGGTGCGGTACAACCTGGGCATTCTCGCCCAGAACATCGCAGACTCGCCATTCAACGAGACGCGGTTCGCCGTGATCGGCGCAGCCGATTCCACCAAGACTGGGAGCGACAAAACGGCGCTGATGTTTCAAATCAGCCACTCGCCCGGCGCGCTGGCCGACGTGCTGACCGCGTTCAAGGCGAACAAGATCAACCTAACCTGGATCGAGTCGTTCCCGTTCCGCGAAGCGAAGGGCGAATACGTGTTCTTCGTAGACTTCGATGGCCACCGCGACGAGGCGAAGATCAAGAAGGTGCTCCTCTCGTTGGAGGCTATTTGCCAATCCGTCACGGTGTTGGGTTCGTTCCCAACGGCACGCGCGGAAGACGAGTAACTGCGTTTTGGGGGTTGGCACCCCTGCCTACTCCCTGTGATCCCTTCAAGGTCGCAAAGACACTTCCACGCGGCGTCTTCCTCTCGGACGCCGCCTGGGTCACGGGAAAATCGCCAGGGGTTTCAACCCCCGGATTCCAATGGCGCTGTCAGCACCCACTTCTCCCCGTAACATGACTGTACCGCCCGCCAACACCTGACTCCCAACCATTCCCATGATTCTTGTTATCCGGCCCGACGCGACCTTGGAACAGATCGACCACGTGATCGAGCGGGTCCGCGAGATGGGCTTTACCCCGCACGTGAGTCGGGGCGAGAGCCGCACCATCGTCGGCGTGATCGGCGACGAAACGAAGCCCGGCGCGGACAATTTCTCCGCCATCGCGGGTGTCGAGCAAGTGCTCCGCATCATGAAGCCATTCAAACTCGCGAGCCGCGAGTTCCACAAGGCCGACAGTGCGGTCTACGTCGGCAAGGTGAAGATCGGTGGCGGCAGCCTCGCCATGATCGCAGGCCCGTGCGCGGTCGAGGGGTACGAGGTTCTCGACGCCATAGCCAAGTACGTGAAGGCGGGCGGCGCTAACATCCTCCGCGGTGGCGCGTTCAAGCCTCGCACCAGCCCCTACGCCTTCCAGGGCATGGGCGAAGACGGGCTGAAGATTCTCAAGGATGTGGGCCAGAAATACGAAATGCCGGTTGTCACGGAGGTGATGGACCCGCGGCAGGTCGAACTCGTGTGCCGGTACACCGACATGCTCCAGATCGGTGCCCGCAACATGCAAAACTTTGACCTGCTTAAAGAGTGCGGCAAGACGATGAAGCCGGTCCTCCTGAAACGCGGCATGAGCGCCACCGTCAAAGACTTGTTGATGTCGGCGGAGTATGTGCTGTCCGAGGGGAACAAGGACGTGGTGCTGTGCGAGCGCGGCGTTAGAAGTTTCGAGGACAGCACACGGAACATGCTCGACATGAGCGCCGTGCCAAACGTGAAGGGCCAAAGTCACCTGCCTATCATCGTCGATCCGTCGCACGCAACTGGGCGGCCTGATCTGATTCCGAGCATGTGTCGCGCGAGCGTCGCGGCAGGTGCGGACGGTGTCCACGTCGAAGTTCACAACTGCCCGGAAAAGGCGATGTCCGACGGCCCGCAGGCGCTGTTGCCGCACCAGTTCCTCGACCTGATGGGCGAACTCCGCAGGCTCGCGTCTGCGCTGGATCGCGAGTTCTGGGCGCCGCCGCAGAAGTAAGCGGAACTGAAACCCCTCACCTAAAGAAGGGGCTAAGAACAGAACGCCTCGCGTTCGCGCCTTCTTCTCTTACTCCCCTCCCTTCTAGGGGGGGTGGGGGAGGGGTTCTTCAGGAGTTCAAATGCCGACTCGCAAGAAGTTCGTTGCCGGTAACTGGAAGATGAACACCACGCTCACCGAAGCGAAGACGCTCGGCGCGGCGGTGGCGAAGGGCGTCGGCACCGACGAGCGCGTAACGACTGTGGTGTGCCCGCCGTTCCCGTGGCTGACCGCCGTGGCCGAGGTGCTCAAGGGTTCGTCCGTTGCGATCGGCGCGCAGAACGTCCACTTCGAGAAGAAGGGCGCGTTTACTGGCGAAGTCAGCCCTGCGATGCTCATCGAGAGTGGTTGCACTTACGCGATCATCGGTCACAGCGAGCGGCGGCACATCCTTGGCGAGCGCGAATCGGTCATCAACCACAAGGTTCACACTGCACTCGAGGAAGGGCTGCACGTCATCCTGTGCATGGGCGAAACGCTCGCGGAACGCGAGCGCAACCTGCAAGAACGCGTGTTCCAACGCCAGGTGTTCGCCGCGTGCGCCGGGCTGACAGACGAGCAGTTCCACCGCATCGTGATCGCCTACGAGCCGGTGTGGGCAATCGGCACGGGCAAGGTCGCGACACCGGAGCAGGCGCAAGAGGCGCACAAGTTCGTCCGCTTGAAACTTCGCCAACTTTACGGCGATAACATCGCTGATGCGACTCCAATCATCTACGGCGGTTCCGTCACGCCCGAGAACACTGCCGGGTTGATGAGCCAGTCGGACGTGGACGGCGCCCTCGTCGGCGTCGCGAGCCTCAAGGCCACCTCGTTCCTCGAGATCGTGAAGGCTGCGGGCGCGGTGTGAGGTCTCCTTGAGAAGGGGTAGTAGCCGCTCGCGAAGCCGCAGACGGCGACTGGCCCTTTTCCCTCGCACGCTCGGTTCCTACACTGTCAGTTCAGAGTAATCGGAATTTGTCGATAGTGGAGGTCGGCCGTGGAGCTTTTCGCCGCGTGGTGGCCGTCGCACGCCCTGAATGCCGTCGTTCTCGCGCTCGGGTTCCTACTCATGCTGCTGGTGTTGATCCAGCGGGGTAAGGGCGGCGGATTGGCCGGCGCGTTCGGTGGCGCGGGCGGGTCCAGCCCGTTCGGATCACGCGCTGCGGACCAGTTCGTGAAGATCACGCTCTGGCTTGCGGGCGTCTGGGTGCTCGTAATTATGATCCACGTGAAGGTGGTCAAATACGACACCGAGACAGAAAAGACCAAGTCCGTGCTGACGAGTACGAACTGACCCGCAGGCGCCCGCGAGCCCGCCCGCCAACCGTAGGGTCTTTTTCCGACCATTCCCTCTACCGCAAACGAGGCTAACCGGCGTGTTGCTTAGCATGACCGGGTTCGGCGAGTCCCGCAGCCAGACCAACGCGGTCGGCGTCTCCGTCGAAGTGCGGGCGGTCAACAACCGCCACCTCAAACTGACAGTGCGCGGCTCCGACCCGTACCCGCTGTACGAGAGCGAACTGGAGAAAGTCGTCCGCCGGCACGTGAAGCGTGGCACACTCCACGTGCATGTCCGCGTCGAACGGCAGGGCCAGACTGCGGCGCCCGCGCTCAACACCACGATTCTCGCCGACTACCTCCGACAGATTCGCGCCGCGTGCCACGAAGCCGGGACGCCGGAACTGGTCGCTCCACTCGCGGCCAGCGCGCTGAACCTGCCGGGCGTGGCACCTGAAACCCGCAACGGGGGCACCCCGCCCGACGACGAATGGCCGGTGGTCGAGAAGACGCTCGACGTGGCGCTTGTGAAGCTCAACCAGATGCGCCGCGATGAAGGGAAAGCGGTCGCGAACGAACTGCTCGCTCACCACGGGAGCATCGCGGAGCAACTAGCAGGGATTCGTACGCTGCTTCCGTGTGTCGTCACCGACTACCGGCAGCGCATCCTCGATCGCGTGCGAACGGCTATCGCGGACGCTGGGGTCGTGATGAATGCGGAGACCGTCGTTCGCGAAGTCGCGCTCTATGCGGACCGCTCCGACGTGTCCGAAGAAGTTATGCGACTCACGAGCCATCTAGAACAGTTCGCGGAACTGATCCGCAAAGGAGACGAAGCAGGCCGTAAGCTCGAATTCGTCATTCAGGAGATGGGCCGCGAGACGAACACCATAGGATCGAAGGCCGGTGACGTGGCCATCAACCGACACGTTTTCGAGATGAAATCGACCTTGGAGAAACTGCGAGAGCAGGTGCAGAACGTCGAGTAGTCCGTTTAGCCGCGACCCGAAGGGGAGCGTGACCCCAAATGACACACGATCACGCGCCGCTAATTGTCGTATCCGGGCCTGCCGGCGTCGGGAAAACGACCGTCGTGACTCGATTGCTAGAAGCGACGGACTTGAGTCTGCGACGCGCGGTCACCGCGACGACCCGCGACGCGAGACCCGGCGAAGTGGACGGAACCGACTACCACTTCTGGGACGAGGGCGAGTTCCGCAAGGCGATTGACGACGGGCGAATGTTAGAATGGGCCGTGGTGTTCGGCCGCGACTTCTACGGCACTCCGCGGGCTGAGGTGGACGAGTTCCACGCACGTGGCGTGGGCGTGATTCTGGTGATCGACGTACAGGGCGCTGTCCGCATCCGCGAGTTACTCCCCAACGATCACCTATCGGTGTTCATCGAACCGCCGAGTTTCGACGAGTTGGAAGCCCGGCTCCGCGGCCGACAGGATATGTCGGAGGAGCGTGTCCTCCGACGGCTCGCGACGGCCCGCGACGAACTGGCTCAGGCTGACACGTTTCATCACCGGATCGTGAATCACGATCTTTCCGAAGCCGTCCGCGAACTCGAACGGGTCATTCGCGAACGCTTCAACAACTAAAGGAACGCAACCCATGCTCGACGAATTGAAAGAAGAAGGCATCGTGAACAAGGTGGGCGGGCGATTCAAGCTGTCCACGCTCATTCAAAAGCGTATGGTCGCGCTGAACACGGGCGCGAAGCCACAGGTGGACACACGCGGATTGCCGGACCGCATGGCGATCGTAATTCAGGAGATCCTGCAGGATAAGATCCACCTCGACGCGTCGGGCGAGGTGCAATCGAAGAACCAAACGGTGATGGCGAACCTGCCCGGCGCGTACCCCGGAATGCCCGGTGCCACCCCACCCGCGCCAGGCTCTACGGCGAAGCCTTCCGACGAGTAAGAAAGGCAACCTACCCTCGGTCCCCTCCCTTAAAGGGGAGAGGGCCGGGGGTAGGTTCTTCTCTTCGCGAGTTCTGCCATGCGCCCACTTTTCGCTCTTGTGTTGGCGTTCCTCTCACACAGCGCCGTGCGCGCGGCCGACGAAGTCCAGGTCGGAGACCGCGTCGGCAAACTCAAGTTCACCGATATCCGCTCGTTGCCGCGTACCACCGACGACTTTGGCGCGAAGAAAACCTTCGTGTTCGTGTTCACCAACACGAGTTGCCCGGTCTCGCAGCGGTATCTGCCCACGCTCAACTCGCTTGAGAAGGAATACCGCGATAAGGGCGTGCAGTTCGTCGCGGTCAACGCGGCCGAGGAAGATACGCTCATCGAGATGGCCACGCAGTCGGTGAAGTACGACACCGAGTTCCCCTTTGTGAAGGACTTCGACGGCAGTGTCGCGCGCGCGCTCGGCGCGAAGCGCACGCCCGAAGTTGTCGTTCTCGACGCGGATAAGATGATCCGTTATCGCGGGCGCATTGACGATCAGTACCTTCTTCGCGGACAGCGTGAGAAGCCCACGACGAACGAACTGAAAGACGCAATAGACGCGATCCTCGCGGGGAAGAAAGTCGCGACTGCTGAAACCGAAGTAAGCGGCTGCCCGATCACGTTCCCGAAGGCAACGAAGGCGAAGGAAGTGAACTTCGCCGAGCACGTCGCACCAATCCTCAAGAAACACTGCTGGGAGTGCCACCGAGCCGGCGGGTCGGCGCCGTTCGCGCTCACAACCTACACGCAGGCCTCCGGACGCGCGGCCGCGATTGCGGAGGTCATCAAGGATCAGCGGATGCCGCCGTGGTTCGCGACCCACGATTACGGCCCGTTCGTGAACCGTCGCGGACTGTCGGACGAGGAACGCACCACGGTAACGGATTGGGCACGAACGGACGCCGCGTCGGGCGATCTCACGAAGGCGCCCCCAATGCCCATAGCGGTAAAAGAGAAATGGCTGATCGAGAAGCCCGATCTTGTGCTGGAATCGTCGGCGTTCGAGTTACCGGCGAAAGGTGACATCCCGTACAAGTACGCGATCCTGCTACACAACTTCACCGAAGACACATGGGTTTCGGGCGTGCAGATCACATCGGACAACCCGCAGGTGCTGCACCATGCCAACCTCGCGTTCGGCAGCATTGCTAACGGATTCAAGGAGGAGAACTTCATCACCGGTTACGTCCCCGGCGGCGAAGTCGTGAACCTGGAACGCGGCGTCGCGTTTCGCATCCCGAAGGGGTCATTCCTCGCGCTGCAGATTCACTTCGTCTCCACGGGCAAGGAAGAGAAATGCAAACTGTCGGTCGGTCTCCGCTATCCGCGTGACGCGGTGCAACAGCAACTCCGCAACATTCAGCTCACCAATAGTAAATTCGCGATCACACCCGGCGCACCGGCGCACAAAGTGACCTCAAGCCGCGTCCTCGACACGGACGTGATTGGGGTCGGACTTTTCTCGCACATGCACCTGCGCGGCAAAGACATGACATTTACCGCGCACCTGCCCGACGGGAAGCGTGACACGCTGCTCGTGATCGCGAACTACAACTTCGCATGGCAGGTGCCATATCGGTGGGAGCCTGGCCAGAAAACGCTCCCGAAGGGGACGCGGTTGGAGTGTGTGGCACGGTACGACAACTCGGCGTTCAACCCGTACAACCCGAATCCCCTCGCGACCGTGCGCAACGGCCCGCAAACGCACAACGAGATGATGTTTGGGTTCTTCTTCTACACGAACGCGAACGAGAAACTGAACCTGCGCATAGATCCAAAAACCGGCACGGAAGCAAAGGCCGAAAAACGGTAATCCGCCCCGCGCGGACATCCCGCCCGCAAGACACGCACACCGGTTCGCATCGTTGTACGCTCTGAACTTCACTCGCGGTCGCTACTGCGGGTCGGACGCCAGCGCTCTGCCAAGACAATCACATCTCAGAGATCAGCACCAGCGTCGCGAACGGCGCGATTGTGTAGAAACTGCCATCCGCGATCGCGGGGCCGTTCTCGGTTTCAACGATGTCGTCCGGACTGGGTAGTCCCGTGTCGATGAGGCGCCGCCAGCGACGCCGCGTCGGCGCAAGCGGAATGCGGAACTTCACTGGTTCGCACCAGGCGTTTAGCGCGACATAGAAGTCGTTGTCGATGTGGTAATCCGCGTCGTGCTCACGCCCGGTAAACCGGCCGTCCAGTGCGAATGCAAGCGTGCGCGACGTGAACCCCCAGTCCGGTTGACACGGTTCGGTGCCGTGCCAGTGAATGTCTGCCAACAGCGGCGGCGTACTCGATCCGGTGTCTCGCCCGGTGCGGGCTAAGTCGATGAGCACGTGCGACGTGTCGCTTCCCGGCGGAAGACCGGCGTCACCAGGGCGCACCGGCCCGGCCGGCGGGAATACTCCAGCCGACTCCGCTCCCCCGACCGGTGCAGGCGTGATCGCGGGGAACGCGAGGATTTCGTGAGCCGGGTCTCCGCGCATGAACTCGCCGACGAAGAACCGGCGACGGCGCAGCGCCGGGTGCCGCTTCCGGAGATGAATCAGTTCCCGCACGAACCGCAGGAAGTCCTTATTCTTCTCGGCGAGCTTCCAGTCCACCCACGAGATTTCGTTGTCCTGGCACCACGCGTTGTTGTTCCCTTGCTGCGTGCGGAGAAACTCGTCGCCGGCGAGCAACATCGGCACACCCTGACTTAACATCAGGGTCGCCATCATGTTCTTCGCTTGCCGGTGACGAAGTGCAAGAATCTCGGGGTCGTCGGTTGCGCCTTCGACGCCGCAGTTCCACGAGTAATTGTTGTTCTCACCGTCGCGGCTCTGTTCGCCGTTCGCGTCGTTGTGCTTTTCGTTGTAACTCACGAGATCATTCAGCGTGAACCCGTCGTGCGCGGTGATGAAGTTCAGCGAGTGCCGCGGTAACCGGCCGCTCATCTGATAAAGGTCCGAACTGCCGCAGATGCGATCCGCGATCGCCGGCGTCATGCCGTGGTCGCCCTTCCAGAACCTGCGCACGTCGTCGCGGTACTTGCCATTCCACTCGCTCCACCGGCGGCCGAACGGGAACCTTCCCACCTGATACAACCCGCCCGCGTCCCACGGTTCAGCGATGAGCTTCGTGTCCGCGAGCACGCCATCCTCGGTGATGCTCTCGATCACGGGCGGTTCCACCATCACGTTGCCCTTGCGGTCGCGCCCAAGAATGGATGCAAGGTCGAAGCGGAAACCATCGACGTGCATGTCGCCGACCCAGTACCGCAGACACGTCATGATGAGGTCGCGAACGATCGGGTGGTTGCAGTTCACCGTGTTGCCGCACCCTGAGTAGTTCAGGTACTTGCCCTGGTCGTCCATCAGGTAGTAAAGCTCGTTGTCGAGTCCGCGGAAGCTGAACGTACGCCCGCCGTCGTTACCCTCACCAGTGTGGTTGAACACAACATCCAAAATCACCTCGATACCTTCCGCGTGCAGCGCCTTCACCATGTCGCGGAACTCGTGCGTCTGGCCGTGCTGCCTGGCGCTCGCCGCGAACGCCGCTTTCGGCGACGCGAACGCGACCGGGTTGTAGCCCCAGAAGTTGGTCATCTTCTCGCCCGTCTCCGGGTGGAAGAACGGGCAGTCACACTCGTCCCACTCGAACACCGGCATGAGTTCGACCGCCGTCACGCCGAGCCATTTCAGGTAGGGGATCTTCTCGACCAGTCCGCGAAAAGTGCCTTTCTCCGCGACGCCGCTGGAGGCGTCGCACGTGAAGCCTCGCACATGAACTTCGTAGATGACCGAGTTTTCGTACTCGGTGAGTGGGGGCGCATCCTCTTCCCAGTTGTAGCGCGTGCCGCGCCGGTACAGGCTCCGGCGGCTGGTGCGGGCCGGGTCGGTTTCGCACGTGCCGGCCCAGTCCGCACCCGCGGAGAGCATCACCGCGGACGGGTCGAGCAAAAGGCGCGACGGGTCGAACCGCGTGCGCGGGCCGTGCGGGCCGTCCACGCGCCAGCCGTAGCAGAACGCTTCCGGCAGATCGTGAACACGAATGTGCCAGTGGTCGCCTGTGCGGTTCTTGCGAGCGTCGAGTGGCAGTTCCGCGAGCGGCGTGCTTCCGCCTTCAGCCGAGAGAATGACGAGCGTGACGCGTTGCCCGTGCCTACATAGCAACGCGAAGTTCGCCCCGTCGGGGGTGAGCGACGGGCCGAGCGGCAAGGGGCGACCGCGACTGGTGCGGAATGGCATCATAAAAAATCCCGTCAGAGAGGAATCGCAACGCGATTACGGGTACGGGTACGGGTACGGCGCGGCGCGGCAACCCGGTTTCGGCTGTAGCGTCGCCTCGCGACGAGGGTACAATCACCGCGATCGAAGTCTACAGAGCAACGCATATGACGCGGAACGCGAGCGGACTGGTCGTCGCACTGCTGGTGTTCACGAGCACTGCACGCGCCGACGAGAAGCTGACCATCGACGACGTGAAGAAGGCTTGGAAGGCGCGTCAGGATAAGCAGAAGTCGTTCCGCATCGAGTGGGTCGCGACCGTGACCATGAAAGCCGGCGCTCTCGATGATGTACCGGACCTCAACAACCCCGGCCCGCACCCGCCCAAAGACACCGAGTACAAGGCCGTGTGCAGTTTCGCTTCCGACGACGATAAGGCCGCATCTTCAATCGAGGATTCGATCTATTCGATGATAACGAAGACGTGGCGCCCGGCAGCCGAAGCCATCTACTTCGACGGCAACTGCCGCGTGCGTGTCGATCCGCTCATCTTCCCGGGTTGGGCACAAGTGAGCATTGGAACGGGGGGACGCTCCCGCTCGGTACAGGCCTCAATTCGTACATAAACGGCCCGGTTCTGCGCCTCTACCGACCACTTGGCGGGGCCGCGTTCTCGGCTTTTCCTTTCGAGGAGTACAAACTGTCCGGGCGCACCGAGAAGATCCGCGGAGCTACGTGCGTCGAGATCGCCCGCAAATCCCGATCACGGGCACTGGGTATGGTGCGACCCCGAGCGCGCGTTCCTTCCGGTTCGAGTTCGACAGCGGTACGGCGACGGCTACGACTTGGAATGGGAGTACCGCAAGGACGACACCGGGCAGTGGGTGCCAACCGGTTGGCAGTACCCAAGCCTGAACGGAAAAGGCGCGTTGCGATATTCCGTGAAGGCCGAGGTGAAGATACTCGACTTCGCACCCAGGTTCGCAGCCGATGCATTCGCCCCAAAGTCACCGGTGTTGAGCCACGTAGTCGTATTCAAGGACGGCGAGAAACAGGACGAGTACCTGATCCGGCCGGACGGGAGTAAACGAGCCCTGCTCGCGGCAGAGCGGAGGAAGAGCTACCAGGAGGTCATCAAGACAAACGCCGACGGCACGCCCTACCCACCCGCGAAGAAGTGAGGAAACGGCGACGAGACCGGCCCTGGGAAACTGCTCGCGGTTTCGAGAGTCTGTCGGATGGCTTCGCAGACCCGCGAAGACGCAATTGGGTTACCCCACTTGACCACATCACGTTCATGACACAGGTTTCGGTGCTATCCTTTCGTTCGCAGTCCTCCTCCCGGGCAAAACGTTACAAGGATGGTCAGGTGTCGGCAACAATTTCCGCTCCACCCACAAGCCCGCATCCGCTTCGGCACCATGCTGGGCGGGCGGAAGTGCTCGCGGCCATTCTCGACCCGAAACGACTCCCGACCGCTCCTGCGATCGCACTCCAAGTCGTGAACGCAGCCTCCCAACCAGACTGCGAATCGGCCGAGATCGTCGCGCTCCTCGCGCTCGATTCGGCCCTGTGCGGAAAGCTCCTGCGGGCTGTGAACTCGTGCATCTACGGGTTGCAGCAACCAATCGCCTCCGTTGCACGCGCGGTCCACGTGCTGGGATTGAGTACGGTGCGCTCGCTCGCGTTGGGACTGTCGCTTCCAGCCGTCAAGATCGGGCGCGACGCGGACCAGGCCACGCGTGACTACTGGATGTCGTCCGTCGGCGGGGCCATCATCGCTCGCGAACTGGCCGTTCTCACACGTCGCTCGAACCCGGACGACGACCTCGTCGCAGGATTGCTCCGCGACCTTGGTGAGTTGCTCCTGCGGCAGACATACCCCGATGCCTGGGCCAAGCACGTCGCATACTACGGGGACGGGTTGATTGAGGACCCTTGTGGCGCGGAGCTCACGTCGTTCGGGATCGACCACGCTGACATCACCGCCGAAATCCTTCAGCAATGGAAGTTGCCGGCCGACATCGTGGAACCGATCCGGTACCACCACCACCCGGCCGCGGTAAAGGCCGGTGGTCTGGTGCAACTGAATCGCGCCGAACTGCTTGAGTTCGCAAACTACCTCGTCCAGTTGGATCGTGTCGCACAAAACCCGGAACTCCTCGCGCGAGTCCTGAGTACGGCGAAAGACCAGTTCCACCTGCCGCGGCCGGCGCTGATCGCTTTTCTCCAGGCCGTCGCAGAGAAGATCGAAGCATTCGCAGCAGTGCTCAACCAGGACATTGGTCAGTGCCCGGACTACGCGTCGATACTCGCGGCGGGCGCGGCGGAACTCGTAAACCTGACCGTGGAGAGCAGCCGTAATCGCATGAGCGGAAACGTCTCCGCCTCGGCTGCCGGGCACTCGACCGGAACATCGCGGTCAGCGACCTACATTCCGTCCCCTGAGAACGCGTCCCCGCAACCGGTCCACCGCACCACGAACAGCCTACCCGAGTTCCAGTTCCAGTTCGCTGAACAGTTACCGGAAGGCGGGTGCCGATTCGGATCGTACGAACTCTGCAGTCTAATCGGGCGCGGCGCGATGGGCGTGGTATTCAAGGCATGCGAGCCGAGTTTGAACCGATTTGTCGCGATCAAGATGCTGGCCCCCGAAGTGGCGGCGTCACCCGTAGCGCGTCAGCGGTTCGCGCGTGAGGCTCGCGTCGCGGCCTCGATCCAACACGAGAACGTGGTCGGGATTCATGCGGTCGGCGAGACCGCGGGTGTGGCCTACCTCGCAATGGAATACATCCGCGGGAACTGCCTGAATACCCAGATTGAACAACACGGGCCGATGCCCGTGCTGATGGCCGTGAGTGCCTCGCGACAGATCGCGGCCGGGCTGGCCGCCGCGCACGCGAAGCAGGTCATTCACCGCGACATCAAGCCCGCGAATATCCTGCTCGAGAAAGAAACCGGACGGGTCTGGATCAGCGACTTCGGGCTGGCGCGAGGAGTCGACGACGTGACGATGACCGTCGACGGCGCACTTATTGGCACCCCGTACTTCATGGCCCCGGAAACAATTCAGGGCCAGGGGTCCGACGCACGCTCGGATTTGTTCGGCCTCGGCGGGGTGATGTATCACATGGTCACTGGGCACGCCCCGTTTCCAGAACGAACCGTGGCGGCCGTGCTCAACGCGGTGTGTTCTCGCGAGCCGATCCCGCCCGCTCGGCTGCGCCCGGCCCTGCCCGACTGGCTCGACTCGATGATCCTCCGACTGTTACACAAGAACCCGGCCGCGCGCTACCCAGACGCCAGCTCTGTGGCTGCGATCCTCGGTAAATGCTGTTGAGTACGTCCGCGGTGGAAAACCCGTCGCTGTAGGCGAAAACCCCAGACGGTTCCGTTGTCGTCGCTCGCAGTTTGCGCTACAACAATTTCCACCTCCTGCTTTTCACGCACGACGCCGACCCAACAACACAACGTAGTTCGGGTGGGCGATGCCAGCCGAGCCAACCCCCTTCGGCCCAAGAAGCACCAAGCCGCACCTACGCTGCAACCGACTGCGCGTCGGCGTCTAATCCTCGTTGCCGAGGACTACGCGCTACGCGAGTTCGTCCACATCGTGTTCGAACAGGCCGGGTTCGCAGTCGTCCCCGTACCATACGGGCGCACCGCCGCTGATCTGTTTATCGCCGACCCGCACTCGTTCGACTTGTTGCTGACCGACGTGATCATGCCCTTCACAACTGGCGTGGAACTGGCCGCGCCCGTTGCGGCCAGAACTCCCGGTTTTCTTCACATCCGCATTCCCGGGCGGTCCTGGCCTCGCGCCCGTACCATTCCCGCCCGACGGACTACTGCTGGAGAAGCCCTTCTCTCTGGCCCGGTTGCTCGAAGTGGTTCACGCCGCGCTCGACACCAGTTGACAACCCCGCAACCTTCGTGTTGTCACAGTGTGCGCGCCGTGCGTAAGATGTACCAGCGAATGGGCCTGCCCCGGACGCTACGAGGTCTACGCCTGCACCGCCCGCTCACTCGTCACCAACACCAACACGCCCGACGCGGTGAAGGACGTGCTCCGCACCGCGCTCGCGTCCGCTCGCCAGCTCCGCAACCCAACCCACCAGGCGTGGATCCTACGCGAAGCGTCCAACGAAATACTCGGTCGGGGTGGCGCAACCGACTGAGCGACGACGAATCCGGACCGCCGCAAAACGCCTCTATAATCTCCCTGTGACCCTTCCCTATCCTTCAACCCGTTCCAGGAGCGAACCTCATGCGCCTGACACGCTGGGCAATGGCGACAACCGTTGCCGCACTGGCCGCACTACTCGTTTCGACCACCCAAGCCGAGGAGCCGAAGAAGTTGAAGTACCCCGACACGAAGAAGGGCAACGTCGTTGACGACTACCACGGGACGAAGGTCGCGGACCCTTACCGGTGGCTTGAAGACGACGTGCGCAAATCAAAGGATGTGGCCGACTGGGTCGAAGCCGAGAACAAGGTTACGAACGCTTTCCTGGAGAGCATCCCGCAGCGCGAAGCGATCAAGAAGCGCATCACCGACCTCTTCAACTACGAGAAGATCAGCGCACCATTCAAGATCAACAACCGGTACTTCTTCTTCAAGAACGACGGCCTCCAGAACCAGAACGTGCTGTACGTGCAAGACACGCTCGACGGCGAAGCGAAAATGCTGATCGACCCGAACGCGTGGACGAAAGACGGCACCGTCGCGCTGAGCGGTCTAGAAGTGAGCGACGACGCGAAACGAATCGCTTACGGAACCGCCGAATCCGGCAGCGACTGGAACGTGTGGAAGGTGCTCGACGTCGCCACCGGGAAGGTGCTGAGCGACGAACTGAAGTGGGTAAAGTTCAGCAACACGTCTTGGACGAAGGACGGCAAGGGCTTCTACTACAGCCGGTTCCCCGAACCGCAGGCCGGCGCCGCGTTCCAGAACCTGAACGTGGACATGAAGCTCTATTACCACAAACTCGGCACGCCGCAATCGGAAGACAAGCTCATCTACGAGCGCAAAGACAACCCGAAGTGGACGATCGGCGGCGGCGTGACCGAGGACGGCAAGTACCTCATCATCTCCATCGGCGACGGCACCACGAGCCGCAAGGTTCGCATCAGTTACCAAGACCTGAGCGACCCGACGAACAAGATCGTGGACCTGATCGACAACCATGAGGGCAAGTTCAACTTCCTGGGCAATGATGGCGGTGTGTTCTACTTCCAGACGGACTCCAACGCACCGAAGTACCAGGTCATCGCGATCGATACCAAAGAACCCAGCAAGAAGAACTGGAAGACGATCATTGGGCAGGCGAACGAACCGCTCGACAGCGTGGATCTGGTCGGTAACCGCTTCATCTGCAGCTACCTGAAGGACGCGAAGACGGCGGTGAAGGTCCACGAGATCGACGGCAAGTTCGTGCGTGACGTGCAACTCCCCGGGATCGGCACCGCGAGCGGCTTCAACGGCAAGCGCACGGACATGGAGACGTTCTACACGTTCAGCAGTTACGCCACGCCGCCGAGCACCTACCGCTACGACATCGCGACCGGCGAGAGCAAACTGTTCCGCCAGGCGAAAGTAAAATTCGACCCCGCGATGTATGAAGTGAAGCAGGTCTTCTACACGAGCAAAGACGGCACTAAAGTGCCGATGTTCATCGCGCATAAGAAGGGCATCAAGATCGACGGCAGCGCCCCGACGCTCTTGTATGGCTATGGTGGGTTCAACATCTCGCTGACGCCGGGGTTCTCGGTGTCGCGGTTGCAGTGGATGGAAATGGGCGGCGTGTACGCGGTGGCGAACCTGCGCGGCGGCGGCGAGTACGGCGACGCGTGGCACCGCGCCGGCACGAAACTCCAGAAGCAAAACGTGTTCGACGACTTCATCGCGGCCGGCGAGTACCTCGTGAAGGAGAAGTACACCTCGCCGAAGAAGCTCGCGATTCAGGGCGGGAGCAACGGCGGGTTGCTCGTAGGTGCATGCATGACGCAGCGCCCGGACCTGTACGGCGCGTGCCTTCCTGCAGTTGGCGTGATGGACATGCTCCGATTCCAGAAGTTCACCGCGGGCCGGTTCTGGGTGGACGACTACGGGGCGAGCGACAACAAGGAGGATTTTGAGGCACAGATCAAGTTCAGCCCGTACCACGTCCTTCTGAAGAACGGCACGAAGGCGTACCCGCCGACGATGGTAACAACCGCGGACACGGACGACCGCGTGGTGCCGGGTCACAGTTTCAAGTTCGCGGCGGCGCTGCAAGCGAACCACACCGGCCCGAACCCGGTGCTAATCCGCATCGAAACGAAGGCCGGTCACGGGGCCGGCAAGCCGACGACGAAGGTGATCGAGGAAATCGCCGACCAGTGGGCGTTCCTCGTGAAGACGCTCGACTTCAAGCCCGAGATTGGGAAGTAGGCGACCATCGCGTAGCCGCGACCCAAAGGGGAACGCGGAGAGCAGACGCGGCTGGGATAACACCCGGCCGCGCACGTTTGGTATGCTCGTGTTGGAGGATGAAGTGATGACAGAAGAGCAATGGCCCGCTTCTGACATTTGGCGCGAGGTCCTTTCCACCATCCCGCTCCCACTCAATTCGCGGAAAACTCAACTTTTGGTTGTAGCAGTTTGCCAGCACATCCCGCTACATACAAGCGACCTCAAAACACCTGCTTTACTATGCGTCCTTGAGGACTTCGTCGATGGTCGCGCGACGCGCGCGAACAAGCGCTAAACCTGATCTGGGATATTGGCTACTCCTCGATGCACACCGACCCGATTGCAAACCTCGCTTCGACCGTTAATGACGAGCAACTCTGTCCAGACCCGTACTCTGTGATTGGCGACTTTCTTGACAGCAGCGTAGATAATTACAACGTCCCAATTGCAACATTGTTCCGCGACATCTTCGGCAACCCCTTTCGCCCGGTCACCTTCTCCCCTGGATGGCGCGCTGACACCGCGATGCCGATCCTCGCGGACGCACTCCAAGACGCGGGCTGCGACAACACCGACGTGCTGACTCACTGCCGCGACGCGAAGCAGATTCACGTTCGTGGATGCTGGGTTGTTGACCTCGTGTTGGGGTTGTAGGTCGCGAACACGCTCGCGGGTGCTGGGTTGTTGACCTCGTGTTGGGGAAAGCGTAACGGCGCGAATGCCACACGACGCGCCAGCGTCTAATGTGACACCCACACACACGCCGCGAGGACCACTCATGCCCGCGAACACCCCCAACACCGACGCCATTGCCGCGAAAGCGGTCGAACTGATCGGCCCGAACATGGTGGTGGGTTTAGGTACGGGGAAAGCCGCGACCGCGTTCATCGAAGCGCTCGGCGCGAAGGTGCAAGCCGGTCT
>SXGT01397976.1_pt1 | contig 33437 bp, 23 predicted proteins | sample 3176221 | NCBI WGS metagenome assembly SXGT01 (sample SAMN11356862, study PRJNA531348) | freshwater metagenome | isolation source: freshwater sample F1-120 | place: China: Fuxian Lake, Yuxi | collected 2017-12-25 | reverse complement strand
TTTGGCAATTTTGATTTGTTTTTGCCGGATTCTGTATTTGTATTAAGACTGCGAATCACTGCCGATAAACGGTCAAGTAATCCGTCGGTTTTTGTTTCTGCGTCTGTTTCTGCGTCTTCGTGTGCTTGTTTTTCTTGTTTTTCTTCATTGTCATTTTCAAGCAATCCGCCGCTGCGAAGGGGCGACTTGAAAAAAGATGCAGGTCCTAGGTTGATGGTTCCAGAAGTAGAAGTAGAAGAAGAAAATGGTGAATAATACAACACGGTGCTTTCATTTTGATTGGTAGAAACTCCTAAATTAAAACTGTACGGGCTGCGGGTTTCATTCGGATACGCCATATCATTGTTATCTTTTAAAAAAGACTGGGGTTGTCCGGCTGCGTTAGAGGTGGATTGTTCGGTAAATACCTCACGGCACGACTTTCCAGACACCGGATTAACCCGATTTGAAAACCAACACGGGTTCATATCCTCCACTTCAATCAACGCCACATGGCGCGTTTCAGTTCCTCGTTGATTATCATTATTCACCGTTTCCATTGTGATGGGCGCACAATCGGGGTATGACCCCATACTGAATGACGCAAACAGTTGTGCAGGATTTAAGGCACCTAAATTCCCGATTGCTCCTGGAATAAGCCCCTTCATTGAACCAAATGACGTTCCGCCCATACCAGCCGATATAAATGGAATGGTTCCGTCCGGCACATTATTTATGTAAATATACCTGTCTACCTTTTTTGCGTCTTTGTCTTCTTTTTTATCGTTATTTGCGCGGTCTCTTTTAAATTTATCAATGGTGGTTTCTTTACATTTTGCCGCTGTTTTAAGAAAAAACTTGTTTCCCAGTGGCTGCCCCGTCTTGCTAGCGTTGCCTTTACCGCTAACCAATACCTCCACATAACTAATCAACCCGCTGATGTTGTTGGCCAATGTTCCTAAACTGCCATTTTCACTCATTCCCATTTCGGACGGCGCGTTAATGCTTTTATAATAATCGTATCCCGGACCTAAAAAACTATCCCGCGCATTTCCTGCGCCGGACATTATACTATTAAACATATCGCCCATTTTGGTTATTGGTTATTGGTCTTTATTGATACTATTGATATTTATTGTTGTTATTAATATTATTCCTTGATTGCCGGATTGCTATATATATATGATACTTAAATTTCGGAACTAAAAATCTTCAACCTTTACATCGGGTTTTTTCTTATTTCCTTGATTTTTCATTTTATCGGATATTTCATTTAATTTGGCTTCGTGCTCTTTAAGCCGCTTTTCTTGATCGGACACTTCGCTCACCATTTTTTGAAGCGTGTTTATGCGGTCTTGTATTTCAATGTATTTTCCACAATCGGTTTGGCATGCCGCACTTGTGCCGCTTGCTACATTTGTGGGTTTGCCGTTATCATCCGCAATAACCCAGCCTTGAAACCCTTCTTTTTGTTCCTTTCGTGCAGTGTAATTTGAAATGGAAACCAGAATGACTAATGACGCAAACCCAATAAAAACCAATACAATCACTAATACATTCGCGTTGATGCGTACAACGGGATGAATATCTTTGCTTTTAATGGTTTTATACGCTTCCTGGGTTATAACTTCAAATGCTGATTTCATTTTTTAAAATAATAATTATACTTATAATTTACTTATAATTATACTTATACTTTTTATTATGTGATACTTTTGCTAGTTTGCCCATTACATTACACTTTTGCCCGTTACACTTTTGCCCGTTACACTTTTGCCCGTTACACTTTGCCCATTTTACTTGTATTTTCTTGTAGCGACTTTATCATTTTGGCCTGACTTTCAATGGTTTTTTCATTTTCTATAACCCGCGACCTCAATTTCATGCCTTCATCAATCAAGTCTTCCATTCGCTTTTTCATCGTTTCAACGGATTTACAATCCTGAGGGCATCCCCCGCCATCATTTTTATTTTCTAATCCTTCACGAATATTGTTATATCTATATCCGGTACTTAGCCTTGCTCCTGCTATTTTTTTAATAATCTCTCGGCCTTTCACATCAACAATGGCAATCACAAACCCCAAAAATATAAAAATACATATGTTAAATACATTTTTAGAATAAAAATATGAAAAATAACTCATTATTATGATTATATATATTATATATTATAGATTATATATAGTAATATAGTAAATAGTAAATAGTAATATAATATGCAACGACACGTATCCCGCCCCATTAATTTTAGAACAACTGGAACCCTAATTACAACTCGCCAGGCAATTAATTCCACCAAGACGGGGACCACCAAGAGCGTATATCCGGGCTGGTCTCGTCCCGGGACAAATGGTCCCGCATTGACTGCCGACGATGACTACGCCGCACCATTTGGTCGTCCGCGCCCTCTTAAATTGTGGAGAAAGCAACTTCAGCCAAGGGGAACCAGCCGAACCAAGGTAACCATCGGTTTCATAAATTCGCCGGGAGGCATCGTGTTTAGAGGAACAAACTGCAATTGCGGGCCTGATACTAAAAACTTGTATATCTCCGAAGACATATTTGAACCCAAAATAAAAGAAAGCCTTGCCGACGCAAAAATTCAGAATAATGGGTACATTCAAGTCGGTAATCCGGCGGATGCCAACAGTTATCAAATAAACACCGGTGTGTATGAAACCAGGGTGATGTCGTCGTGCCCAGCAACCCGCATTATTAAGAGTGCGCGTTCCAAAATGAGCCGGGCGTACTTTACCAGCAGTGCCGCATATTTGCAGGCAAGATGCAAAACCTACCAACAAAAGTTGTCCACCGCAAAAATACCGGGGGTGCAGTATATGAATGGGAACAAACCTGCGTGGCCCACCAATGCGCCCGGCGGCCCACAAGAATACTACACCGGCAATTGTTCCACCGAAAAGGTGTATCCCTTGAACCCAGCCAAATCTTGTAAAGAAATAACAATTCACAAGCCAAACAATGTAAAGTTCGGGGTTCAAGGCGCCGTTTCCGCCAGTTCTAGGTTGGCTCGTTTAAAATTGGACACCATAACAAAGAACGGCAGTTCTTTTCGTAGCGCGTATGGCGAGGCGGCCGCAAATGCGGGCTCATACCACGGCGACACGGGCTCCCCCTATTTCATTAAAAATAAAATCCAGAATAATGATTGTAGCGTGTATCGCAGGGCATTACGCCATCGCCCCAGCACCGTGTGCTAACCAATAAAACTATAAAAAATATCCCTATAAATCAACCACTGTAACATTATTACAAGGTTCTGACCCAGAATTTGATTTCAATTTTGATTGTAATTTCATACCTAACAATCGTCGGCGACAAACCGATAAAATATGCCTGAATGATGAAATGCGAATGGTTTGTTCTTCATCATCAAATCCGGTTTCATCATTTATCATATTTTCAATGTCTTTCTCCTTGTTTGTTGAAGTGCGCTGTTTTGAAACCAAAATACAAATATATGAGAGCCAAAGAGCCGCTCCAACTAATTTTAAAAATAAAATATTTGTATCTGTATTTGTATTTGTATTTGTATCACTCAGTTCCAGCATTTTTATTGTTTATGGGTTTATTGGAGATGGATGTTATTACTTGTTAAACGCAATTATATTTATGTGCTTTGAATTGATTTTTTATATCATTGTAATATAACTTCTGGTTGAAAAATGAAAACAAGCACACACCGAAAAAAACCGAAACAACACATAAAAACACGAAAATACAAACACATTCACCTGACATCTAATAAAACATCCAACTCCAACCGCACCAAAAATAAAATCAAGCCCCAAGACGATTATTATTTATGGGCAAACAAAGAATGGATTTCCAAAATAAAACGCACACTCCCTGCCAGTAAAAAGTATATGGGCCAAGTAGATAATTTTAAACTCGTCCAAGACACGGCTTATCAGCAAATTCTAGAAATCATTGAAAATGAAACAAAGACCGACACACATATGAAGCATTTATACAAGTCGCTCATCTCTCTGCCACATGATGCGGCAAAGAAACACGTTGCTGATTTCATAACACAGCACGCCGACCTTGTAAGCGAAAATAACTTATGGAAGTTGTTGGCGTGCATTTCCAAAAATGAAATGGTGTCATGGGCGTCGCCGATTATATGGGAACTGTATCCGGATGAAAAAAACTCCAACATTTTAACGTCTCACATATCATACCCCAATCTCTCGCTGTATGACTACCGGCTCTACATAAATGACAGTAAATTACAGTCGGTGAGAGATGTGGACCCGCATTTTCAAATGTATAAAGACAAAATGATTGACGAGTATTTGCGCTATATCAACAAAGTGTTTACGGCGTGTTTGGGAAAGGGATACAGAGAGATTTATTCCATCACGCCAGAAAATGTCTACAATGTGGAATGCGACATTCTAACTGGCATTTCAAAATACGACGATACATACGACATCGGAGATAAATGGGACGCACTTACGCTGGCCCGCATAATGAATGGTGGTAACGTAAGTAATGGTGGTAACGGCAATAACAGTAGAAACGGCAAAAAGAAAGCACTTACCGCGTCTTATAACGCCTTTTCCGACAAACAAGGAAAAAGTATAACCGGATTTAATTGGAGAGAATTTGCGGAACATTTGGGGTACGCAGTTGAAAACATACCGCCCCATTTTATTTGTACCCAAGTCGGGTATCTTAAATATATGATGGAAATCTTAAAAAAAGAGTGGGCAAGCGATAAATGGAAGAGTTACTGGTTTTACATATATTTCCGACAACTCATTGTATTCAGCGAGAGATGGCGCAATATTTATTACGATTTTAACGATATAATTGTGCGGGGGCGAACTGCGGGGTTTCCTCACGCGTATTTCCCAATCATTGGGCTGTCTTACGCATACGGCAAAAAACTGACAATTGAATACACAAAGAAATATGAAAATAAGGAATACATCTCTCAATTAATCGCAATATATAACGACATTAAAAACGCATACAAAGAGAGATTGATGTCAAATGATTGGCTTACACCCAAAACCCGGGATGGGGCGATGAAAAAATTAGAGTATTTAAAACTGAATATCGGGGAATGTATGTATCATATGCCGGACCCATACGGCATTGATTATGATGAAAAAGACCCGTGGGGGAATTTGTGCCGTATTTCTGAATGGCGCATAAACCACATCGCAAATCATATTGACGGCAAATTAAACGACGACTTGGAACGCGTGGATTGGGCACTAATGAAAACATCCGGTTCATTGTCATACATCGTGAACGCGTATTACACGGCTTCCACAAATTCGGTATATATTCCCACCGCATATATGATGCCGCCATTGGTGGATGACGCGTCCCGGGGATACGAATATTCATTGGCACATGCCGGTTTTACATTTGGACACGAAATCGGGCACGCTCTCCACGTGAATGGCCGCACATATGACCATAATGGGAATTCTTATAACTGGTGGGCGGACGCCGATGAAAATAAATATGACCGAAAAATAACAGAAATAAACCGGCAATATGAAACGATTGCCAAACGGTATGGCTATAAAATAGATGGGTTTATTTCATTGTCGGAGAATTTAGCGGACATAACGGGATTAAGTATATGCGAAGATTGCTTGGACGCGTACCACAATAAAAATAATGTGAATGAAGTTGCCCGAAACATGTCGTTTGAAACATTTTATATGTATTACGCCATTCAAAATCATCAAATTATGAACAAAAAGGAAAATTTAGTGCAATCCATGACCAACCCGCATTTAGAATTGCGTATTAGAACAAACGCGCCATTGATGCGAATGAAACGGTTTAAGCAATTGTATAACATAAAGGAGAGAGATGGAATGTATTGGGGGTCAAATGACGCGGTGTGGTAAAATATAGACCCCCCCCAGGGGGTAGGTATAATTATGTTTTGATTATGTTATGACTATAATATCATATTATGAATAACATAATCAAATAATAAAAACAATTCAATATATAAAATATATAAAATATAGAAATGTTTGTTGAACGAACAATTGAACAGAGGCGCGCTGAAATAAAACCCATTATTGAAAAATTGCAAGAATTGGAGTTGTCTATGAAATATGAACCAGTTGTTAAGTTGTATAAACAAATGAACCAATATGTCATAACGGGGGAACGGCAAGAAATAAACATATTGTTTGAAGGCGTGGAACGCCGGATTAAAGGCGTTTTAACAAATAATGCGTGTGAGCCTTGTGTAATCAAATTGATTGCGCAATAAATACAATTCAAATACACGTCCACCGTCCACATCCACTTCAAAATATTCAAAACACTACATTATCAACCAACCACTTTTTTATTTTAACATACAGCGGTTCCATCATTTGATTTAACCCGTTCATATACGCTTTGTAATTCACTTCATCTTTTTGAATAAGCACCAATGTGTTATATATTATATTGTATTCTTCTTGTGAATAAAGTTCCGTGATGCGGATGAATACATTATCTATGTTTCCATATACAACATCATTTGATATGGAAGACATTTCAGTTGGTTCCTGTAATTGTAGTTCTTGATTGTGGGAATGTGGATATGATTGCGATTGTTGCGACTGTTGCGAATGCTGTGATGATGTTTGCTGTGATGATGTTTGTTGCTGTTTTTTCTTCTTTTTTGCGTCGTTATTACCACCGCCGCCACCATATAATGAAAGCGGCGGCATCGCATCATCGTCTACTACTTCTCTTCTTGCCTCTAATGACGGCGATTGTAGCACCACCGGCTCCGCCGGCTTTTCAAGCATGTTTTTAAACATTTGCAGTGTATGAAGCAAATGAACTTCCGCAGTTTGATTGTAGGTGCGTATCAAGTTATCAATGCCCGATTTTGCCAATTTAATTAACAGGGCATAAAGACGTTGATTCGTAGACCCTATTTCCGCATCTAATAAAAAATGGTAATAACGACTAAACCTAGAAAACACGTTAAACAAATAAACCAAGTCCTCTTTCGTGTCATTGTTGTACCAGCGAGAAACTTGTTGTGTATATCCTGGACTTTGAATAATCAAACAATTATTGTGTATCGCAATCTTGGTCCCAATTGGACAGTATGTCAAAAAACCTACTTGTAGTATTGCCTGTAATGGTTCTAAAATAGTATCAAATCTTTCTTTCTTTTTTTTACCGCCACCAATGCCTCCCAAAAATAAACTAACGGTTGATTGCATTAGTTGGTCTTTGGCAATTCCTTTTACTATGCTATTATTTACAAGTGGGATATATTTATATGGCATTTTTGATTGTAATACATTGCGTATTGTTGTTATTGTAATATATTTCTATTTTTCTTTTTGTTCTTTTTGTTCTTTTTGTTCTTTTCTAGAATGTGTCGTGATAAAAGATGCGCTAGAAGATGACGACGACATTGAAGATGATAAAAATATATTGGTGCTGTGCGACATCTTGTTATGAGGTATGCCGTATTTTTCACACCACGATATACATTTTTGGATATTAGATTTCTTCATTGTGTCGTATTTGTCGGGGTGTTTATTCAAAATCAACGTCAGTGTGGTGGAAATGTTTTCAATCTGCTGTTGCCCCAGCGACACATTCATGTCTTCCAATTTACTTAAAAAATAAACATCGTGTTCAAAATCCAGCAGCGATGTAATGGGCTGGTTCTTACACAAATCGTCAAATATTTTCGTAAATTGTGATATCAACGGCGTGCTATCCGCATATTTAAAGCGCTGACACAACACATATTTTTCCGAGTTTGCGATGCGACTGGTGTGCGGTTTGATGATACACACCTCTTCATAACACGAGCACAACAAGTATAATAAGTCAATGGTTGGTTTGAAAAACACATCAAATATTTTCAGTATGAAATCGCCGCCTTCTTTTTGAATAGACAACGCATAAAACACTTCGGCGATGATTAAATTGACAGCCAAATGTTCCTGATTATTAAAGTCAATGGAAAAGTCAAATCCGCCATCCGCAGTAACAATATTCATGCTGTTTTTGTATTTGGAACAACAGTGCTTGTAATTTGAAAGAGACAGCAAATTACCGGTTCCGTCTTCGCCGCACTCAATTACTACATTTGGATTGTGTTCTAAAAATGATTTGCTTTTTTTCCAGCCGGGGCATATCGGGTCGTCATTAATTAACGTCATTCCGTAATATTTGTCGTGCAGGCACACGCGCTTGAAGCCGGGAATAAATGATGGGGGAGTATGGTCTCCACTCCCAACTCCACCCCCAACTCCATTACCTAGTCCACCATTTTCAAGTGAAGACAATGAACAACGGACATTGGACCACAGCGAACCTCCGCAATTACACGCCCCGCCTCGTAAATAGGAGATTGCTTCAATGAACCCACCCGGGCCTTCCGCCAAATGAAAGGTTGTAATCGGCTCAACCACTACGGGCTTGTGTCCTGATTTATAACGGTCCAATAATTTTGCAGTTTGAGTTATTTCAATCATTTTATAAAATGAGCGTGAAATTGGACGGAATTTGCTGACGCTGGTTTTGTGTCCTGGGACATTTGTATGGATGAATTCATATGGATTTGTGAATTTTTTGGCATTGTTCCATAAATCCGCGTATTTTTCAATTTGATATTTGATTTTACACATATGGTTGTGAATAGACATGGATACAACCGGTTCTTGTTGTTTTTGTTGTTTTTGTGAATTATTTTTTAACATAGGAATAGGAATAGACATAGACAAATATATATCTTCGTGATAGTGTTCAATTTCATTCATTTCTTTCTGCTCTTCTTCTTGTCCGTATGGTTCTTCGTCGCAGTCATACGGTTGGTTTTGGGTTTGGTTTTGGTTTTGGGTTTGGGTTTGACAATATGGAGCAGAATCAATTAAAATAATTTCAAGGTCTGTCATCTTTGATATAAATGGTAACATATATACATTGGATTGCGTCAATAATGATGACTGCGCCTGTGCATTATTGTTATTGTTATGTTGTGATGAAGCAGTGGCGGTAGTCGGTGATGGTGTTATGAATGAAGAATATAATTGTGCTGATGGCGTGTTCGCGGCAGGAATATATTCTTTTTTTTGATATGATGAATTAGACATATTATAACTATACATTGGATGTGAGGTGAATTATGTTATATTTCGCTCGCTTAGGTGCCACAATATGTATTATTACTATTGGTTGTGGCCGCCGGTAGTGTAGTTATAATAATAGCAACATTTTGTTTAGATTGTTTTATGTTTTAGCGTTTATGGTTCTTTTACAACTTTTTTAGTTCTTTGGCGTTTAATTACTTTCTTTTCCAATAATTCAATCGGCGCAGACTCTTCATGTTGTCCTTGCTGTTCTTGTTCTTTCTCTTTTAATTTTTTTGTAATTTTTGGCCGTATGATTGTTTTTTTAGGTTGTTCTGGTTTTGGCTTTGCTTCACGAGCAATTGCTTCTTGGGCTTCTTTCTCATAACCTTTCATATATTCTTTGTCGCGAATTTCAATGGCTTCCAGTATGGATTTTTTCATCCAAGGAGGGGTTGAAGATGATGATGACGAGGTTGATGACGTTGTTGATGACGCTGTTGATGTTTTTGAAGATTGTTTTATTTCTTTTGTTTCATTCATTGTTTCAACCGCTTCTTTGGCAATGGCCGCTTTTTCAATGCGTTTTTCGGCTTCTTCCAATGCCGCTTCATCTGCCCCTTTTTCTTCCATGCCGGCATACGCCAAGAAACTATTACTCAACTTTTTCGCATCAATATTGCGAACCTTTTTAAAGATAAAGTATCGGTTATAAAACGATATCTGTTTTTCTTCCGGTGTCATATTAAACGCGTTTGCGTAATCTCTCGCCTTTTCGGGGTGTTTCTTGACTTCATTTTCCATTGCGTGATACAACTGCGCAAATGTGCCGGTTCCATCCGGCAACGGGGATTCCAAATGGGTTGCCTCATCTTCGGTCAGAAGCGTGAAGCCGTAATTCTCCATCAATTGAACAAAGTAATTGAAATTCACTAAATACTCCCGAAAAGTCTTGTTGATTGAGTCTTGAAACACGTCAATGCCGTATCCCAGCGAACTGCTGTCATCCACAAATTCTTCTTGATAGTATTGCTTTGTAACCGACCATATTTTGACGGGGTCTTCTCCGTCCGGCTTTTGTGTTATAGCCATTGATTCGCCCATTTCTTTGTCTTTGAGTTCATTGAATATGGTTTCGCCGTCGTAGCAAGTTCCAATAAAGTACCCGCCCACCTTTGTGCATTCGCACACATTTCGCAAAAAGGTGTGTAATTTTTTCACATTCTCAAAAAAGTAGTGCACCGCAAATTGCACCGAACACACGTCAAACCCGTCCGCCCCCTTTCCGTACGCATTATACACGCCGCGACCTAATAAATCGGCATCTTTGGCGCCTTCCCCGAAAATCGCTCGTAATATGAGTTTATATCGTTCGGTAATGGCGGCCTGCCCCGTTTTAATGACATGACTGCTGTCGGCGTGAATAAATATGCCGCTGGGCATATGAGTGTATTTCTTGCGGTAATTCAGATACCGCGCACATATGCCGTCTATTTTGTTTTCCACATTATCTTTGGACACATCCAGCCCCAACACAAACGACAATTTGGCGGCAATCCATTTCGGCAAATCCCCGCCTTTTCCTGCCGCCATATCAATGAGCGTGTTTCCCATCTTAGATACGCCCATAATCAGCGATTTTTTCACATACAAATTGTGGAAATCGCGCATGTTTTGTGTCATCGTGAGCAACTTAGCCCCCTCCTTGCCCTTGGTTGTAATCGCGCGATTGTAATAAATATCATCATTTGACATCTCTTCGGGTATGTCTTCGCCGGTGGTTATCATTTCCTCGGTAATAGGGTTGTGTATAGAATACCAATTGTTGTTTGCGACGTGATACGCGTTTCCATAATTTTTCAAGCCACTGCGGTATTCTGCCGTTTTTTCGTGGCGCACACGAAGCGGCTCCCATCGCCAGTGCACCGGTTTTTCTGGGTTATATCTGAATTCCACAATGGTTTCGTCATAGATTACATCTTGTTCTTCGGTAAGCATTTGTGCGCTCCCGCTTTCATCGGGACGAATCACAATGTTGCACACATGGGCGTCGGGGTCATACGGACAAGACGGATAAAAGGGCGCCGGTTTGTAGGAATCGTCATTGTCCACATTTTCAATGCGCGGTATTTTGTCTTCAATAATGGAGGCACACGGGTTCAAATAGCCGTGCTTTTTCTCGTCGTATCCAACCCGCAAAACCAGCGTTTTATATTGGGATACTTGCCCGCTGGTAGAGGACAAGTCAATGCCGTCGTGATACATATACTTAATCAAGTCCATATTATTGTCGCCTTTCTTGGTTGTTACAAGAAAGTCAATCGTGTTGTACTGAGGCGGCTTCCACTTAAAGGAATAATCCCACGTGATTCGGGTTTTGGGTCCTGCCACATTATCACCCGCGTGATTTGCGCCAACGGCATAATCTGCCGGCGTGAATATCAATCCATCCGTGTTGTATTCATAATGCCCCTCATTAATACGGGAGAGAATTAATTCACAGCATTGAAATATGGTTTGGCGCGAAGACACAATTTCAAATTTCTTGCATTCAATACGCAACGGCGGCAATGCGTCGTGTGACATCACCGATTTTGCGTCCAAATGTTTAATAACCCTGGTTAGCAGCGGCAAACGATATTTTTCCGGTATGTCGTCGGCATTCAGCGGCACAAACAACCCCCCACGCACGTCCGTCTTGTGTAAATAATATATATCAAATGCGGCGAAAACATTGATGTACTCGCCACGCGCATTGTGAATGATGTGTTCGCCGTCAATCAAGGTGTTGTATAATTTGGGATTCAATGACACCGTTCCCGTGAATTGCACGTTCATATTGGTATCAATCAAATAAATACGCCCGGTTTTGGGGGCAATAAACATCATCTTGCGTTCGCCGTCGGCTTTATCGGTTACCGTGTAGTTGTAACGAACATTGGGAACATCGGAGTCGGGGTTTGGCAGCATAATGTTCTGTATTTGAAGCGTGTATGATGACGGCCCGATAAAGTTTTTGGATGTAAGCCGGATTCGGGTATTTCTTTCTTGGTTCCCCTTCCCTTCATTGTTGTTATTGTTGTCGTCATCCTCATCCTCGTCATCATCATCATCGTCGTCTGAATCACCCTTGTCATTTTTTCTTGATGCCTTGCGCCCGGTAATGTTTTCATATTCCTCCGGATACACCAACTGGAAATATTTGTTCTGTATTTGCCGCAATTCTTTATAAGACACTGGAAAATTGGTCTCTTGTAATCCCGACAGTATCATACGCACGCATTTACGCAGCGTGTCTGCCAGGTGTTTGGGGTGATTGAACGGCGTACCCGGTCCAACCGCCTTGTTAATTACTTCAATTTCAATTTCATATTTTGGCACACTGTCCAGCACTTTGGAGGCTTCAAAGGTGTATTCCGGGACGTATTGACCCCGCTCTCGGCGTGAATCCTTTACCACACTCAGGTCAATGAGAAACGGGTAATCATCATGAACCAGCGTGCTGCGATTGATGTAGCGAAAGGTCTTCTTGTTGTCATTCCAGGTGTTCAATATAGACCGACCCAAGGAAGATGACGTCGCAACGTGCTTCTCGGTTTGGTAGGCAAGCCGAAAATTAAAGTCGTCAAAATTGACGGGGTAATACACGTGTTGTGGGTTGTTGCTGGCAGTTGCGTATTGTTTCTGTGTAAATCGCACCGACGATTCCTCGGGACGATTGTTTTGACAATATTTCTGGATGTCGTGAATTCCGACGATTTCAGTTCGCACCATTGACATTTTTGTCTTACCTGTTTTTGGATCCACGTATTCATTTTGAATTTTCAGCGTGTAAGCATTCTTTTTCTGAAATTTAAATCCAAGTGACAATAATTTTTTAATAACATTGTCAAAATCGGTTTTTGTAATTGGTTTTATGCCACGGGTTCCAAAGCGGACTTCCAATTCCGACTGGTCCTTGTTTGTGATTATGTTTTCTAAATACGCTTTTACAATGCTGTCCAATTCTGCTTGTGTTTTTTGTTGTGTCGTCATTCTAATATCCTCTCTGCGTATGGGCTTGCGTATTTGATTGGGTGTATATATAACTGCTATAATAAATTATAATAATTGAACCCGCGCCAATCAATTTTATTGTTTTGTATATGTTGTTTTTGGTCCCTCCCCTCCCCTCCCCCATCACCCCATCATCCATCCCCCTTAGACCGACGAAATTATAGCGTCATATAATTCTTGTTTTGTTTTCTTTTTGGTGGTGCCAATACTGCCGTATTCCCCGGGAATAATCTTGACTACTTGTAGCCCTAATTTCATAGAAATTTCAATAAGGTCTGCCAAATTGTATGAAGATATTGCTTTAATTGGGGAGTACAAATTATCCATTTGCCAATATTCGGATTTATATTTATTCACCAGCATTGAAACGGCGTCTTCGGTGTAGTATATACCGGTTTGTTTTCCGTTTATTTCCACTATATAAGTTGGTACATTTGTTTTAGTCGCATATAACATTTCATAATATTTTCGCCCATCCACAAATACAATATTACATTTATACAACAACGCAAGCGCGTGAAATGCGGTTTTGGATATAAAGTGCTTGTGAATGAGTTCGTCTTCTACGTCAGACAACGATATTTTATACGATTTTAATATGGTCTTTGATTTTCGCATCATTTCTATACTTTTGTATTTAAAGTCGTTTGCGACGCAGTAATGATTGTCAATAGTTTCATATGCCGTCATACCATTTACTGCAATATACATACTCCAAAATAAGGTGTCGGTTTGTGTTGGTATATATGGCTTTACTACATTAATGGTGTCGTTGTCAATTGTCTTAGCAGGTATTTGAAGAGGGGCTTGTGCTGGTGCCTGTGCTTGTGCCTGTTTTGATGTATCGTCCATTTGATGGTATTTTTGGGTTTGGGTTTGGGTTTGGTATTGTTCTTGTTCTTGTTCTTGTTCTTGTGCATCCGATTCTGATTCCGATTCCGACGATGTATCTACATATGTGCTTTTCGCGTCTTTTGATATCGGCGCCTTTTGGATTATTTCTGGTATTTTAATTCTCTCGGATATTCCGGTTATAAACATAAATTTTGAAATATTGTCGCTTGAAAAAGAAAACGCATTACAGTTCTGAATTAATTCATCCTGAACACCCATTCTTGGTTCTGTTCTATAAAATGATAATAAAGGTCGCTTTAATATCATTTTTCATTTTTATAACTGCATAAACAGCATAAACAGCATATATCGTGTGTAGCGTGGTAGCATTTTATTTTCCATCACTATGAATGATGATTGCTGCTAATTGTTTGCGGGCACGCGTCTTGGACATTGGCTTCTTAGAAAAGCATTTACGGGTTCCTTTTTTACAAACACGGTATTTTCGTGTTTTTTTATATTTTCTTAAAACGTATGGCATATATTATATGTCTGTAAAAAATTCTTTACGAAGCGTCTCCTTTTGAACCTCCACTTCATTGAGACTATATTCCTGACTGTTTACATATTTTAAATACTCCGTTATCTTTTCAACCACGCCTTCAGGTAAATATGTTATATTAATAAATACGCCGTTTTTGTTTTCATTCAGTGTAATCCCGGCGTCGTGTAAAATGCGCAACACTTCAATTTGATGAAAATTGCTTAATTCCTCAATCTTTTCTTTTAATTGACGCATGTTGTTTATTTGATTTTCAATTTGCTGCGCCGTTTCCGACATTTGGACCATAGTTGCGAGAGATGCGTAAGTTGTATTTGTCATTTTTTTGGTATAGGGGGGTTTTATTGTCAATAAAAAAGGTATAATTATCGGTTTATACCTTTTTTTTATGATTTATGATTTATGATTTATGATTTATGATTTATGATTTATGATTTATGATTTATGATTTATGATTTATGCCTTTATTTTCCTAGCACGAGGTTTTTTAACTGGATTACTTTGGACCTGTGGTTGAGTTTGGACCTGTGGTTGAGTTTGGACCTGTGGTTGAGTTTGGACCTGTGGTTGAGTTTGGGCCTGAGGTGTTTCTAATTCAGTGGGTTCCTGCTGTAAAATGCTGATTAAATTTCCAATAATTGAAACTTGACTATCGTTTAATACAAACCGAGAACCAATAATCTTAACATATATGTGGTTTCCTTCTTTAACGTCATTGAATATTTTACACCCGCGATGTAAATCGCGCGCCAAATACACTTCAATGGGTGAAGGAACATATTCTTTTGAAGCAACTGCCCGGATACCCGCCAATGTAGTGGTAAGAGCGCGGCATTTTATAACAGCACCTTCCATCGGATTACATACATTACAATCAAATTCAATGTCATACACAATATTTGGTCCATTTAATTGGCCACAAGAATGAGACAATAGTTTTACAGAGTCGGGTTCAATATATCCTTCCACTCCACACTTACCTTCCACTTCCTTTGATATATGCGATTCTAATGTTGACTTTAATTTTTCCGGGCTATTTCCATATTTCATCAAGTGAGCAAATGACAATGTAATACGCCTAGTACATTTCACCGAATTATACAAGGATGCAACATTATTCATTGTTCTGTGTTATTTGACACAGCATTTTATGTTTATATAAGTTTCAATTTTATCATTTTATATGTCTTCTTCATTGTTTTCATTGCTAAGCAAGCGTTCTTCCATCAATGAAATAACCGGGGACTTTTTATGTGGTTGAATGGCAGCAGTTGTTCCAACCACCACAATGTCTTGCAATTCCGCAATAACCGACACAAATTTATCATTTAATTCAAAGCGAGACCCAATGACCCGAACCCGGATTTCATCTTCTTCTTTAATTTTCGCAAATTCGTGGCGGTCATAATGATGGTCCCTCGCAATGTAGACAATCACCGGCGATACTGGCTCGTTAATTACCGCACGAATACCGGCCGTAGAAATATTTTTCGCAACACACTGAAAGGTCATTCCCTCTACTGGATAACACGTCAAACATTCATATACTACATCAAATGTCGCAAATTTCCCGTCTAAAATGCCGCTGGAATATGTAAGCACACGCACAGACCCGGGTCGCACAAACCCATCAACCCCGCATTTTCCTTCCACCATTTTGGCAACCAGTTTTTCAAGAAGTTGTTTTATATTTCGCCCAATCAATTGATATGCTATTTTTACCTTTTTTGTTAAAAGTGATGCGCAATATATTCCTGATTTCATTAGAGATATATGATAGATTGGTATGTATGTTTGTTATATATTTGATATACAAAAAACATATGATTGCTACATATTTTTTGCGTTATTACATTTTTTGCGTTATTACGTTATTACGTTATTACGTTATTGCGTTATTACGTTATTGCGTTATTGCGTTATTGCGTTATTGTATATTTACTTTTTCAATATTACACAGCACGGCTTCCCCCGGAGTTAAAAACCACCGTTTTCCATTTGTTCGCATTGCGTCAAACGCCCGCAATAATAATTCTTGAAATACACACAACTCTTTTTGGGTTTTATTCTTGGTATTTTCAGCATCAAACCGAAACTGCGGATTCTGGCTTTGGTTGGACAGCAATAAAATGCGGTTCAGCATTGCGATAGTGTCTCCCTTTCCAGATTGGTCGCACCGTGCTCCCTTGTCCCGTTTTTCGGCCATCATCTTCACTTTAAATATCATATATTCTTTCTTAAACATTGTTATAAAACCAACGACCGGAGTCAATGCGCCTAAAATCGCCTTTTTCGTGCTTTCAAGAACGGAACTAAAATCATTTACATCTTCCGGTAATGCCGGTTTCCATTCTTGGGACCCGTACCGTAATACAACCAATTGCGGTGTTCCTTCCTTGTAAAACAATATTCCTTTGTCTTCTATCTCTCTGGATTCACTGCGTTGTCTTTCAATATCGGCACGCCGCCCCGTTACCGGGCGTTTCACCATTTGATTCGTATAATACTCTAATATGCGGGTTTCCATATCATCCAATATGCCGCCATTTTCTTCCGGGTTGTTTTGTTTCTTATATAAATAATTTATCAATAGTATGTGGTCTTTTACAAACAAATGTTCCGCCAAATTTGCCACAATAAAACTGTGAATTTGTTCTACCGAGACATTAAATTCAGGTATAGAGGTCATAAAGTCTATCACTTTTCCGGTGTAATAATACCACTCGTCTTGTTCTTTGGACGGTTTTTCAAATATTTGGGTGCATTTTGCAAATCTTTCTTTGAACAGGCGCACTAATTTCTTAGCGTGTTCATCTTCCTGGGATATTGATTGCGGCGGTTTCTGAGTTGCAGGTGGTTGTTGTCCTTGCTGTTGCCCTTGGTCGTCGGCTTGTGCATTTCCTTCTTTAATCATGCGGGGTTTCGGTATTATCTTGATTACATCGTTCCTTATGTTACTGGGTAAAGGAAAGACCACGGCTTCGTGTTTGTGGGGGATTGGCACGCTGCGTTCATACACGCTAATCCGTTTGTTGGTGAGTTCAACCGGCTGAAACAAATAGTACTCCCCGATATTAATTAGATGTCCGGGTCTGCCATATTTATCCGTTATATATTCATTCGCATCATCCACCATTTGTGTCAAGGCCAAATTAATTTGCGCGAGAGAATACGTGCGCACGCTGTTAATATGCGCAACAAGGCCTTTGCTCCCTCCCTTGCGATAAAAGAAGCGTTCTTTAAACAAATCCCGCACACGCTGTATGATTTTGTCGGTGTTCATTGCCATAAACCGTTCATTGAATGTGTCTTGATTCACGCCTTCTTCCGTCAAAACTTTGGTGGGCCGGCACACATAATCACACCTTTCCATATAATCGCACATGGTGGAATACGGCTTGGCTCCCACGTTATAATCAATTACTTTTCCGCTTGAAAGCCGCTGTTTCACAACTTGATTAATGTCGCTTGCCGTACTTGCGTTGTGCTGAATGTTTAACAAACAATCGGTTGCGGTTTCACGCAACAACCGACTAACCGCGCCAATTTTAACGGCCTTGTATTCCGACAACCGATACAAATACAAATCAACCGCCTCCTTGTCGGCGTCGCTTAATAGGGTTCCGTATAAATATATTTCCACATTTCGTTGAGAGAATGGCAACTGTTTATGACTACAATGCCGGATGGCCCGCCCAATGATTTGCTCTATTAAATTCATGTTGTACCACGGCTCCATAATATGGACTTGCCGCAAGTTCTTAAAATCCAAGCCTTCGGCACCGGCTTCCGATATAATAACCACCTTGACTTTTTCGCCATATTTGTTGTCTTCGTCGGTCAGCGCCTTTAATTCAAACACATTGTCCGGAGATATGGATTTATCGCCGCTAATAATAGAATATTTTGCGGGGCGAAACGGGGCTTGGGGTGCGGCGTCGGCGTGTTTTGACTTTGGCAGCATAGTTATCGCGTCCCGGGGTTCTGTTGGCGGCGTTTTAAAGAGCGACTCATAGCCTTTTCCGCCTCCGCGTGGCGCGCTGTATCGCGTGAATCCCAGTTCTTCCAACGCAAGTGCCATCGGCACCACCCCGCCGTCAATGTATTGACTGTAAATTAACACAATTCCGGTGGAGGCTAGCACGTTGTCGCATATTGTTTTTATTTTCGCGCTGTATTTCCCTATGTTTTCGGGCGCAAACATGCGTTCAACATTCGGTTTATATTCAAATTGGACACGGCTGGCCGGGTTTGTTCCTTTTTCGGCGTATTTCATAATGCGCGACAATCCTTCTTTTCCCAGAATGTGTGGCACATTTATTGGTGCGTCGGGAGATGCGAGGTGCGCCAATAAGGTTTCATCCGGATACACAATGTTCAGTGCTTCAAGCGGGCGCTGTATTAATGCGTATCCAATTGTATCCATGTTCTCAAATGTGGGGATGGAATCCGGATTAGGAGCGGTATTAGGTACGAAATTTCCACCAGTAATGCCAGTGTCAGTATTAGTCGGGACATTCATTTCCGCGATTTCATCAATTCTGGTTTCAAATTTGGATTTTCGGGGTTGACGAGGCTGCCGAGGTTGCCGAGGTTTTTGTACCTTTTCCATTTGTTTCATCTCTCGGTCTTTGCGTTGTTCGTCCCGTTTTCCTTGCATTAAATCAATGATGTATTTATACCCCGCTTCTTGAATTTCACCGACCCCCGTTACATACACATTTATGTGTTCTATGGGCTGGTCTATGTGGCTTCCGGTTAATTGAATCCGCGGATATTCCCTTGTTTTAAACGTGTGCTCAGGCGCAAACACATCCGGAAACATGCGATACGGGAATGTGTAGGGGTTCTCTCCCCGCACAAAAGAAATGTAACCGGTTGCTTTGCGAATCAGTGTTTCCGCACCAATGTTTCTTCCCCTCGCATCCACCAATAAATTCCCGTCTTTATCAAACACGTCCCGAATGTCAAAAGTGGCGCGCTTGTCATTGACATTCAATAAATTCAACAGCCACACAATTTCTTTATACGAATTATACATCGGCGTTCCAGAGAGAAGCAACAACCGCAAATTGGTTGCGTGCTGCGCAATCTGAAACAAGGCTTGCGCGGTTTTCTTGTTGTCATTGTCGTCCGTAATACGAATGTTGTGCGCTTCGTCAATAATGATTAATCGGTTTGAAAACACGGCTTTCAGTTTTTTCACGGAGAGATTACCAAAGGTTGTGTCTTGCTGAATACGCTGCCGTTGTTTTTCCGCATTTTCGCCGCGTTTTATGGCGGTTGCGTCATCCGCGGCTGCCACATTGTGCACGTAATTCGCAAATCCGTTGTATCCCACAAAAAAATAGGAGGCGTTTATAAGTCGGTTAATCTGTTTAATCACCCGGTCTCGTGACAGCCCCTTCATACTCATTGGGTTTATTTCCTTCAAATATTTGTTTCCGGTGCAAGAGCGTATATTCCAAATGCCGGGTTCTATTTCCTGCAACTTGCGTTCATCAAACAACTGCAACCGGAAATTCTGCTGGACGTTTGGACTCGCAATAATAATGATGCGCTGCGTGATGCCCATTTGCTTCATATAGTCCCGCATTTCCTCTGCCACACTGATTGCCGAACACGTTTTGCCGGTTCCCAACCCGTGATACAACAACAACCCGTTGTATGGCGTTTCAAACGAAAGAAAATTACGAACAAAAACTTGGTTTGGCGCCAATTCAAACGGGGCATTACACAGTATTTCTGCTTGTTTTTCTACATCCGCTTCCGAATCCACCACGAATTTGGCGTCATAAAATTCCTTTTTTTCGGCGATTTTGATGTTGAAATTCGGGTCGTTTATAGAGGGGTACAAATGCCCGTATTCTTCGGTGTTTTTATGGGACGCTTCATCCTTGCGTTCATAATGCTCCTTTTTATTAAGAAAATCGTTGTACGGTTTGTTGTACAGCATGGTTTCGGCCTTGGTCCCTTCCCCCATGTTTGTCTTCTTTATGTCGGCATATAACTTTTCCAATGCGCTATCAATTGTTTCATCATTGTCTTGGTCTTGGTCTTGGGGGCGTGGTTTATTCTTTTTCGGTTTTATAATGGTTTTCTTTATAGTGATAACTGGTTGAATGTGTGGTTCATCCATATGACAGAGACAATATGTAATACTAATATATAGTAATACATTTTATTACAATATTTGCGAATCAATACAACTTACAATTTTCCAACACCGAATGAACCTTTTTAATAATGTGTTTTTTTTCTAAATTATACGGGCGCATAGATGCCACGCATTCGTCGTAAGACATCCACTTCATTTTACTGACTTCCATGCGGTCGTGAGATTTCAATTGACAATGCCGTCCGTCCAAAAATGCCAAATAATACTTGTGTTTATAACATTTCATATCGGAGCCCATATACGTCTCTTCATACGGAACAATGTTGTGAATGACGTTGGATGACGGAATGTCATACCCGGTCTCTTCTAAACATTCACGCAACGCGCACGCAACATCTTTTTCGTGGTAATTGCGTCTGCCTTTTGGAAATCCCCATTCCGTTTCTTTCCATGCCGTCTCCGAATTTGACACAATTTTTTGTAAATTATATTCACGGTCATCTTTGTGTTTGATGCCGTTTTTCAGGATTCTGTATTTTTCATATGACTGCATTTCTTCACTTTTGTATTGGTTATTGGAATAGTCGCCCCACAGCCCCTTCCACAATGATTCAAACGGTTCAGTGAGAATGCGCTGTTTTTCATCCAGGGTCATTTCGTCTATAATTCGTTTTACATATTCTTCGTTTTGGGCGGGGTATTTACCTCGGACAAAATCTACAAACCCGAATGAATCCCGGCGGCGTATCATCAAGTATTGAATGCCTTCACCCGTTTCCGCGTATCTAAACACGATGAGCCCAATACTTGTAATGGGAGATTTGCAAGTGTTGTATGCGTGCCCCGTTTTCCCGCAATTATTACAAAACAACCCCGTTTTTGCAGACACGTATTTGATGGGCGGTGCATGAGGAATACGATGATTCAATTGTTCTTCTTCTTGATACTGCTTTTGTTGGTGTTGGTGTTGGTGTTGATGATGGTCATTGTCGTCTTTATGTGTTTCTAAACTCATTATGTGTTTGAAGGAAGCAAGAGATGTGGATGGTATGGTATGTATGGTAATAAATAATAGGTTATTGTGTTATTGTGTTATCACTTTATGGTTATAGTTTGAAATGTTATGTTTTTATATACTTTGACATATATGACAAAATACAAATGGCAAAATTAGATGCTAATATATGGGGGCCGCATTATTGGTTTTTTTTATTTACCACCGGGGTGAATTACCCGGAAACTCCCAACGAAGTAACCCGTAAAAAATACTACGACTTTATACAAAACTTTCCGCTGTTTATACCCGACCCAGAAATGTCGTCGCAATTTATTAAATTGTTGGATAAATACCCCATCACGCCGTATTTAGACAGTCGGACATCCTATATTAAGTGGATACACTTTATACACAATCGCATAAATGCTTCCATTGGAAAAGATGAAATCTCTCTGGAAGATGCGATGGAACGTTATTATGTGCACTATACCCCGCGCCACATTCGTATTTTAGATGAACTCAAATACAGAGACAAATTATTGTATTTATGTATAGTGGTGGGATTAGCGTATGGCGCATACCATATGTATAAACATTGATTTTTGATTTTCATTTTGATGACGTGTTTTTATTCCAACCATAATATAACAAATATAACCAATATAACAAATATAACAAATATAACAAAAACGCGATAGTATGAAATTACAATTTATTGTGTTAGCAATTACGGCATTTTTAATAATAAATACTTATTATGACGGGAAATTTACAAAATTATTTACAGCAAATCGGAAAGTAATAAAAATGGCGACGTTTGGATTTGTGGGCTTGTCGTTGCTGTTATTTATGAAACGGAATCCCGGGCAAACAAAAGAGATGCTTGTGCACGCAAATGATATGATTAAATATATGCCGGTTAGTAAAGGAACGATGGATATATTGACTCCATTTTTTGATTTTACTAACAATCGTGCTTTTGGTTCCGCAGCAGGAGCAGCAGGGCTTGGAGGTGGAGGAGTCGCAGGACTGGGAATGGCAAGAACCGGGTTTAATACCCCGCAAACAAACACCGCTAATTTAGCAAGGCAACAAAGCGAGCCACAAAAAGAACGCAACGGCTTGCTTAGTTCTAGCGAAAGCCGAATCATGAATTCGGGGCGTAATTCTAGCAAGCGCAGCGTCAGTGAAAGCAAGAAGAAGTATGTTGCGGCGATGCAGGGTTGGAAGTGCGGAGATTGCGAAAGGTCGTTACCCGCTTGGTTTGAGGTGGACCACGTAATTAGTTTAGAACACGGCGGCTCCAATCACATTGATAATCTGAAAGCCGTGTGCCGCGATTGCCACGGTAAGAAAACGATGTTGGAGAATTTTTAACCTACAAAACTATAAAACTCTACTAAATTACTAACACTAAGCAATGTATAATACGCAAAAATAAATTATATGCTTATTATAACTAAATCGTTGAGTAAATGGCGGATGTAAATACACCGGCATCAGACACCTCATCTGTAAAAGATATTTTATTAAGTAAAAATGTGTGGATAGGTTTGATACTCGGTATAATATTAATTATAATTTCAGCGGTGTTTAAACTGGATTGGTCATTAGCCCTTGCGATTGTTATCACCGTCGTGTTCATATGCATAGAATTCACCGATTATATATTGGCGCCGGTGATTGTGGGCATCTTAACCCTGGTTGCTTATTTCATATTTATCGGTGTAAATACGCGAACCATACCGAACGACGATGATGGGCAAAAACCATCAGGAGAAACCATCGCCGATAAAACACATCGCGCAAAAGAAAAACTGGATGAATTGCACGCCAAACTATTAAATAAAATTCAGGTGTCTAACACGGCGGCACAAACCACGATTTCTGAATTTATAACCAAAGCCACAAATGTAGCAAACGCCGTTAATAGTAAAACGACAAATGACATACGCACTTATGTTATAACCGAGATTAACGCAATCCAACGTCTTTTAGAGGCATACAACGTACAATCAGGCGATACCATGACTACGACAAACGAGTGTTTAAAAGATTTACCGGCGTTGTACAATGTTCAAAAATCGGTACTTGACGGCGGATTGCTTATCACGGAATTAAAACCCTTGATGGAAAACGCCATCATACCCCCGTTGCGTAAAAATGTAAAATCAAGCGAAGACATAAAAACCCAACTCTCTGAATTAATCATATACGTAAAGGATGCCACCATTGATGCCAGAACTACCGACACCAACCTAACTACCATAAAAACAAAGGTTGCCACAAATATGAACGCGTATATCGTGACACTCAATGCCTACAAATCAACATTGACTGATACCGCAGCCGCGATACAAAAGTGCGTTGACTTAGTTGGTGTCGCCGCAAAAGACCCGGTATTAAATGAAAGTGTCGGCGACCCCGAATATGCGGCGGATAAAGATAAAAAAGGCGGCAGCAGCAGCGGTGATAATGTGGATAACATAACTATGGGCGGTAAAAAGTCCCTTGACATTGTCTCCACCTTCACTGTATCTATCGGAATCGTCATTGTGATTGTGACCACCGTTTCCAATTTATTGAAAAATATGATAAAACAGGAAATAAAAACCCAAAAAGGCGCGGAAGAAGCAAAGAAAATAGACGCATACACCAATGAAGAATGGGATAAATATTTTAACAGCGCAGACGCCATCGGTAGCGGGTTTATTAAACAGATTTTTAGTTTTTTCGCAAAGTTTTCCAAATGGAACGGGTCTATTATGATGCTTTTGGCGGTGCTATGGACGTTGACCAGTTATATGTATTTTACAACCACGACTACTGTGCAAAATCTCATACAAAACATATTTCCGGTGTATTTAATTCAGCAGGCAAACAATGTGGCGACTGTGTTTTATTTTGGCATCATTTTCTTATTATTTCTTGCGTTGGTGGTGTTTCTGCCCTTTTTACAGAAGTTTGACCCGACGATAAAGAGCAATTTTACTGATTTTATACGGTCTATTCAAATATGGCAATGGGAGGGACCAACCGGGTTTGGCACCAATCGCAAGTCGCAATTTGCGAATGACAATATATTCAAAGTAATATTCCGTGGGGTGCTGAATGTCATATGGGCGGTTTTATGGTTTATTATAAATGTTGTAAAATTTGTAGGCATTGGACTAATTTGGTTGATTACCTGGCCAATACATAAAGTATTTACAATTATATATGATTGGATGTACAATAATACTAATAACACTAATAATAACAACAATAATACTAATAACACTAATAAAAAGAATGGTCAACAAAAAGGCGGAAACACGGCAGCGTCTTCGTCGCCAAACTACACCGTAAAAGAGGTGTTTGATAAATTAATGAAAGACATAACCAACATCACAAAATCCTACATTCCAACAAAAGAAAACAAGACGCAGTGGTGGTCGGTGAATAAAATGTCGGTGTTTTCAGACGCAAATGGTAATGGTAAAAATGATGGTAAAAATGAGGATGAAAACACACAAGATAATAGCGACAAACAGTTTGACCCGAATGACAGCGTCGGGTTTATGAAAAAAATGCTGGACATGCTGGGCGTGTTTGGTTTGCTGTTGTTTGCGGTTTGTGTCATATCCGTTGGCATATTTACACTGATGGATTCCGGGTATGGCAACATCGCAATGACCATTGTGGGCGGCATCGTCGGAATAATTGCGCTAACCATAATGGTTATGTTTATTAAACGCAAGGTGGATGAAGATAAATCCGGGATTTTCGCAGACATGGACAAGCCGGCTGCCAAGGAAGACGGAACCGGGAAACTGTTGTTGAAATTATTGTGGTCCGTGATTAAATACATTCCGTGTTTATTGATTGGCGCACTTGACAGCCTTAAAAAGGAGTGGCAAATTACCACCGGCCCAATATGGATACTGCTGTGTTTAGAGATTTTATTAATTGCCCTGATTTTTATTATGCCGTACGTCGCAAATAAAATAACGGAATCGGGCAGCAAACCAGTTTTGCCGGGTGTAAAGCCGCTTGACTCAGAATATAAAGTGTCTTCCTTGGATGAATCCGGCGTATTCATTTTTCACAACAGCCCCGTGTCCGATAAAAACAACACGCAAATGAAGAAGCGGTATTCGTATTCATTTTCGTCGTGGTTTTATTTACACGGAACCGCCGCCAAGGACAAATTTGTATCCGTATTAGATGTAGGCGGTGTTCCAAAAATAGAATACAACAATGCGACAAACAATTTGCGGTTTACCGTGAATATGGACCGCATCACGGCAGACGGAGCCAACAAAATAACCGAAAACCGCGTGATATATGAAACCAACCCCATTCCAAACAAAAAGGTGTATTCCAAAGACAGCAACGGCAATCAACGCATTGTGGATATCAACGGAAACTTTGGATACATTGACAAAAACACAAATGAAATTAAATCGGACAACCCCAAAACCCCGGTATTAAGAGACGAATCGCAATATCGCCTCATTACCACGCTGGACGAAGAAGTAATGTCTGGGGCATTTAAACCGGCGTTGTATATTCCAATGCAGAAATGGTTCAATGTGGTGGTGAATTATGACGGCACCACCATGGATATTTTTATAAATGGGGAGTTGGTGTCAAGCAGTCGCAATATTATTCCGAATATCCGCAGCAACGCAATCATAGCGGGCGCGCCCAAGGGCGTAAAGGGCGAAATATGTAATGTTGCGTTTTATAACAAGGTATTGAAGGGGGATGAAATAAAGTGGTTGTATGCCACATTTAAGAGCATGGACCCACCGTCTTTTCACGTGGACACCACCGAACAAAAAATGCTGGAAGGCCCGAAAATAAAGTATTCATAACAATTCATCAACTATTCATCAAAAATAAAAAAAGATGGAGCGGACGAAAAAGAAATATTTATGTGTATTATATATACTACACATATATAACAGGAAATCAAGAAAAACACAAAATGGGTATGAAAACTATATTACTTGTGGTTGTTATTTTAATATTACTCTATGCCTTGTGGAAAATGATTACAACAAATTACACCACGCTTGGCACTATGCAGAACGCAATGAATGAAACAAATGTGCCGTCGGCGTCGCTGCCTCGTGGCATTCCCGCGTCGTGTTCCTTTTCAACGTGGTTTTATGTAAAAGACTGGACTTGCCAAACCGGAAGTGCGCAAGGCACCAAGCCCAAAAACATATTGTCATTGAAGAACGGCAAATCGGAAAAGGTTCTCTCCATGAATTTAGGAAATTGCGTGAATGAATTGAATGTCGCGGTGTTGTGTTCTACTACAAACAACCCCGGTGGACAGGTAAGCACGTGCACGATTCCCGACTTTCCGCTTCAAAAGTGGGTGAATGTGATTGCGAGCATCAATGGCCGGGCACTGGACGTGTATGTGGATGGAAAACTCTTGAAGACGTGCGTGTTGGCCGGTGTTCCAAAATTAAGCGAAACCAGTCAAATTGTGATTGGTGGTGGATTTGAAGGGTTTGTCACCAACGTCAAATACAACAGCGATGTCATGTCGCCACAAGAGGCGTGGGACATTTATTCCAACGGGTTTGGTGGCAGTCCATTTGGTGACTTTTTGAATAAATACAAGGTGAAACTCAGTTTTATGGTGGACAATATTGAACAGAGTAGCGTTTCAACGTAATTTGTAGACGATGAAACATCCGATGAAAACCCCGATTAGAACCGACGGGATAATGTAAAAACCGCCGACAGGTAATGAAAAGGGCGGGATATAAAATATATTTATTATATAATAGTAGTATTAGGATTATATAATTCAAGAAAAATGAATATGAATAATATATTTGGCTCCTCCAATAGTAGCGGTTCTGGAACAAACAATAATTCTTCATCCTGGTTTGGAAACCCCAGTTCAGGCAATCAAAATAATCAAGGCGGTATTATGGCGACACTGGGCTTGGGCCAAGGCCAAGGCCAAGGACAGGGTCAGGGACAGGGTCAGGGACAAAACCAAGGATTTTTTCCAGGATTTAGAAATCCGTCAGAGACCTCGGTTTTATCTACTGGCGCAGCAACCGCAAGCGTGGGGGTGTTTGGCCTCAAAGAATTTATGGAGTCCAACAGTTATGTTGCCAAATTTGCCTTTATTTTGATGGTATTCATATTGTTTATGATTTTTCTGCGCCTCGGGGTGTTGTTTTTAGCGTGGATATTCTCTCCCGGAACAAACCCCACATTGTTGGATGGAACCATTACCGCCGACGACATGCGCGTGATTTCCCAAGACCCCAAAGACAAGTCTTCTGTGCCCATCATTCGCTCCACAAACGAAAACGCCGGCATTGAATTCACGTGGTCTGTGTGGGTGAACATTACCAAGCCACCTGCCAATGTAGGATATTCCCGAGTGTTTAACAAAGGAACGTCCGTGTCTAAGATACAAACCGGGGAAGATGCCGGAATATATGTCCCAAATAACGCGCCTGGGCTGTATGTGAAAAACGACAAAGACGGCAGCGACAATGTGGTGACGCTCGCAGTTATTATGAATGTCGCAAACAGCGCCAAGGCGGAGTACTTTGAAAGATTGGAAGTAAAGGGCGTCCCCATGTCTCGCTGGGTAAATGTAATGATTCGCGTTACCAACAACATTGTGGATGTGTATATTAACGGGCGTCTGGCAAAGCGCCACAAGGCTGACGGTGTTCCATTACAAAATTACGGCAATATTTATATTGGGGAGCAGTCGTCCAATGAATCATTTACGGGCATGATTTCCACCCTGAAATACTTTAATCATGGTTTAGGTGCCACCAAGATATTGAGTGTGGTAAATGAGGGCCCCAATACAAAGATGCTTACAAAAGGCGCCGACGCAACCAGCGAAGGAACGTCTGCATATTTATCTACGCAGTGGTTCTTTAATAACAACCGGGTATAACAGACCAAATGAGATTAACATATTGATATCACGACGATAACAAAAAAGTTTGGATTTTACTAATATTTTCATAACATATAGTAGTAAAATCGTAATTACACAAAACATAACACATATAACACACATACACACCTACAATGTCATTAATACCGGTAATTACTCCACAATTGTTTGATATTAATTATAAATGGGCAAACGACCCGCCGTTCCCGTTTTTACGTCGTATATCAAACAGCCCTGGACGCATTTATTATACGAGCAGTAACACAAATATTGCCGATATATCGGCGGTTGAATTCGGAACCATCGTAGATAAAAACGGTGATGTATTGCGGTACGACAACGTCATTGTGATTAAAGGCGTTCGTGCGATTGATGATTTATCGTGGCCGATTGACAGCGTTACATTAACTGTGTTTCAAGAAGCAAGTGGAAATTATGCGGCGGCAACAATGACGTCAACCCTTTATATCAGAAAGGTATATCCAACGCTATCCGGTTTTCGTGCGCCCACCGGGAAAACATTCACAAGTCCGCCATTTTTAATCAATCCGCCAATTACAAACAACGTGGATGGCGCATTTGTGTATAACAGCAGCAATACGTCGGTGGCAACCATTATTGGCGACGGGCCTACCATTACTATAACGGGTGTTGGAAGCACCGTAATTACGGCATACCAGTTACCCACTACGAAATTTTTTAAATCCGAAAATATCAGTTTTACACTTGCCGTGGATAAAGCCATTCCGGTGATAACCGGCGTGTCCAATCTGACAAAATTGGTGTCTGATAAAAGTTTCATTATCCCCTTGCCCACTTCCACAAACAATGAAATTGGGTTCACATATGCCAGCACAGAACCGGCAGTAATTACCGTGGACGGAAATGTCGCAACCATTATAAATTCCGGACAAACCACGATTGTTATATCACAGCCAGAAAACGACCATTTCTATCGTTCCGAGGTGCGATTCAATGTGTATGTGTATGAAAGCATTCCCAATGTAAATAGTTGCAACTTTAATTATTCCAATCCGTACCAATCGCAGTTTTGGTCTCGTTACACGCCGGTTTCGTATTACCCGGATTTCACCCAAAAACAATTAGACGAACGACGAAAAGTTGAAATATTAAAACATAAAACAAATTCTGGGAATTCCACAAAGGCACAGCGCTATGCACTGGCATCACGCAGTCAATTAATACGGAAAAAAGGGTTTGCCGTTCAAACCGACACATATACGAACCCAAACACGTCGGGGTTGCCGGTTTCTGGGAACACGCTGGTGTGTAATCGCACGCCGGTGCTATGCGGATCTACTTCCGCGTGCGATGTGCCTGGAAAGGAAATGACGCTGTGCTACGACCCCAATGTCCCGTTATACAATTACATACGGCCCTACACTTATAAGGCCGGGCTTCAAACCACAACCAACATTCCCACGCTTGCGCTTACACCGCCAACCGACCTTACCGGACAGCGCGGCAACAACAAGATTTCCATATCATGGCTGCCGCCAACCTCCAACGGCGGCTACCCCATTGTTTCATACACGGTTACGTATTCTCTTGACAATAAAAACTGGACGGTGTTTACTACAATTCCGTTTGAATATTCGGGCGGATATCAATATTTGGAAGTTACTGGCCTACAAAACAATTCGCTGTATTACATTCGTGTGTATGCCGCCAATAAAATGGGGCCGTCGGCGTACCCCGCAACCATAGTTCAGCGCACATTTTCCGTTCCAAGCATTCCGTCCAGAATTGCGCTTATCGGTGGGCGCGATATTTCCATTCCGGTGTCTTGGACCAAACCCGCGGATGACGGTGGTTCGCCCATCATTGGCTACAAGTTGGAATACACCACCGACGTCAACGGCTTGTGGGAATCCTATTCACTGAATAATGAATCTAATCCGAATGTGGAACCGCCGACCACCTACATCATTACCGGCATTACAAACCAGACGCTGTATTATGTGCGCGTGTCGCCATACAACAGCGTTGGCTACGGTCCAGTGTCTCAAATTGTATCCACTTCTACTATGCAGGCACCCGGCGCACCCACGGCACTATATGCGGTTGCGGCGTATTCCAATATTTTGACGACTGGAACGGGCGTATTGAATGACCACAACATTCGTTTATCCTGGGTTGCGCCAATTAACAACGGTGGTTCGGACATTGCGGTGTATTCGGTGGATTATTCATATGATTTGTCCACATGGATTAATTTAACGACTTCACAGCCGGCGAGCAACCCCACGTATTGGCTTACCAATTTGAACGGAAACAGTCTAGGCAGCGGCATAACCTTTCATTTTCGTGTGTTTGCACGGAATGCGTCCATCCTGGGGCCGTCCTCTAACATATACACCGTGAAAACGGTGACCACGCCCAGCCAGCCGTATAACTTGTATGAATACGCAACACGAGACGCGGCGGGTATATACCTCGGGTTTTCTATGGCAAGCAACGGCGGTTCTCAAATTACGTCTATTAATGTGTATTATTCGCGCGACGGCGCTGCCAACGTCTTATACACACAAAACATATACCGCGATATTGGCGTGGGTATATTAAGCGTGGTATTGCCGGCGACAAACCAAGACGGCGTGCTGTTGTTTGATGAATCTATTTATTACATAACAGTGTTTGTTACAAACATCTTGGGTGAAAGTGCGCAATCATCGCAAGTGCTCACCGTTCAACCCGTTCAAATTACAACTGCGGTAAGCGCATAAGCGCGATAAAAGCGTCTTATTTGTTACAAGCGCGATAAAAGCGACTAATTATTATTTTTGCCATTCCGAATGGTGTCTCGTTTATTATACAACACCAACTTGATGCCGTCTTTGCTCATTTTGCGTAAATAATCTCTCCGTCGCAATTCGTTGTCGTCCAAATGATCATTGTTTTCATCGTCGTAGTCAATTTGTTTAATCTTTTCAAGGACCTTCATTTTGCGGTCAATCGCCATTTTCCGATTCACAGATGTGGCGGTGGATGTCGCGATTTCTTTCACACGCTCTTCAATTAAATTCACCGATTTATCTAATAAATTATCACTTATCGCATTATAATTACTCAGTTCCCACTTCTCTCCGGTATGAATCATTGCCTTTCCTTTGTCAATGTTTGATATGTATACATTATGAAAATGCGGATACAACGGATTACAGTGTATGTTTTCTACCATTTTGATTGGTATAAAATATCCCGACAATTTCAACGCATCCGTTATGAATTTGTCATCTATTTTTGACAAATCCTCCTTGCCAAACTGAAATATGATGTTGTTGTTGATTGTCCCCGTGTTGTTGGTTTGTGTGTTGTTGGTTTGTGTGTTATTTGTATGGATGTTATTGATGTGGTTTGCGGTTTGTGGAATTTGTATTTGATGGTCTTTGGTCGTTGGTTCGGGAACAATCTGAAAAGACGGGCGTGAGATGTTGTCTTTCTTCAATTCTAAAATAGATTCATACAACTGGTCGTGTTCTATTTTTAATTCGTTGTATTTCATAACCAATTCCTTGAAAATTTCTTCCTTGTCTTTGTTTTCTTCTTTGCGAATACGGCACGACTGTAAATGTCGTTTTAAATTGTGGTTGCGATTTGTGGAATACAAACAAAAATTACATTGATACAACACGTCATCTATGCCATCCGCATGATGTTGGCTTTGACATTGGCCTGGTTCTTGATTGTGACATTGTCCTTGTTCTTGTCCCTGTCCTTGTCCTTGCGGCGGTTTTACTATTTTTTTATACATTGATGGCAAAATTTCAATGTCGTTTGATGACGGCGAGTGTAGTGATGCGTGCTGCGTGGATGCGGATGCGGACGTTGAAAAAGACGGGTTTTTTTTACACGACGCCTTTTTTTCAAGATGTGATTTATAATTTGACATTTTGTTAAATAATCTATCACAATACAAGCATTGATGCAAGGTCATAATTTATTATTTATACGAATATGCGAATAATTGATATATACATACAAAATATTTTTATATTTTTATCAAAACTCACATTTTTAAGCCCGGTTGTATTATGATTTATCGTCTCATTCAAACTCACTGCTCACTCTCTACGGGTGCGTCAAAACCCTCCACGGGGAGGAAAACTGAAAAAAAACGTGTTTTACCTATTAAGCCACACCATAAATATTTTATTTTAAACACCATGAGAGCATAAGAAAAAACCGGAAAACTCAAAATTGCTCATTTTTTGAAAAATCGTGTTTTTTTGCTCATTTTTTCGCTTACCATAATGATGCGGTTTTTTTGATGGGTTTTTTCGTGCTCAAAAAATTCAGCCGGGGGGTGTGCACGGGTAGCGTGTTTTTTCAACTTTTAATGTTATGGTTTTCAATGTTAAGGTTGTATGAAAGTGCTTCAAAAAAACGGCTGAAAAAAAGGCTGAATTTTACTCATTTTAAACGGAGAGAAGCGGAGGTGTTTTAGTTGAAGAGTAAAAATTTGGGGAAAAAAAGAGTAAAAACACACGTTTTTTTATGAAAAAAAAGAAAGGTTTGAAAATCGTGAGTTTTTTACTCATTGACTGAGTTTATGAATTTGGCCGAGCAGGCGCATCATTTATCATAACACATTTTTTGATGAGTGATGAAAAGCGAATAAAACAGGCTTAATTTTGCTCATTTTCGTGAGTTTTTGTGAGTTTTCGTGAGTTTTTGTGAGTTGGCTTGGTATTGTGATGTGATATGTGGATTTTTAAGCCCGAAATATGTCATGCTATTTTCTTTTTTTATTATTTTGAAAAAGGGATAGAATGTGTAATTGATACACGATATATCAGTTATATTTATTCCGTGTTTCGCAATAAATATAAA
>SXGT01301356.1_pt1 | contig 33456 bp, 21 predicted proteins | sample 3176221 | NCBI WGS metagenome assembly SXGT01 (sample SAMN11356862, study PRJNA531348) | freshwater metagenome | isolation source: freshwater sample F1-120 | place: China: Fuxian Lake, Yuxi | collected 2017-12-25 | reverse complement strand
TTAATATCAACGCCATCTCTCAGCAACCCGACGACCCTCTGCCGCACCTGCTCTCCCAGAACCATGACCGCCTCCTCGCCCAGACGGGGTTCTCGCACGGATTGGTTGCTGGTCAAGTTTTTGCATACACCCTTTAAGTAACTGGAAAACAACAAGTTGAACGCTCTGGGCAACCGGCGGAGCCGCGAGTCGGCCTTCGAGGCCGCGAGCTGGCAACCCACCAAGCCAGCAAACGCGCACCGAAAAGAACGAGTAGTCCTCGGCGGGGCCCTAAGTCATTTCCAGGCCCTACGGCTTGATCAGGCACACGCCGCTTGCACACAGCTTGTTGTTGCCGCACACCGAACCGTCGGTCAGCTTGGTGTGGATGCACGCGCCGAGTGCGCACGACTCTGCGGTGCAGGGGTTGCCGTCGTCGCAGAAACTCTCGTCGCTCACCGCCTTGCAGATGCCGTCGCCGGCGTCACATAGGTTCTTGGTGCACTCCTTGTCGGCAGGGCAGGTCACGGCTGAGTTCGGGATGGTCGTACACAGCTTTTTGCCGTCGATCGTCAAGCAGCCGAGCTTGCCGACGCACTTGTTACTGGACTGCTCTTTGGCCGCGCAGTCTGCGTCGTTGACGCAGTTGCACAGGTTGGTCCCCGACTTGCAAGCGCCGCTGACACACTCGTCGTTGACCGTGCACGGGTTGTTGTCGGTGCACGGCGCGAACAGTTCTGGCACCGGCTTCATGTCGCACTTGCCGGTCAGCTTGTCGCAGGTGTTCTTGACGCAATCGGTATCCAAGCCAACAGCGCAATAGACGACAGTGGACGGATTGACCTTGCAAATGAACGGCTGCTTGGCCTTGTCGCAGTAAAGCGTGCCGTTGCAGACGTTGCCGTCCTCTTTGCCACTGCACTCGGCGTTCGCGGTGCACTCGCACTTGTTCAGCCCCGACACGCAGTCGCCCTTGACGCAAACGTCGCCGGACGTGCAGGGATTGTTGTCTTCACAACTCAGCTGGTCGCTGACCGCGACATAGTTGCATTTGCCTGTGGCCTTGTCGCAGCTGTTTTTGAGGCACGCCGTATCAAAGGAATTGGTGCACTTGACCACAGTCAGGGGGTTGACGTCGCAACTGCCATTGGCTTTGTTGCAGAACAGCGTGCCGTTGCAAAAGTCGCCGTCGTCCGTGCACTCTTCGTCCTTGGTGCACTTGCAGAGGTTGATGCCGCTGACGCACGCGCCGCCTTCGCAGTCGTCGAAATGCGTGCACAGGTTGCCGTCTTCGCACGGCACGTAGTTGCCTGGCGCGCCAATCTCGGTCAGCTTGCACTTGCCGTTGGTTGGGTCGCAGACGTTCTTGGCGCACTGGTTGTCACCCACAGTAGTGCAGTTGACGACCGTCGCGGGGTTGATCTCGCACTTGCCTTTGGCCTTGTTGCAAAACAGCGTGCCGTTGCACAGGTTGCCATCTTCCTTGCTGGCGCAGTCAACGTCTTCCTTGCACCCGCACACGAACGATGTTGGTTCCGCCGTGCATGACCCGCCCTTACATGATGAGCTGCCAGTGCAGACGTCGCCGTCTTCGCACGGTACAGTGATGGTCGCACCGTCTGCCAGGAACACATAGGTATCGCAGTTCTTGTCGTCGATCGGGCACGACTTGCCGAGCCGTTCGGTGGGCGTGACTTCGCACTTGCCGGTCTTCTTGTTGCAAAGCGTCTTGGAGCACACGGTATCCAGCGCAGTCGCGCATTTGACGACCGTCGCCGGGTTGAGCAGGCACTCGCCCTTGGACTTGTCGCAGTATAGCGTGCCGTCGCAGACGTCGCCGTTTTCGTACTTGGCGCAGTCGGCCGTCGACTTGCACAAAGTCGTCACCGCGCTGAATTTGCAGATCCCGTCGTCGTCGCAGTAGTCGCCTTTGGTGCCCGGAAGGCCGTCGTCGCACGCGATGTTGCTGCCCGGCGCGTTGAGGTTGGTCAACTCGCACTTGCCGGTCTTGGTGTTGCACGTGTTCTTCGTACACGGGTTGTCGCCGGCTTTGTCGCACTTGATGATGGAGGCCGGAATGGGCTTGCAGGTCCAGGCGTCCAGCGAGTTGTACTTGTCGCAGTAGAACTTGGCCGCGCACTTGTCGTCGGGCTTATTGAACTGGGCGCAATTGGCGTCCGAAATGCACTCGCACAACTGCGTCCCCTGCTTGCACTGGCCCGACTTGCACTCGTCGCCGGCCGTACAGGGACCGAATCCGTCTTGGCAGGGCGTCAGGTCGGGGGCCTGCTTGGTCGCGCATTCGCCGGTCGCGGGGTCGCAGAAGGTCTGCGTGCAGTCGTTGGGCAGGGCGTCTTCGCATTTCTTGGGCTGATTCTTGGAGATGCACTTGTACGGCACGCTGCTGGTGTCGCACATGCGCGGCCCATCGCACACGTTGGTGGTCGGGCACTCGGCGTCCGTCTCGCACTTGCAGATCTTGACTCCTGTGCAGACGCCATCCTTGCACGAGTCGGGCGAGGTGCACGGATTGCCGTCGTTGCAAGTACCCGTGGTCAACGGCGTATTGACGCACCCTTTGGCCGAGTTGCAGCTGTCGACCGTGCAGGTGTTCTTGTCGTCACAGTTGGTGGCTTGCCCGCCCCCGCACTTGCCCGCCGTGCACATCTCTGCAGAAGTGCACGGATTGCCATCGTTGCAGGCGGCTGTGTCGGGCTTAGGCTGAAACTTGCACTTGCCGCCGTCACACGCGAACTGGTCGCACGGCGCGGCCTTGGCGGCGCAGTCACCGTCCGTGGTGCATTCCGCGTTGGCATCGCCCACTTTCGGTCCGTCGCCGCCCGTGGCGTCGGTCCCGGCAACCGCAACGTCGGGCTGGGTGACCGCGTCGCCGACAACCGCGACATCGCTCGCGACCGTGTCGCCGCCGGCCACCGTGCCCGTCACCTGGGCCGTGTCGAGCCGTGTCGGCTGGCAGCCGAGCGCGACCGCAACGCACGCCAAGCTGAGCGTGATCCACGGAGAAAGCAAACGGAATTGTGACGACGGCATGGCGATGTCCAACGGCAGCAGGTCCGCGGCGCGGCAACCGTTGCCCATGGCGCACGGACAAAGCCGGCATGGTGCCTGCACTAGCACGGTTTTGCAAACGCAGGCCGCAGTTTGTCGCGCAGCTCGAGGGATCATTCGCTAGCTGCGCCGACGACGATGGCGCAACGGTGCGCAGGCTTGCGGCGTCGTTTGCGCAATGTGCGGCTGAGGCAAAGCTCAAGATTCGGTCGCCAACGTCCGCGACCCTGAACTTGAAGTGGCCCAAAAACTCCGAACCCTCCGCCGACCGACCCCAGCACCGTTGCTGGGACCATTTTCGGCGGAGGGTTCGAAGTGATCCCCCACCAGTGGGCCATGCGAAATCCGTGCCAAGCGACGGAGCGGCCGCGCGCAGGTCATAACTTCCGTGATTGTAAGGCCTTATAGATCCAGCGATCGCGGCCTGCGCAGCACAACTGACGAAAAACGTCAGTTCGACCTGCCGTTTTTTGTCAACTGCGCCGTTTTTCGTCAGTTCCTGCGGCGCCCCTTGTGCTACTCGTAGCCCAAGGCCTCGACCACGCGCAGCCGGCCTGCAACTCGTGCCGGGTAGACGCCTGCGAGCACGGCGACCGCGACCAGAGCAGCGCAGTAGAGCCCGGCCACCGGCAGGTCGACGCGCATCGGCAACTGCCAGCCGTTGTCCTGTTTCGAGATGACTTCGAGCATCAAGTAGCCATTGGCCGCGCCAACCAGCGTCCCGATGACTGCCCCGACGACGCCTAGCAGCAGCGACTCGACCAGGATCATGCGGCCCAGCTGACCGCGCAGCATGCCGATGGCGCGCAGTACGCCGATCTCGCGGGTGCGGTCCAAGATCGAGGTCAGCAGCGTGTTGACCACCGACAGCAGCGAAATCAAGATGGTCACCATCTCCAGCGCCCGCATGACCGAAAACAGCTGGTCGATCATGCGCTTGATCTCCAGCCGGAACTCGGCGTTGGTCAGCACGAAAAGGCGGTAGGTGCGGCCAAACCGCCGCAAGATCTCCGCGCGGACGGTATCGGGCGCGACGTTGGGGTGCAGGTAGGGCTCGAACGTATCGACCAGGTCGTCCTGCCAGTGCCGCAGGTACAGCTTGCGGTCGATAAATACCGCGCCCTGGTCGCTGCTGTAGTCGACGATGGCCGCAAGCACAGTGAAGTCCACGCGACCCGCTGGCGTCAGCAGTTGCACAGTGCCGCCCGGCGCGACGCCAAAGCGGTGCGACAGCGTCTCGGAGATGATGACACCCTCGCCCGCCTGCAAGCGTTGGACCAGGGTCGCCTTATCACCCGTCCACTTGCTGAACTCCCAGGTGCTCGACTTGAGCGCGAACCGCAGGCGCACATCGATGCTAAGCAGCAGTATCTGGGTGTTGCGGTAATCGATGTTGCGCAGGCGCACCTTGTCGACGCCGGCGACGCCCGGAATTTGCGCAATCTGGTCGGCCAGCTCAGGTTTAAGCGGCTGGTTCTTGATGCCGCCTAGCCGCGCGTTGCTGGTCACGAACAGGTCGGCCGGAACTGCTTGCTCAACCCACTGATCGATGCTGCTGACAAAGCTCTTGGTCAGGGTGGACGACGCGATGACCATCGACAGGCCGACCATCAGCGCCGCGACTGTCACGGCGGCTTTTGAAGCTCCGCGACCCAGGTTGTCCGCCGCGAGCCGACCTTCGATGCCAAACACGGCAGCAGTCAGGCCCGTAGTGCCGTGCTGCAAGGCCACCACACACCAGCGCCCGAGCAGCGTCGCGCCCAGCAGCACGAAGAACATCGCCACAAAACCGAACCACGGAAAGCCGAACACCACCGGACCTTTGGCCACCAACGGCACCACGGCGAGGCTGCCCAGGCCGGCCCACTCGCGGCGCGTCCAGCCCAGGCTCGGCGTGCCGTGCGGGTCGTAGGCGGTGGTGCGAATGGTCTCGACGGCCGACAGCGAACTCGCCCGCCAGGCTGGAAACAGGGCCGCCAGGGTCGCCGACAGCAGCCCGCCGACAATCGCCAGCCACAGCGTCGGCGCGTCGATGGTGACCTCAGACGTGTGGACCCGCACGTAGATGTCGGACAGCGACGAGGCGGCCCGCTGCATCATCAACTGCGCAAGGCCCAGGCCCAGCCCGACGCCGAGCGCCGACCCGACGGCGCCGTACACCGCGCCCTCCAAGGTGAACAGCGCCACCACCTGCCGCCGGGTAGCACCGGTCGCCCGCAAGATGCCGATTTCGCTGCGGCGCTGCGCCACCGAGATCGACAGCGTGTGATAGATGAGGAACATGCCGACCATCAGCGCCACGCCCGCACCGACAGTCAGCGAAATCGAGAAGGTCCGCAGCACTTGTTGCTGGCGCCCCGCGCGCGCCGACGGCGATTCGACTTCGTACTTGCCGCCGAGCGCCGCGGCGATGCGCTTGGCCGCCAAGTCGAGCGCGCCCGCTGACTCTGCATCGCGCAGCGCCACGTCAATGCGGTCGACGCGGCCGTGCAGCCCAAACACCTCCTGGGCGTCGACGTAGTCCATCACCGCGAGGTTGCCGCCAAAGGCCTTTTGTGGCCCCGTCGCCGGCGTGATCGCGTAGATCGTGAAGGGCTGCTCGCCGTCGCGGGTCATCAGCGATAGGGTGTCACCTTTGCGCTTGCCGAGACGGCCCGCCAGCTTGTCGCTGACAATGATTTGGCGCGGCCGATCCAGCATTTCCAGCGGGTTTTCAAAGTCGTCGGCCGTCGGCGCTGCGCCTACCGGCCCCTTGTCGCGTTGGCCAATCTGGTCGCGGGTCAGGCCGTAGACCGCCTGCAAGACCTTGGGATCTTCGGTGAAATTGACGGCCAGGATCGCAAGCGTCTCCCCGTCGTCCGGTCCGGCGGCCTTGCTCTCTGCGCTCGTCGCGAGGTCCAGCGTGCGCTGAATGGCGACCGCAGCGTTGGCAACTTCCGGCAGCTTGCGGACCTTGTCCAGCACGTCTTCGGGCAGCCCAGTGTCGCCACCCTTGACTTCGAGGTGGACCTTGCCGCTGACGTGGCCGAGCGTCTCGCGCAAGCTGGCCAGGATGCTCTTGTTGGTGGCGACGACCGCCACCAGCACCGCCACGCCCAAGGCAACGCCGAGCGTCGTCATCGCCGTACGCAGGCGGTGCTCAGCAAAGCGTCGCAGCGAAACCGTGCGCAGGAGCTCGAACATCGCGGTGCGGCGCTACGGCGTGACCGACGACAGCATCGACACCTGGGCCAACGCAGCGGTCGCCCACGGTGAGCCCTTGTTCTCTTTGGCCAGGAAGGCGGCGTAGGTCTCTTTGGCCTTGTCCTTGTCGCCCTTGTTCTGCAGCGCCAGGGCCAGGCAGTACAGCGCGCGCGGATGCTCGCCGCTCGACTTGACCGCGTCTTGGAAGGCCGACACGGCGTCGGGCCAGCTGCCTTGCTCCGCGGCGACGATGCCTTGCAGCATGGCGACCAGGACCTTGTCGGCGCCGGCTTCCGCGGCCTTGGCCAGCGCAGCTTTGGCCGCCGGGAAGTCGCGCAGACCCGTCTGGACCGCAGCCAGGTTGACCAGCGCCCGGTGGTAGCTGCCGTCCAGCTCCAGTGCCCGCTGCAGGCTCTCCTTGGCGCGCTCCAGGAACACGATGTCGGTCTTTTCGCCCCGCTTCTTGCGTTCGACTTTGGGCAGCGCTTGGGCGACCGCCTTTTCGATCGACAACGGCGTGTACCACTTGGCCAGCGGGCTTTTGTCGGCCTGCTCCAAGACACCAATCTTGGCCTGCGCGATGGCGAGGTTGTTCCAGGCCTCTTTGCTCTGCCGGAAGTAGCGGGTGTAGCGGTCCAGTTCGACGATGGCGAGGTCGTAGGCGCGGCGCGCACCGGGCAGATCCTTGGTCTCGAGCTTGCCCGCCGCTTCCAGGGCCTCGGTGCCGGTCTCGAACGCCTGCCACGCAAACCGCACTTCGTTGGTCCAGAAGTCCATCAGGAAGCTGACGCGCTCGTCAAACGTCGGGTGATCCTCAGCCGGCGGCGGATCGCCCAGATCGGCGGCGGCACGCTCCATCCACTCGACCATCGCATTGGGGTTGTAGCCGGCGGCGAGCATGTACAGCAGGCCCTCGCGATCGGCCTCGATCTCGCTCATGCGGGTGGTCAACCGCAGCTGGTCGGGGTTCATGTCCGCGCCAGCCTGGCTGATCGCCTTGCGAAAGCTCTCGCGGTTGACCACGTGGTTGCGGATGACGTGCACCATCTCGTGCGCCATCACGCCGGCCATGTAGCTGTTGTTTTCGTCCAGCTCGACCTTGGGCCAGATTTTCTTGAGGTACTGCAAGAAGCCGCGCGTAACGTAGATGTCGCCGTGCGGCGCGGCAAAGCAATTGATCATCGGCGTCTTGCCGAGCTTGACCCGAAACGGCACCCGCACCGGCAGATCGTTGGCCGCGATGATGCGGCGCATGATCTTTTCGAGCCACAGCACGTCGGTGCCTTCCTCGATGCCGCCCATCCAGGTCCGCTCCAGCGCGACGATGCTGGCCCGATACCGTTCGGTGTTGAACACCTTGTCTTCGCCGGGCGAGTCGACGCGCTGGCTGGCCGCGAGCACGAACGGCGACTGCGGCGCCAGCACCTGCAGTTCAGCCAGCGCGCGGGCTGCGGCGGCGCTGTCTGGCTTGAGGCGGACCACCTGCTCCAAGATGTTGACGGCCTTGTCGCGGTTCTTGAGCAGCTTATAAGCCACACCCAGCTGGTAGCCGGCCTCGACGAAGCGCGGCTCCAGCTTGATGGCCTTTTCAAAGGCCTCGGCGGCCTCCGGTAGCTTGTCGAGTTCGCGATACACGCGGCCCAGGATGAACTGGGCATCGGCAACGTCCGGCGCGCGCTTGAGCTCAGCGGCCGCGTTTTCCAGGTTGTAGTTGCGTGACTTGACCGTCGCATAGCACATGCCCAGCAGGCTGTGCGCGAGCTGCAGGTCGCTCTTGGCTCGCAGGATTTCGCCCAGCAGCTTCTCGGCCTGGCCGATCGCCCGCACCGACTCAAAACCGCCGGTCTTGAATGCGATGTTGTAGTTGTTGCGCGCCTGCCAGTACTTGGTGCCGAGCTCGCCCAGATCGATCTCGAACAGCATCCGCTCGGCGTCGTCGACCTGCTCTGCGCCCCAGCTGGCCTTGTCGCCCAAGAAGGCGACCACCCAGGCGCGCTGCTTGGCAGTGACCGTGGCGTCGCCGGTCTTGCGCTTCTCGTCCAGGATGCGCGCCGCGTAGTAGCGGGCGATCGCTGGCGAGCCGGGCCTGTCGATCAACGCTTCCAGCAGCTGCAGGCCCTTGGCCTTGTCGCCGGTCTCCAGCGTGATGGCGATGCGGGTCTGCTGCACCCAGGCGTCGTCGGGCAAGTCCTTGGCCAGACCCTCAATCAGGGCCTGCGCCTCTTTGAGCTGGCCATCGCGGGCCAGGGCCAACGCCAGCGTCTTGCGGGCGTCCTGGTGCTTGGCGTCTTCCTTGAGCGCTCGGCGCGCTGCATCGGCGGCCAGCTTGTATTCCTTGGCATCCAAGGCGAGCTGAGCCATGCGGAGATGGCCACCGATCGCCTCCGCCTTGGCGGCGGCCTTGCTGACCTTGGCCGCCAGGGACTTGGGCGCCGCGCCTGCCGGCATCGCCAGACTGGCCGCGACCACCGCCAATGAGCCATGCAGGGCCAGGCGGCCCAAAGTACGTTGAAAAGCCAAAGCAATGCGATTCATGGTCTGGTCCATTGGCGGTTTGTACCGCGCGAGCTTATCGGAAATTCAAGGTTTTGCGCCATGCGCCGGCGCTGCGGGCCGGCCCCCGAGCCGGCTGGCACGCTCAGACGGTCGAGGTTCACGGTCGGTCTAGCAGACCGCATTGCGCCTGTTCCGGCTGCTGGCTGCATGGGCAGCGTGGGCCAAAACGACGCGTGCCCGCCGAGTCGATCGCGCGACGCGGCGGGCACTTTCATCGATCGCTCGCAGCGCCGCGGCTAGTTCGCCGTCAAGTCGCTGATTTTCTTGAGCTTGGCGGCCTTGCCCTGCAGATTGCGCAGGTAGTAGATGCGCGAACGCCGGACCTTGCCGCTCGACACCACCTCGACCTTGAGGATGCGTGGCGAGTGGACAGGGAACACGCGCTCGACGCCGATGCCGTTGCTGATCTTGCGTACCGTGAAGGTGGCCGAAGTCGACGCACCCGCGCGGCGCAGCACCACGCCTTCGTAGACCTGGATGCGCTCTTTTTCGCCTTCGATGATGCGGCCGTGGACCTTGACGATGTCGCCGGTCTTGAAGTCGGGCAGATCAAAACGGACATGGCCGCTCTGGACGTATTGCAGCAAATTCATTGGTATTCCTGCACAAAAGGCGGGCAATGCCCGCGCGGCGCCTGCTGATGGCCGCACACTGGCGGTCCTAGGCGCATCCGGCAGCGGTCCGATCGGGGTCGCGGGCACTTGCCGCGGCCGCCGTTGGCGGACTTGTCGGGATTCATGGGGTCGTTAGCCATCCGCGCTGCGGTCGCCAAACAGCCGGTCGAACACGATCGCCGCAGCGGCGCGCACCGACAGGTGGTTGTACGCCGTGCGCTTGTCCGGGCCGGTGGCCCGCAACAGCTCGGCGTCGGCCGCGATCGGTTCCAGCCGTAGATCGGCGCCGTCTAGCACCGACTGATCCAGGCCCCAGCCGGTCCCAAAGACCAGCAGCAACGGTGCCGCGGGCGCGTCGGATCCGGCCAGGCGGGTCAGCTCGCTGCGGTAGGCAGCGAACGACCAGACCGGTGTGCTTTGATCGCCGCGGACGCTGGCCGCGGTGACGGCTACCACGGGCGCGCGGCCCGTGGTTCGTGCAATCGTTTCCTTGGCTTCGGCGAGATTCGCCGCCACCCGCACCAGTCCCATGGCGTCTGCGCGCCGCAGGTGGGCACTGCCGTCGCCTTGGGTCCAGTGTGCGGCGATTTCCGCCGCCATCCGCTGCTGCAACAGCACCGGCGTGACGATGAAAACGCCCTGTAACCCATAGGTTCGGGCCGAGCGCGCCAAGTCGTGCACATCGACGTTGGTGAGCGCGGTGGTGACCACCTGCCCGGTGCGATCGCGCACAGGGTGGTGGACAAGGGCCGCGAAGATAGGGATTTTTGCGAAAAAGTCAACGCCATTGTGCGGTGCGGGCGGCTGCGTCGATGTCGCCGCAGGTGCCGGCGGAGGATCAACCTCGGGCGTCGTCGCCGGTTCGCTGGCCAACTGTTCTGCTAGCCACGCGCGATCTTTGGCGTCGACGCGCACCCCTTGCAGCAACTCCGGCCGTCGCAACCGCGTGCGCAACAGCGACTGCCGCCGTTGCCAGCGCGCGATCTCCGCGTGATTGCCGCCAAACAGGACGTCGGGCACCGCCTGGCCTTCAAACACGCGCGGTCGCGTGTATTGCGGGCACTCCAAAAGGGCCGCTGTGTGCGATTCCTGATGCAGGGATGCCGCGTTGCCGAGCACGCCGGGCAGCAACCGCGCCACCGCCTCGACGATAACCACAGCCGCCGCCTCACCGCCGTTGAGGACGTAGTCGCCGATCGACACCACCTCGTCGACGTGGTCCTCGACGCGGGCATCGAACCCTTCGTAGCGGCCGCAGAGCAGCACCAGTCCGGGCAACGCCGCCCACTGCACGGCATCGCTCTGCCGAAACACCCTGCCCGCAGGCGACAGCAGAACAACCCGGGAATCAGAAGCAGTCTTGCGGATATCCCGCAGACAGGCTACGACCGGATCGGGCTTCAAAACCATCCCGGCGCCGCCGCCATAGGGAACGTCATCGACGGTGCGGTGCCGATCGTGGGTCCAGTCGCGAAAGTTGTGGGTGTGCAGGCCCACCATGCCGGTTTCAACCGCCTTGCCCAGCAGCCCTTCGCCGCGCACCGCGTCGAAAAGCGCCGGAAACAGCGTCAAGATGTCGAACCGGTAGCCCATGGCGGCCTGGCTTGTAGTTGGAATTGGCCGCGCTTGCAATGGCCTGGGCCGCGACGCGGAACGCAAAACCGCCAAAAAACCGTTGACAGCACCACCACCTGCCCCTAGCATGCCGGCCCCTTGCGGCCCGCTGCCGCACGAACCCAAACGTGACTTTGCTGTTGAAAATCGCGGATCTCTCGGCCTCGCCGCGGCAGTTTGACCGCGATCTGGCGACCGATTGGTGTGCTGAGCGCGCCGGCGACGTGTACACCGCCGCGCAGCCGCGCTTGCCTGTTGCGATCACTGCGACCAAGGTCGCAGAAGTCGTGCAGGTGCAGGTGCGCGCCAAGGCCCGGTTTGGCTTTGCGTGCAGCCGCTGCGCAGAGCCGGCTGAATGCGATGTACACGCCGAGTTTGACCACCACTTCGTCGGGCCGGGCAAACTGGACGCGGGCGACGGACAAGACGCCGCTGGTTTTGACGCCGATCCCGATGTCAGCGAGCACGACGGCGTGCACGCCCACCTGGACGAACTGGTCATCGAATACCTGCTGCTCGAACTGCCGTCGGCGCCGCTGTGCGCGCCCGCGTGCAAAGGGCTGTGTGTCACCTGTGGCACCAACCTGAATCAGGCGACTTGCGGCTGTGCCGCGCAGCCCGAGGCGCTGTCGCCGTGGGCCAAGCTCGCCCATTTTCAAGTGTCGCCGGCCGAGCCCGTGCGCGCCTGACCGTTTGGCCGGCGCCCACTGCCCGGCCCGCTTTACCGAGGACACCATGGCTGTACCCAAGAAACGCCAATCGCGCACCCGCACTGCCACCCGCCGCGCGCAGTGGGACGTCATCAAGGCCCCCACGCTGACCCTGTGCGCCAACGTCGCCTGTGGCGCCCCGGTGCGTCCGCACCGCGTGTGCTCGGCGTGCGGCATGTACCGCGGCAAGCAGGTCCTTGCCGTGGCCTTGCCGGCCGACGACGCTGCTGCCGCCGCGGCGGAGTAGCCGTTGACCTACGGCGCCCGCCCGCAGTTGCTGGCGCGCACCACCCGCGCAACGGTTGGCGTTGCCGCGCTGGTGTGCGGCTTAGGCGCGCTGATCGCCTGTGCCGGCGAGGGTGGATCCGGTTCGGCCGGTGGCGCAGGCAGCGATGCTGGCGCAGACGGCAAGCCCGGTGCCGATGCGCAGATCAAGTACTCCGTTCAAGACGGCACCACGATCGTGCAGTGGCCCGAAGACGAGTGGCCGTTTCACTGCGTCCGGCTGACCCAGACCGTCGCGGGCAAAGCCAAACCCGTTGAATTGCTGCTGTGCAACAAGCAAGAGGGGCGCAGCAAGATCGTGCTAGGCAATACGCCTGGCGAAAAGGGCGTGGACTACGCATGGTCTGCTTCTCAGGGCTTGCAGATCGGACCCGCGCAGTGGCGACTTGAGGGCGGCTCCAAGAACTGGGGCGTGACGCCCAACCTGCTGGGCAGCGGCACGATCGAGCTCGGACCCCACTTCGGCGGCCCTTGCCAGACCGCGACAACGACAGCGACCGGCCTGGAAGAGTGGCACGCGACCGCGCCGGTCAAGCTCAATGTGTCCGTCAAACTGGGTGAGGCGGCGCGATCGGGCATCGAGATCTCGCGGCCGGACATTTGGGTGGACAGTGTCACCGCCACCGGCAGCGCGGCCAAGGGCGGCACACTCGCTTTCAGCTACACGTTTACCAAGACCGGCATGTACACCGTCGAGGTCAACAACACCGGCGGCGGCGCGATTCTGAACTGCGCTGTGTATGTCGGCGCTGCTTTGCCGCTCATTCCAGTCGAGCACTCAGGGGGCGCCGGGCTTGCCGCACCACCCACCGAAGCGCAATTGGCCACGTACCGCCAAAAGCTGCTGGACCTGACCAACCAGGAGCGTGCCAAGGTCGGCTTGCCCGCGCTGACGTTGAACGACACCTTGAACAAGGTCGCGCAGTACCACTCAGACGACATGGGCGCGCAAGGCTACTTTGCCCACAACTCGCCCAACGGCGAGGGACCCGGCGATCGCGCCAAGAAGTTCGGCTGGAACAAGGGCATCGGCGAAAACATCGCGTCGAGCTTGTCGATCGAGGGCGCCCACAACGGTCTGTTTTGGAGCGCCGGCCACCGCCGCAACATGCTCGGCAACTACAAGGTCGCCGGGTTCGGCGTCGCCAAGTCCAAGGGCGACAGCAAGAACATGTTGGTGACCGAGAATTTTGGCGACTGATCGCCCCAAGGCCCGTCATGCGCATCGCCCTCGCCTCGGACCACGCGGCTATCGAACTCCGGCTGCACCTCGCTGCGCACCTCGAACGCGCTGGCCATCAAGTTGACGACCTCGGCTGTGACGAGGGCCAGCGCGTGGACTATCCCGACTACGCCGGAGCTGCCGCGGGCGCCGTCGTGACCGGCAACGCAGACAAGGCCGTGCTGCTGTGTGGCACGGGTATCGGCATGAGCATTGCCGCCAATAAGGTGGTGGGTATCCGGGCCGCGCTCGTCCACGACGTCACGACTGCGCGCCTCGCCGGTGAGCACAACGCCGCCAACGTGTTGTGCATTGGCGCGCGTGTGGTCGGCCCGTTGGTGGCCGCTGAGTGCGTCGACGCGTGGTTGAACGCCGCGTTCGATGCGCGCCACCAGCCGCGCTTAGACAAGGTCGCCGCCATGGAGTAGGTCCGTGCGCTGTCCCGTTTGCAAGCACAGCGAAACCAGCGTGTTGGAGTCGCGCGTCGCCCCTCAGGGCGATGCCATCCGCCGCCGGCGCGTGTGTGATGCCTGCAACCACCGCTTCACCACCTACGAGCGTATCGAACTGCAGCTGCCGGCCGTGGTGAAAAAGGACGGTCAGCGGCAGCCCTACTCGACCGACAAGCTGCTCGCCGGCATCTTCAAGGCCGTGCACCGTCGGCCGGTCTCGTCAGACGCTGTTTACGACTTCGGCCGCGCCATGGAGCTCAAGTACGCTGAGTCTGCCGATCGCGAAGTGGCGTCGAGCGTGCTCGGCGACGCGGTCATGCAGTTCTTGCGCGACAACGATCTGGTGGCCTACGTGCGATTTGCTAGTGTCTACAAGGATTTCTCGGACATCCACGCGCTGCTCGACGAGGTCCAGACCCTGGCAGCCGGGGGTGCACATCCGGGCGATGGCGCGCCGTGATCCCGGCCGACGAGCATTGGATGGCGCAGGCCGTCGCGTTGGCCGGGCAGGGCACTCGCGCCGTCCGGCCCAATCCCAAGGTCGGCTGTGTGCTGGTCAAGGACGACGTGGCCGTCGGCGGGGGCTTTCATGCTGCCTGTGGCGGACCACACGCCGAAATCGCGGCCCTGCAGGCTGCTGGCGAGCGAGCGCGCGGGGCAACCGCCTACATCACGCTGGAGCCCTGCAACCACCACGGGCGCACCGGGCCGTGCAGCGAGGCGCTGATTGCCGCCGGTGTGGCGCGGGTCGTTGCTGCTGTTCGCGATCCCAATCCCGCCGCGCAAGGGGGCCTGGAGCGGTTGCAGGCAGCCGGTATCGCCACCGAGCACGGTCTTGGGTACAAAGATGCGGCACGGGTTGCCGAGGTGTTCTTAACCAACGTCCAGTTTCACCGACCTTTCGTCCAGCTCAAGCTCGCAACGACGGTGGACGGCCGCGTAGCCGCCGCTGATGGCTCTTCGCGCTGGATTACCGGACCCGCGGCGAGGACCGCGGTTGCCACCATGCGCGCCGAAGCGGATGCCGTTGTGGTGGGCAGCGGTACCGCGCTGGCGGACGATCCGCGCCTCGATTTGCGCCACGCTTCCGCCGCCGGACCGCTGCCGCTGCGGATCGTGCTCGATCGGCGCGGCCGCCTTGCTGAGGTCGATCCCGACGGGCGCCACCTGGGTCAGACCGCCGCGCAAGCAACGCGCATCGTGACCGCGCGACCGGCAGGATGGGCCGGGTGGCAGGACCGTGGCGTCCAGGTCGCGAGTCTGGCTGCCGGAGACGACTGGCTCGACCGGGCGCTGGCCCATCTGTCGGAGCTTGGCGTGTGCCATTTGCTCTGCGAAGGCGGTCCCACCCTGGCCGCGACACTGATTCGCGACAAGCTCGTGGATCGGCTGGATTTGTTCGTGGCGCCTAAGCTCCTCGGCGCCGGCCCGTGTGCCGTCGGCGATCTGGGCATCGGTTCTATCGACGGTGCGATTGCGTGTACCTGGTCGGCTTTCGAACGCTGCGGCGACGACGTGTGGCTGACCGGGCGGTTCGCCAAGGAGTAGGTCATGTTCACGGGACTCATCGAGGCGGTGGGGCAGGTCCGCTCCTTTGTGCCACAAGGTGGCCTGCACCGGCTGTGGCTGACTGCGAAGTGGCCAGATGACGACGCCGCCGCCTTGGGGGACTCAGTCGCGGTCAACGGCTGTTGCCTGACCGTGGTTGCCGTGGAGCACCTGGACGACGGCGGGCAAGCGTTGGTCTTTGAGTTGTCGTCCGAAACGATCGCCAGGACGGCGTTTGGCGCACTTGGCGCGGCGCAGCCCGTCAACCTGGAGCGCGCAGCCAAGCTCGGGCAGCGGCTGGGTGGCCATCTGGTGACAGGCCACGTCGATGGCACCGGCCAGTTGCTCGCGATGCAAGAGAGCGGCGGCGCATTCGACGTCACCTACGCGGTTCCCGCCGATCTGGAGCCGGAACTGGTCGTCAAGGGCAGCGTGGCGATCGACGGCGTGTCGCTCACGGTCAACGCCTTGCCGCCCGGCCTGCTGCAAGTCACCCTGATTCCGCACACGGTCGCCCACACCCAACTGCTGCACGGCGGCCCAGGCAAGCAGGTCAATCTGGAGACCGATCTGGTCGCCAAGCACATTCGACGCCTGGCGCAGTTCGTCGGGCGCTAAGCGCTATTTGCCCAAACCGAGCGCGCCTTGCGTTCCGCGCGCCACCGCCGGACCCTCACCCAGCACCGTGCCAGGCGCAATCTTGCCCGCCGACACTTGCGCGACTTGCCGCGGCGCCGCCACCCGCACGTGTTCGGCAGCGGTCGTTGTCAGCATCACCTGACCGCCGAGGTGGTCCAGGTAGTGCATGAGCGCGGCATTGCGCTTGGGGTCGAGCTCGCTCGAGATGTCGTCCATCAGCAACAGCGGCGGCTCGCCCAACGTTCGCTCCAGGCTGCGGATCTCGGCGATCTTGCACGCCAGCACCAGCGCCCGGCACTGGCCCTGGCTCGCGTGCAACTGCGCAGGCATCTCGGCGATCCGAAAATCGACGTCGTCGCGGTGTGGGCCTGCGGTCGTATAGCCGACGCGCAGATCGCGCTCGCGGCGCTGGGCCTGGGCCGCCGTTACCGCCGCCGCTGCGCCGTCGCCGGCCGCGATCTTGGGCCTGTAGTGCACATCGGCCACCAGCCCAGGTGCAGCGATCTCGGCAAATACCTCTGCCACCATCGGTGAGAAGCGCGCCAGGACTTCAGCCCGCCGGCGCACGATCTCGCCGCCATGGCGCCCAATCAGGTCGTCGTAGACGTCGAGCATCGCCGGATCGGCGCGCTGGCCGGCATGGTGCTGGCGCAAGAGGATGTTCTTGCTGTGCAGCGCTGTCTCGTAGCGCCGCAGCTCAGCCAGGTGCGCCGGCTGGTGGTTGAACACCAGGCGATCGAGCCAGCGCCGCCTTGCTTCGGGTTCGGCATGCGGCAGTTGCAAATCTGCCGCCGTAAACACCACCGCCGTCAACCGACCCAGAAACGCCGCCGCGCCACTGGGCGGCTTGCCGTCGAGCACCAGCTTTCTACCCTTGTGGCCGATGTCAATGCCGAGCGTGCTGTGCACACCGCCGGCCTGGGTCGCCGCGGACAGAAGCGCGTGATCCTTGCCAAAGGCGATGCACTCGCCCAGCCGCGCCGTGCGAAAACTGCGCAGACCGCCTAAAATCGCGATGGCTTCTAGCAGGTTGGTCTTGCCCTGACCGTTGTCGCCGACCAGCAGGTTAAAGCGTGGATGAGGCGCCCACTGCAGCGGTTCGCCAGGTCGCTCTCCCTGCAAATTGCGAAAATCGTGCAGCGTGAGGCGATCGAGCCGCATGGTTCGTTCGGCCGAAACGCGCGGCTACAGGCGCATCGGCATAATGACGAACGTCGTGCCCGGCTCTTCGTCGCTGTGCAGCAGGCACGGCGAGATCTGATCGCGCATTTCCAGCGTCAGGTTCTCGGTCGGCAGCACGGTGCAGACGTCGAGCAGGAAGCGCGGGTTGAAGCCAAAGCGCATCGCCGCCCCAGTCCAGGTGTCGATTTCCAGTTCTTCGTGACCCTCGCCGAAGTCGCTGTGCATGTCCAGGCTGACCCGACCGACTTCGAACTCCATCTTAAGGATCGAGTCGCTGCGGACCTGGCTCATCGCGGTGACGCGGCGGATGGCTGCCGCGAGCGCGTCTTTGGGCAGCGTGCACGCGACGTCACCGCGATCGGGTACGACCTTGGTGTAGTCCGGAAAGTTGGCTTCGATCTGGCGAACCTGCAAGCGGGTGCGGTCGCTCGCGAACACCAGGTTGCGGCCGATGAACTCCAGCCTCAGCGACGGGTCCGAGCCTTCGATCAGGCGCTGCAACTCGGCCGCACCGCGCCGGTGGACGATGCACGAAGAGCGGCCGCCATCGTAGTCTGGCGCTGACACCAGGCGCTCGCACTTGCTCAAACGGTGGCCGTCCGTTGAGACCATGCGCAGCCGCACCTGTCCAGCGGCCTCCGGTTCGATTTCGAGCAGGATGCCAGTAATGGCAGGACGACCGTCGTCGCTGGACACCGAGAACAGCGTCCGCTTGAGCATCGACTCAATGTGCAGCTTGTCGGTGACCAGGGTCTTGGCGACAGTGCCATCCAAGCCGGGTTGCGGAAACTCGTCGGGCGACAGGCCGTTCAAGTAGTAGTAAGCGCGGCCGGCTTCAATGCGCAGACGGTGATTGGCATCGGCTGACAGCGTAATGGTTGCGCCGTCCGGCATTGCGCGCACCAACTGGTACAGGCCTTTGGCGCTGACGAGCGCAGTGCCGGGCTCAATCACGTCGGCCGAAATCTCTGCGATCACTGTTACTTCGTAGTCGGTCGCCGACAGCACCAGGCCGTCTTCTTCGGCGCGCAAATGCACGCAGGCGATGACGTTGTTGTTCTGACGTTGATCGGCTGCACCTTGCGCGCGGTACAGCGGTGTCATCAGGGCGGCTTTGTCGATGCGGACTTTCATGGCGTTCGGCTCGCGGCGGCGGTAGCGCAGGGCTGCGCCAAAGGTGCGGTGTTGTAGCGCATTGCGGCCGTTTGGAAAAGGGGCAAGGCTCGACCAGGCCTTTGTTCAGCTTCTTGAATTTGCAATGATTTTGCAAACGGTCAGCGGGCCAGCATCTTGACGCCGGCCGCCAGCACCAGGGCACAAATCAGCAGCTTGAGCGGTCGCGACGGCACCCGTGGCATCAGTGCCGTGCCCGCCAGCACGCCCGGAATCGAACCGCATAGCAGGTTGGCAGCCAGCTGCAGATCGACCGTACCGATGTCCAGGTGCGCGACGCTCGCCGCGGCAACCAGCAACGTGGCGTGAGCGATGTCCGTTCCGACGAGTTTCTGGGCACTCAGCCGCGACGTGAACAGTAGCAGCAAGGCGAACAGCGATCCCGACCCAACCGAAGTCAGGCCGACCACAAAGCCGATCGCGGCGCCCGCCACGGCGACTTTGCCGCGGTTGGCCCAGTTTGTCGGCGTCCAGTCGAGCAGCGTCGCCAGATCGTAGCGCTTGAGCACCAACTCGGAAAGCAGCGACACCACGGCCGCAAACGCGAGCACTGCGCCCAAAGCCCGCAGGATCACGCCCTCAGCGTCGGCGTGGTTGAGGCGCAACCAGTGCACGCAGAAGCTGCCAGCCACGCCGGCCGGCACGCTGCCCGTCGCCAGCGCTAGCGTCCACGACCAGTCCAGACGGCGCTGCGCGACGTTGCGCACGGTCGCGATCGACTTGGTCAGCGTGCCGTACACCATGTCGGTGCCGACCGCGACCGACGGCTGGATGCCGAGGAACACCAGGATCGGCGCCAAAAGCACGCCGCCACCGACGCCGGTCAGGCCAACCAGGAAGCCGACCAGCAAGCCAACCAGCATGCGCGACCACTGGAATTGTGTCAACCACTCGTTATACATGACGGTTCGTGCGCCGCCAGGTCTTGCGGCAGCCGGCACCGTAGCAATGGCGGCCGCTGAATGCAAGAAAGTCTATCGGCATAGTATGGATTGGCGACATGACGGATCACGCACGCCGCGCTAGCATTGCCGGGCGCCTTCGCGCGCTGGCCAACCATGCCTGCCCACGACGATTCTGGCTTTCGAGCCCTGCTGACACTGCCACAGGCCTACGACGCCTTCCAGACCGCAATTGGCGGCGACCGTTGGCGCCGGTGGTACATCGCCAACCTGCTGCAACCGCGCGCCGGGCTGTCGATTCTCGACATCGGCTGCGGCCCGGGCACCATGCTGCGCTTCTTGCCCGATGGCGTCGTCTACCACGGTTTCGACGTCAACCCGCGCTACGTGGCGTATGCCCGCCGACGGTTTGCCGGGCGCGGCCAGTTCACAGCCCAACGGGTCGATGCCGCGCCGATCGCTTCCGGCGGATTCGACGTGGTGATGGCCAACGCCATCCTGCACCATCTCGATGACAGTGAGGCCGCGCACCTGTTCGAGGTTGCGTGGGCACAGTGCAAGCCCGGCGGCTTCGTGCTGACCTATGACAACGCCTGGGTGCCGGAGCAATCGCGGGCGGCGCGCTGGCTCATCGGCCGCGATCGCGGTCGCCACGTGCGCTCGCCGGATGCCTACCTCGCGCTAGCGCGGCGGCGGTTCAGCCGCGTCGACACGACGCTGCACCACGACGGCTACTGGATACCGTACACCCTGTTCACCATGAAAGCCTGGCGCGGCCGCGACCCCGGCTGACCAGCACGGTGCGCGGGGCAAAGCGTGCGCGATCAGGCCGCCTGGCGCGTCAAAAATGACGAACGCGCCCGTTGCCGCACGAGTGCGGCCGAAGCGCGAACGCCAGAAACGCGCCGCTCGGTTTCGGCTACCAGGAACCGTGCGAGCCGTGGCTACCGTGCGAGCCGTGGCTGCCGTGCGAACCATGCGAGCCGTGCGAGCCGTGCGAGCCGTGGCTGCCGTGCGAGCCGTGGCTGCCGTGCGAGCCGTGGCTGCCGTGCGAACCGTGGCTGCAGTGCTCGGCCGTCATGTTGGCGTCGCCAGTTGGCAAGACGCTGCCGTCGCTCCCTGACAGCGTCAGGAAGGTCGACACGCGCGCTTCTTGCTTCTCGCTGATCGCGCCTTCCTCAGGCGACAGGAAATCGGCTGCGGTCTTCTTGAGTTTGGGAAGCGTTTTCTTCATCGGGTCCCCTCGTCGCTGCCAAGGTCTTTTCCCGGTTTCATTCCGGGGCGGGTTCCTGGCGCAGTCGTCACGCGAGCTGGAGGTGGTTTGGGCCTGGGCCTTCGGGGGGGTCGGTTCGGGCGCGATGGCGGCCTGACGGCCGCGCCGTCATTCACCGCTACGGGTGTAGCGGCAATTGACGCTGACGGTTCCGCTCGTGCCCAGGGGGGAGGGCAGTGCGACACCGGCACCCAATTGAGCTAGTACCATCGCGCCGTGGGCGTGTCAACAAGCGGGCGCTGGACCGCAAGCCGCTGCGCCCTTGACCGCGCCGCCCGCCGCGGCTACACCGCCACCGCCGCGCCGCCTGCGCGCCTGCGATGCCCATGCCGATCCCGCCCGAACCCAACCCAATGCCGCCGAACGAAGCGCAGTGGTGGCGCACCGTGAGCGCCGCTGGTGGCGCCATCGCTGGGTTGCAGGCTGCGCGTTGGCTGTTTGGCCCTGCCGTGCCTGCCGCCACCGGTTGGGACACGCGCATCGAGCGACCGGCCGTGGTGGCCGAGCCCGAGGTATGGCTGTCGGCAGGCGTCGCGCCCGAATTGCCACAGAACGCCCGGATCGTTCGCGCCAGCAGCTCAGATCTGCGGACGGCCTTGGAAGCGTCGTTGCGCGGGGGCCGGCTGCGCGCGCTGGCCGTCGCGATTCTGGCCAGCGGTGAGCGGTTGGACCCGCACGACGCGGGTCGCGATTGGCGCGACGGCGTGCTGCGAGCCGTTGGCGATCCGCGCGGGCTGTGGCGCGACGATCCGGCGGGCATGATCGACGTCGCAGCCGTCGCGGCCCACACTGGCCTGGTGCCTGATCGCGATCTCGTGCGGGCGGTTCAGCGCGACGCTGTGCTGGTGCTACAGGCCGATCGCTCGCGCTGGCAGCAGGCGCTGGGTGCAGTGCTGCTCGGCACGCGGGCGTCGGTCGGTCTGCGTTTCCTGTATGCGGCCGGCGTTTTGCCGTTGCTGGTGCCGGAGGCGACCGCGCTCTTCGACTTCCACAAGTCGTGCCCGGTGCATCACAAGGACATCTGGGACCACACGCTGCAGGTCATTGAGAAGTGCCCGCCGAACCTGGTGGTGCGCTGGGCGGCGCTGATGCACGACACCGGCAAAGTGCACACCCGCAGCGTGCAAAAAGGCCGCGTCCACTTTTTCGGCCACGAGGCACTGGGCGCGAGCTTGATGGAGGGCGTTGCCGGGCGCTTTCATATGCCCGAGGCGATCGCACGGCGGGTTGTGTATGTCATCGGCAACCATGCGCGCGCCAATGCGTATCTCGCCAACTGGACCGACAGCGCGGTCCGCCGTCTGGTCCGCGACATGGGCGAGTATCTCGACGACGTCCTGGCCTTTTCGCGGTCGGACTACACGACCAAGCGCAGCAGTCGCCAGGCCGAAGTCCAGACGCTGACGACCCAGTTGGCCGGCCACATCGCCGAGGTCGTCGCCGAAGACAGCAAAGTGCCGCCGCTGCCCAAAGGCCTGGGCACGTACATCCTGGGGCAAACGGGGCTGCAGGCAGGGCCGTGGCTCGGCCGCATCCAACAATGGCTGGAAGCGCAATGCGAACAGGGTGCCCTGGAGTCGCAGCGCGACGCAGACTACTACTGGCAGGCCGTGCGCGAGGGCGCGCCGCAACTGCTGGCGATCGCGCCGGGAACCGAGTGGCAGCGCCGCTGAATCGGCGCTATGCCCTGCTTGCGTTGGCCGCTTGCGTGGCCTCGATGATGGCGCGCGCAGCCTCCAGGCCGTCAATGGCCGAGGACACGATGCCGCCGGCGTAGCCTGCGCCCTCGGCGCACGGATAGAGCCCAGGGTGGCTGACACTTTGACGATCTGCTCCGCGCACGACCCGAACCGGTGAACTGGTCGTGGTCTCTACGCCCTGAATCACCGCGTCGACCGACAGCCAGCCGCGCAACTGGGCGCGCTCGACCTGCAGAGCGCCGGCTTGCAGATCGCGAGTGAGGCGATCGGGCAGCAACTGGTCGAGGCGACCCGCCACCAGCCCGGGTCGATAGGTGTACCGCTCGGGCAGATCGGCGCTGGGGCGCCCCGCGACGAAATCGACGAGCCGCTGCGCTGGCGCTTTGTAGTCGCGGCCACCCGCAGCAAAACACGCGGACTCGAGGCGATTCTGCAGCGCGAGGCCCAGCAGTGCGCCGTCCGCCACGTGAGATCCGAATTCGGGGTCGTCGTCGAGATCGCCAGCCTTGTGCAAGAAGAACTCAGCGGCACGCACCTGCGCAACCCACGCCGCATTGGCGAAGCCCGAGCCGCGGTTGGAATTGGACATGCCGTTGACGTTGAGGCACTGGTCGCGCGTCGGCGTAGGCAACACCTGGCCGCCCGGGCACATGCAGAACGAGTAGGTGCCTCGACCCGACGGCGCGGCTTGCTGCAAAAAGTACTCTGCGGCACCCACCGTCTCGTCGCCGGCCAAGGCGCCGAGCTGGATGCCGTCGATGAGCGCCTGTGGATGCTCGACGCGGGCCCCGATCGCAAAGTCCTTCCGCTGCATCGCGACGCCGCGATCGGCGAGCATCCGGTAGGTGTCGCGCGCCGAGTGCCCGGTCGCCAGGATGACCGCCGTCGCCGGCAATTCGGTGCCGTCGTCGAGGCGCACCCCAACAACGTGCGGTGTCCCGGCAATGTCGCGGAGCAGCAGATCGTCCGCGCGCCGACCGAAGCGCAGATCGTGACCTGCCTCGCACAGAGCGAGGCGCAGTGCTCGCAGCATGCGAATCAAGTAGTTGGTGCCGATGTGCGGGTGTGCCGCAACCAGGATATCGCGATCGGCGCCGAGCGCCACCAGGCGCTCATAGACCTGCCGTACCCAAGGGTGCTTGCTGCGCGTGTACAGCTTGCCGTCGCTATACGTGCCCGCGCCTCCTTCGCCAAAGCACAGGTTGGACTCGGGATCGAGCCGACCGTGCACCCGCAAGTCGCGGACTTTCAAGCTGCGCGGCTCGACAGCCTGCCCGCGGTCGATGACCGTGCAGCGGATCCCGACGTCGGCAAACGCGAGCGCTGCAAACAGCCCCGCTGGCCCCATGCCGACGATGACTGGTCGACAATTCGCCGCCGCGTGCGCAAGCCGCTGGGGGCGAATCACCGGCGGCAAAGAACCGTCCGGCGGCGTCTCGCTGGCCAAAAACGCGTCCACGCGCAACACCCACAGTGGGCGCTGACGTTTGCGCAGATCCATGGCTCGGCGGCGCACCGTGCAAACACCGAGGTCGTGCTCGGGAATACCGAGCGCGCGCGCTACCTCGCCGCGCAGCGTCGGATCTGCCTCGGGCGCGGGGCCGCCGCGCACGATGGGCAGCTCAACATCAACGGTTTGCATGGTCGCGGCTCAGGGCACGGTATCGCAGTGGGCCACCCAGGTCATCGCGTTGGCGTCCGTCGAGGCCGGTCCAAAAATCGTGTGCGGGTTGTCGGTCAGCCAGCGGGCGTCCCGTCGCAGCTCTTTGCAAGCCTTGGATTTTTGCGCGAGGGTGGCGGTGGAGAATTGCGGCAGGGCGTCCAGCGCCTTGCGCAACGCTTTGGGCGGCTTGGCCGGGTCGCCGGTAGCTCCCGTCAGGCTGGTGTCGAACGGGTGATTGACCTCGATGAAATATTTGTGCAGTTCCTGGCGCGCCAGCGTGTCGAGCGGCCGTTCGGTCAAATAGCGCATCACATCGGTATCGCCGAGCCGAGTCGGGTCGTCGCCGCGGCGGGTATCAAGTTGTGTGGACAGGTTGCGCGCCGAGGTCTGCGCAAAAAAGTCGCGCGGCGCCAGGTATTCGACTTTGGGATGCAGCTCGCGCAACGGCTGGTCGAATTTCGCGCATACCCTGCGCACGGTCTTGTCGCCGCAGAGCTGCCCCGCAAGCAGCTGCAAGACATTGCGCGCCACGTCAGGCCTGCCCAGCTTGTCGAGGTGTGCGATCACGCCAGGATCGGCAAAGGCCTTGTCGGCAGCGGCGAAGTCGACGTCGAGCGGACCGTTGGATCCCACCAGGGCCAGGTCGCCAGACGACATGCGGTAGACCTTGGTGTGGGCGAAGGCGCCGTTGAGCGTGCACAGAATCCCAAGCAGCACGTCTTCGGAGAGCTCGTAGTGCTGCAGCCACTGCACCAATACGCCGTCTGGTTTGAGCTTTTGTCGAATGCGACCAAAGCTGTCGGCGGTGAACAGGTCGGCCACGCCGACGACCCAGGGGTTGCTTGGTTCGCTGACAACGATGTCCAGCGTGCCGTCGGGCAGCGTGCGCAGCACCTCGCGGGCATCGGCAACCGTGATGGCGACGCGCGGGTGCTTCCAGATCTCGCCGTTGAAGCTGCTGAAAATCGGTGCGATTTCGAGAACGGATGGGCTCAGCTCGACCACCTGCACCTGCATCGGCGTGCGGCTGGCCAGAGCGGCGGCGGTCATGCCCGTGCCCAGACCAATGGTGAATGCGTGGGTCGCTTGCGGCCGGTGCAGGATACCGAGGTGGCCAAGCATCAACTGGGTGATGACATCGGTTCCGGTGCCGCCGTCGCTCTTGCCGTTGGTGCGGAAGTTCAGGAAACCGCTGGAAAACTTGTCGACCGTGATCGTCGCGTCTTTGCCATCGCGGCGGTAGAGCGGCTCGATATGCTTGCGGCGCGCCTCGACAAACCGCACGACATCTTGCGGCTTGGTATCGCGCAGCCGGAACAGTCCGCGGGTCAGCACGAAGCCATCCGGTGCGGCCACCAGCAGCAAGGGGCCCAGGGCCAGACCGACCCCCGCTACGGTCAGCAGCGAGCGGCCCTGCCACGGCCGTGGCAGCACCAGCAACGCTACCAACAGCGAAATCACGAACGTGACCAGCAGCGACACCTCGACACCCAGCGCCGGCATCACCACAAAGCCGCAGCCCAGCGCGCCGAGCAGGTTGCCCAAGGTATTGCTGGCGAGGATGCGTGCCGCCGCGCGGTCCATCGCCGCTCCGCGCGCTTGCGCGCTGGCCAGCAACGCCGGAAACGACGCCCCAAGCGCCATGGCCGACGGCAACAGGTGCGCGGCCAGGTAGAGGTTGCCGCGCCACAGCCACGCCGCGTAGTTGTCGGGGTGCGGATGCAGTGCCAGGCGGATCTCTGCCAACCGGATCGGCAGCGCGTCCAGGCGCAACAGCAGGAACGCCGTGGCGGCCGCTGCCGCTGCCTGGCTCATGGCCAGCACCCACTGGGGATCGCGCGATCGCACCGCGCGCGCCGACCAGGCGCTGCCAAGCGAAATGCCAGCGATCGCCACGGTGAGCATGAACGCGAACGAGTGCACCGACGAGCCCAGCGACAGCGCCGCAATGCGCGTCCACAGCACCTCGGCGCACAGCGACACGAAGCCCGTGGCAAAGGCAGCGGCGACCAGGTCCATGGGTGCGGTGCCACCGATCGGCGCTGCGGGTGCGGCGGCACTTTCTGACGGCTGGGTAGCCGTTTGCGGCGGGTTGTCCGCTGGCGAAGCCGGCGCGCGCAGGCTCAGTAGCCAGGCAAACGCCGCGACAGCCAGGTTGACGCCAGCACCCAAGTAAAGTGGCTGAACGATGCCAAGCGCCTCGATAAGCACAAACCCTGTTGCCGCTGCGCCTATGGCAGCGCCCAGCGCATTGAGGACGTAGTAGCGCGAGACCAGCTGGACGCCATGGGCGGGGTCCAGGCGCTGCACGCCCGCCGCCAGCACCGGCAATGTGGCGCCCATGGCCCCCGTCAGCGGCAGCGCCAGTGCAGCGGCCAGGCCGAGCTTAGCCAACGTCGCCGCCCAGCCGCCGGGCGGCAGCACCTGAGCGATCTCGGCAAAGGCCTCGAACGCGTAATACGACACCGTCGGCAGTGCCAATGCCCACAGGCCAATGAAGGCCTCCAGCGCTGCGTAACCTGCGATCGGCCGCGGCAGCGCGAGCACCAACTTGCGCAGCGGCCGCTCGACCGCCCATGCACCCGCCGACAGCCCGCCCAAGAAAGTTGCCAACATCACGGCCTGCGACGAGCCGGACGAGCCCAGGTGCAGCGCCAGCAGCCGCGACAACACCACTTCGTAGAGCAGGCCCGTACAGCCAGTCAACAACAGCAGCAGAGGAAGGATGCGCCCCAGCACAAGGCCTCGGTCGCGCCCGGCGGCGCGGGGCGCAAGTCTGTGCCGCGTTGGCGGCCAATGCAACCGCGCCACAGGTGCACCGCGATCACCAAAAATAGCTTGGCGTCACAGGCGATTCGGACAGGTGCTTGCTCTCGCGCCCGCCGCGCGCCACCATACCGGCATGAAGGTCATCCGCCCGCCGTTTCTGTTGTCCGCTGCACGCACCTGCGCCGCAATCGTCTGTTGCGCGGTCGCGGTTTTTGCCGCCAGCGCTGCCGGCGCCGCGCCTGTAGATGCCGATGCCGATGGCCTGGACGATGCTTGGGAAGTCAGCTACTTCGGCAATCTTGGGCAAGGGCCTACCGGCGATCCCGACGGCGACGGTCTGGAAAACGGCGAGGAACACGATGCGGCGACCGATCCGACCCTCAAAGATACGGACGGCGACGGCTTGCTCGACAAAGAGGAGCTCAAGCCGGCCGGCAACCTGCCGGCGACCAATCCGCTCAAGGCCGACACCGACGGCGACTTCCTGACCGACCACGCCGAAGTGACCAAGTTCAAGACCAGTCCGGTCAAAGTCGACACCGACGGCGACGGCCTGCCGGACAACATTGAGCTGCAGGTGACCAAGAGCAATCCGCTGCAGGTGGACACCGACAATGGTTTTAGCGACGACGGCGCCGAAGTGTTGATCGATGGCACCAATCCGACCGACCCCAGCGACGACAGCAAGGACAACGACAGCGACGGCCTTTCCGATTGGAAGGAACTCAACCTCTACAACACCAATCGGTTCGCCAAAGACTCCGACAACGACGGTCTGGAAGATGGCGAAGAGGTAACTAAGTACAAGACCAAGCCCGATGTCGCCGACACCGACGCCGACGGTCTGCTCGACGGTACGGAGGTCAGCCCGGCCGCGAAAACCGACCCCCTCAAGCCCGACACAGACGGCGACGGGCTGGCGGACGGTGCGGAAGTGAACACCCACAAGACCTTGCCGCTAGTCGCCGACACCGATTGGGATACGCTCAATGACGGCAAAGAGGTCGGTCTGGGTACCAGCCCGCTGCTGGCCGATAGCGACGGCGGCGGCGTATTCGACCCGGTCGAACTGAGCGACGGTACTGACCCCAAGGTCAAAGCAGACGACGCCGGCAAGGACCCAGATGGCGACGGACTGTCGACGCAGTACGAAAACGCCATCACCAAGACCAATCCAGCGGACGGCGACGGCGACGGTGACAAGATCGATGACGGTCAAGAGGCACTGCCGCTCAAGGACCGGCTGATCACCAACGGCAAAGACGCGGACACCGACGACGACGGCATCCTGGATGGCAACGAGGGCGGCGTTTCGACCGATGGTACGTCTTTTGCGGTCACCGGCGGCACCAGCCCGCTGCTGTATGACACCGATGCCGACCAGTTGAGCGATGCGGTCGAATTATCGATGACTGCGGCGCAGGTTTCGCCCAAGGATCCCAAGGCAACGGCCATCCCGTTCCAGCCCGATGTGGACCCCAAGACTCAAACCGATGTGTTCGCCTTCGACACCGACGGCGACACCCTGCTCGACGGCGTCGAGGACGCCAACCACAACGGCAAGTGGGACGCCCAACTCGGCGAAACCGATCCAACCAAGAAAGACACCGACGGCGACGGCATGGACGACGGCTGGGAGTCCAAGTTTGCGGCCAAGGCCGGCGAGGGCCCGCCGCTATTGCCGCTCGACGCCAGCGACGGGCCGCTGGACAGCGATGGCGATGGCCTGACCAACCTGCAGGAGTACAGCGTCAAGAAACCGGACGACAAAGGCCTGCCGGTAGCTAATTCAACCAACCCGCGCGCCAAAGACAGCGATGGCGACGGCATCCTCGACAGCATTGAGGTCAATGCCAAGTACGGTGGCAAGTTCCCGGCGTTTGCTGGCAGCGACCCCAACGCGGCAGACAGCGACGGCGACGGCATCAACGATGGCGTCGAAGACAAGAACAAGAACGGTCTGGTCGAGGCCGGCGAATCCAATCCCAAGAAGAGCGACAGTGACGGCGATAGCCTGCCGGACGGCAACGAAGACGCCAACAAGAACGGCAACTGGGACAAGAGCGCTGGCGAATCGGATCCGACCCAACCCGACAGCGACGGCGATGGCGTCAACGACGGTCTTGAAGTCAACTTCTACGGCACCAATGCGCTGGTCGTCGATACCGACGGCGACGGGCTGCCCGATGGCCTGGAGCTGGGCAAGAAAGGCGACGCCGACACCAATACGACGACCAACCCGAAAGCCGCGGACACGGACGGAGACGGCCTGAATGACTCGGCCGAAGACCCCAACAAGAACGGCAAGGTCGACAGCAACGAGACCAATCCGGTGCTGGCGGACAGCGACGGCGACGGCCTTGGTGACGGGCTGGAGATTGGCAAAGGCGGCGACGCCGATCCCGCGACCAAGACCAACCCCCTGGCCAAGGACAGCGACGGCGACGGTCTGTTCGATGCCGGCGAGGACAAGAACAAGAACGGCAAAGTCGACGCGGGCGAAACCGACCCCAACCTCGCCGATACAGACAAGGGCGGCACAGCGGACGGCGAAGAGGTTCAAGACGGCACCAACGCGTTGGACCCGGCCGACGACACCGCCGGGGACCTCGACGGCGACGGGCTCAAGAACCCCGTCGAAATCAAGATTGGCTTGGACCCCAAGAACCCCGACCACGACGGCGACAGCATCGCCGACGGCCACGAGGCCCCAGGCGGGCAGGCTGTGGACACCGACGGCGATGGAACGCCTGACGCCAAGGACGACGACAGCGATGGCGACGGCTGGCTCGACAAAGAGGAAGCGGGCGACGCCGACTGGAAAACGCCACCTAAGGACACTGATGGCAATGGCGAGGCCGACTACCGGTCCTTGGACAGCGACGGCGACGAGCTGCCGGACGCTGACGAAAAAAACAAGGGCACTGGACGCACCAACCCCGACAGCGACGGCGACGGCATGCTGGACGGGCCGGAGGTGCAATTGGGCACGTCGGCGCTGGACCGCGACTCGGACGACGACGGCCTCGCGGACGGTGCCGAGCCGCCGGTCGATGGCGACGGCGATGGCCTGATTGGGCCCTTGGATGCCGACCGCGACAACGATGGCGTGTGGGACAGCGTCGAGGCAGGCCTGGTCGCCGGCAAACTCGACAGCCATACCGATCTCGCCGCGCGCGCTTTCCAAGCCGACGCGGATCCGAGCAGCACCACCAATCCGGACGCTGCAGACAGCGACAACGACGGCGTGCGCGACGGCGCCGAAGACTGGAATCACGACGGCAAGTTGCAGGTAGCCGATGGCGAGTCGAACCCTACGCTTGGTAGTTCGACTGGCACCATGCCGGACGCCGACAACGACGGGCTCGCGGACGCGGAAGAGAAGGTCGTCGGCAGCGACCCCAACGACGCCGACAGCGACGATGACGGTGTCTTCGATGGCAACGAGTGGAACGGCACGTTGGACCCGGATCGCGATGGCGCACCCTGCGGCAACGACGCCGACAGCGACAACGACGGACTGTCGGACGGGACCGAGCGCAACGTCGCGGCGACCGCCAAAGCGACCTGGCTGCTTCGCCACAACTTCAGCCCTGACGAGGACCCGACCACGGCGACCAACCCGCTGCGGCTCGACTCGGATGGCGATGGCCTGCGCGATGGCCTGGAAGATCCCAACGGCAACGGGCGGCTGGATCCCGGCGAGAGCGACCCGGAGGATCCCCTGAGCGTCGGCAAGGTGAGCGACACCGATGGCGATGGTCTGGCCGACGCCGAAGAGTTGCGCGCCGGCACGAGTTCAGTGGACCGCGACTCGGACGACGACGGCGTCGCCGATGGCGCGGAGGTCAATGCGCTGTTCGACAGCGACGGCGACGGATTGCCCGGCGCGCGCGACTGCGACAGCGACGACGATGGCGTGGCCGACGGCACCGAAATCGGCGCGACCAAGGCGGTCGAGGCCAGTGCCGGGCTCAAGATCAGCGGAACAGATGCGGGCAAAGGGGCCTTCACTGCAGATGCCCAACCCAACACCAAGACCCTGCCCTTGGCGCCGGACACCGACCGCGATGGGCAAGGCGACGGCTACGAGGATGGCAACCGCAACGGCGCCATCGATGCTGGCGAGGGCGACCCGCTCGACCCAGCCAAGCAATCGAGCGCCCCCGACGGGGACGGCGACGGCATTGGCGATGCGGCGGAGGCCGTGCTCAAGACCAAGGCCAATGACGCCGATAGCGACGACGACGGCGTGCCCGATGGTAGGGAGGCGAACTGGGCCTTCGACAGCGACGGCGATGGCCTCGTCGATGCGCTGGATGAGGACAGTGACGGTGACGGCTTGTACGACGGTACCGAGATCGGGCTCACCGCGTCGACGCTGCCCAACCCGCAAGCGACGTCGGTGGGCTCGGGCGTGTTCATCGCCGACAAGGACATGACCACCCGCACTTTGGGGCGCGTTGCCGACAGCGACCGCGCTGGGTTGCCCGATGGCCAGGAGGATTTCAGCCGCGACGGCAAGGTCGACCAGGGCGAAACCGACCCTGAAAACCCCGGAGACGACGGCGTCAACGACGGTGACTTTGACGGCGATTCGCTGGCCAACGCCATTGAGGTCGCGCTGGGTCTGGATCCGCTCAAGGCCGACAGCGATGCCGATGGCATTTGGGACAACGTCGAAGTGCAGAATCCGGTGGCGCCGCTGGACAGCGACGGCGACGGCAATATCGATGCGCGCGACGCCGACAGCGACGACGATCTGGTTCCCGACAAGCTCGAAAACGGCAGCGAGCCCGGGCTTGCGCAAGTTCCCCTCGACAGCGATGGCGACGGCAAGCCCGACTACCGCGACACCGATAGCGATGGCGACCGCCTGCCGGACGGCGACGAGATCCTGGTCTACCGGACCAACTCGCGCGCGGCAGACACCGACGCCGGTGGCCTGAACGATGGCATCGAAGTGTTGGAATTGCGCACAAATCCGCTGGACCCCGCCGACGACGGCGACACCTTGGAGTACGGCGCAGAGATTCGCGGCACGTCGCCGCTGTCGGCTTGCTCGGCTGGCCCAGGCGATGCCGGCGGTTCGTGGCTGATTGCGCTGTTGCTGGCAGTGGCAGTGGTGGTGCTGGTGCGTCGTCGGCGCGCTGTTATGGTCACCATGCTGCTTGGCCTGGTCACGCTGCCGGTGGCGGCGCTGGAGCCGATCGACATCACCGGCGGCCGGCCGACGCTCGACGGCACTGGCATTGCGCTGACCGAGTCGGCCCGCGAGTTGGAGCTTCACGGCATCTACGCTGGCGGGCAGATGCAGTACGCGTGGCGCCCGCTCGTCGTGGGCAGCGAGTCCAAGGTGCTGCGCCCGCTGGTCGAGAGCCGCTTGCAGATGGACGCGGGCCTGGCGATGCGCATGTTCGACCACCTGACGCTAGGCGTCGTAGTTCCGGTCAGCTTGTGGCAAGTGGCGGAGCGACCGAGCCTTTTTGGCCAGGACTCCGGCAGGCTGCCGGCCGACCCGGCGATTGCCGACATCGCGGTTGGCGCCAAGTACGTATTCCAGCCGGACCGCGTCGGCGACTGGGGTTACGCCGCGATGCTGTGGGCCACCATCCCGGCCGGTGATCCCGTGCAGTACCTCGGGCGGCCGGGTCCCACGTTTCAGCCGGGGGCGATCGTGTCCGGCCAGTGGGGACCGTGGCGGTTTGCGATGACCGCGGCCGCGCGGTTTCAGACCACACGCAGCATGTTCAAGGTCGACGACGGCCCGGCCTTTCGCTGGAGCGTCGCCGGCAGCCTCAATCCCACGGTCGTGCGCGGCAACTGGAAGAACCCTTGGATGCCCGACGGTGCTTGGTTGGACCTCGGCGTGACCCACGAGACGCCGCTGCTCAAGCCGTTTGGCGACCGCAACGATGAAAAGCTGGAGGCGGCGTTCAGCCTCAACTTCCCTATCGACGAAGGCATCTACCTGACCGCCGGCACGACCGTCGGGCTGTGGCCGGGGGCTGGCGTGCCAGCGGCGCGGCCCTTTGCGATGGTCAAGTACGGCCCACCGGATCGCATCGTCGGCGGGCCGAGCGCACGGTCTGAAAGTCGTTAGGGCCTGGAAATGATTTACTCAATCATTTCTCCTGCCCTCTTGCTTGCTTCGTGGGTCGCCAACTCGCGGCCTCGCAGGCCGACTCGCGGCTCCGTCTTGTGTCGAGAGTGTTCAACTCATTGTTTTGCAGTCCCTTAGCCACACCTGAAAGCGAATTGGTGTCATCCCCATGCACAATCGTTGCCTTCTGCCTTGCCGCTTCGCCGCACATGCCGATAATGTCCGGCCCGTCGTCGGCGCCGGGACTCTGAGTGTTCGATGACCGAGCTGCCCTGGATTGAACCGCGCGTCGTCGCGGACCTCGACGATATCCTTGCCCGTCGGTTGCTGTTTCTCGACGGCGCCACCGGGACCATGGTGCAGCGGCGCGGTCTGGACGAGGTCGACTTTCGCGGCGAGTTGCTGCGCGACCACCAGCGTGACCTCAGGGGCAATACCGACCTGCTGTGTCTGACGCGCCCCGACGTGGTTGCCGAAGTGCACGACCTGTATCTCGCCGCCGGCGCGGATCTCGTCGAAACGAATACGTTTACCGCGACGACCATCGCTCAGGCGGATTACGGTACCGAGCATCTGGCCTATGCCATCAACGAGGCCGCGGCGCGCATCGCCCGCGTGCAGACCGACAAGTGGCGCGAGCGGACGGGCACGCCGCGGTTTGTCGTCGGCTCGATCGGGCCGCTGAACAAGACCTTGTCGCTGTCGCCTCAGGTCAACGACCCGGCTTTTCGTGCGGTCACGTGGGCCCAGGTCCACGACGCCTATGCCGAGCAGGTGCGCGGCTTGCTCGACGGTGGCGCCCACATCCTGCTGGTCGAGA
>SXGT01808302.1_pt1 | contig 33466 bp, 29 predicted proteins | sample 3176221 | NCBI WGS metagenome assembly SXGT01 (sample SAMN11356862, study PRJNA531348) | freshwater metagenome | isolation source: freshwater sample F1-120 | place: China: Fuxian Lake, Yuxi | collected 2017-12-25 | reverse complement strand
GCCGGTAGCGAGATTACAGCTTTGACAATGGCCTTACCGCCGACAAACTGACCAGTTTTTTCGTCCTTTTTGCCCATGATGTATTCGCGCACATAGCGGTCGCCGGAGTTACACAACACGCCGTCCGGCAACACAATCAACAAAAGGCCGCCGGGGCGCAAGAGTTGCAAGTTGCGGTCGATAAACAAGACTGCGGGATCAATGGTGGCGCCGACCGGCTTCCAATGGCCTTTGCCATCAGGTTTACTACCTAAAGCCAGGCCGGAGGTGCTGGGATACAGATGGTACTGCGGTTTGCTACCTGTGGAGACATTACGTAAATCGGTACGATAGCCCGGCCACATGGGGGTGCCGTTGTCGCCCAAATACAAATCGCCGGTATCTTGCCATTTCATTTTTAGGTGATCGTAGTAAGCGTTGTAGCTATCGACTACCTTTTCCGTGGGGCGAAAACCACCGAGCATTTGCTCCATCTGCGCTTCGTAGCGTTCTTTGGATTCCTTGCCCTTTTTGTCGTTGCTGAATTTGGGCGTGCCGAATGGAGGATTGGTACAAATCAAATCAAAACTGTTGGGTTTGAAGGCTTGGCTGGTCAGCGAGTCATCGGTATAGAAAATCTTCGCTTTGGGCGCGCCTTGCAAGGCCATGTTGACCCGCGCCAACATCACCATCCGCGGTGCCGCATCAGCGCCGGTAAAGGCGTTATCGCGTAGGATCTGTTTGAGTTTGGCTTTTTGCGCATCGCTGATGCCGCCCAGGTGATCAACCACTCGTTCAATATGACTGAGCGCGACAGAGCCAAAACCAAATGAGCCGCAGGTGGCATCACAGAAACGAAAAGCTCCCGACGTCAGCCGCTCCATCATCTCGTTGTCTTGCTGGATGTCGTGCATGGCGATTTCCAGCATCGCTTGCTTGACGGGGTTGGGCGTAAGGTAAACCCCCAGGCCACCCTTGGACTCGAAATTGGCCCGCAGAAACACATCAAACACGCGACCTAGCAAGTCACCGGCGACATCGGCCAAGGTACCTACTTCCTTACCGGCAATCATACGACCTTGGTTGTCGGTGACTGGTCCCAGGTTTTGCATGGCTTTCAGCAAGGTTATGTAACTTTCGGGCTTGTCGAATCTCAAATAACTTTTAGCAGGAAAAATTGAGTATTTCTCACCATTGTCTGATGTGACAATATAATCTTCGTGTAATTTAAATGCTTCAAAGGCGGCTTTGATCTGTTCTACCGCATAAACACCGTGTTTAGCGACGTAAGCATAATCAAACACCTCACGAAAACGCTGGGTTTTGCCTTCATGATCGGTAAAGGTTAATTCTTCGCCATGATGCACCCGGAAAGTTTCAAGAAACAGCAGCTTGGCGACTTCTTCGATGATGTCGTTCTTGTCGTTTACTTGGTCTCTTGAATGATAAACCTGCTCGTGGAAGTAATTGAAATCATCCATGAGTTTGGTATAGATCCGCATCGACCAGCGGAAGGTCGGGTCTTTTTCCAACTTTTCGTAGTTACGAATCAGTTGGATGGACGGTACCTCGTCCACCGAGTGCGTGCCGTTGCTGCCATCGACACCAAACAGACTGTAGCAGCGGGTATTTTTGTCGTCTTGCAGGTGGGCAAACACCGGCCAGTCACCATTCACACTGGCCAATAATTCGTAAGCCAGTTGGTCCAGCTTGTCTTCGCGGGAATAATCCCAATGACCTGGCTCCAGCGCAACCAGCAATACCGATGGCGTTTGATTACCTTGGTCTTCGCCCCAAATCAGTCCAGCTTTAACAAAGTCATGATCGCTATTCAGCGGGGTATGTTCGGTATAGCTGAGGTATTGATTGCGAATTGCTTGGTAGCGTTGATCTAGGGTTTGTTCGGTTGCCATGTATTTTGTATCCAGTGATATTCCATTAAGCCAGCTTCAGCAGCGGGCCTTTTAATTCCAAACGGGCATCGTGTTGAGCTGCGGCACGCAACATCGGCTCGGTAACCACTCTGCCAGCCGGTAATTTGCTGATCAGCTGCGACAGGGGCATCGGGCGACCGGCTTTTTCTAATAAGGCGACCAATTCGTCAGTTAAATTCGTTTCTTGGTTAGTTTGGGCGCACTGTATTTGAAAGGCTTGTTCGCTGTTCGAAGCCTGCTTGATGTGCATGCTGGGTTGGCAAAGCAGCCAAAGTTTAACTTGCGCCAAATTCCAGCCCAGTTGCTGCCAGGCTAAGCCATAGTCTTGCCAAATTTGTTCTAACGTCATGGCTTCTTGTTTAAGATTGCCTAACACTCTATCAATCGTCGCTAACTGGCTCATACTGTCTTGTCCTGGTTTTGATCGAGTCATTAATCCTTCGGCGCCTCATAACCAGGGGCGAACTCCGCGCTGGATACACCATATAGGGCCAAGTGATTTTTCAACCATAATCGATATTCCTTTCCTGGTAGCTTATGTTCGGCCGAGCAATCCACCAGCCATTGTCGCAATACGTATCCGGCGACTGCTGCTCTCAACTTGAGATGTAACAAACCACCCGTCATTCCATAATCGTTTTCGATGATCTCGGGATGCTCCTGATTGGGATGTGGTACCAGATCCAATTCTACGATTCGATTCCATTGAATGTCTGCACTCGATTGTTCATGAAGCACAACCGGACTGTCTTCGACGAGATCACTTCTCAAAATACGCGTAATGACAAAATCCAGAAATGTTTGTCGCTTCCGATCAAACGCACGGACATGCCAGCGCAAACCATCGTTTACCAAGGCGAACGGAATAATTTCTCGCGTCGACAATCCGCTGCTATGCGAGGTGTAATCGATACTTACGACTTTTTGTTGATGTATCGCACGGGTAATCGGAGCCAGTATCGCCACGGATGGCTGGTTAAGCAGTTTCGGTAATTCACAAGTCAGCAAAAACTCGCTACCTGCCACGCTACCTTCACCGAATCCGCGTGTTAATGCTGTCAATACCCGTTCTGCGGAGTGAGTAAACGCCGGCGAGAAGGCTTTTCCAATCACATAGCATTTGGATTTGTTATCGAAATGGATATTGTCCGGGAACAACTCTCGATATTGTGCAAAGTCTCTCGTGGCAACAGCCGGTGCCACACCGAATCGTTGCATTAAATCTTGTCGGCCCACATCGCCCAGAAAATACAAACGAAATTCGATAAACAGCAAACGTTCACGCTGAGCATAATTCAGCGTATCAATCGTTGACTGGATTTGTTTGGTGTTATTCATGATTAGGCATTCTAAAGCGTTTGCCTCATAAAGCAACACTAATGAATAACTGACATCATCATAATGATGATGTACTATCTTGCTTGAATGTTTTTTAGCCTTTAGAACATAAGATGGATTCGAATGTTTTAGAACCATCGTAACTTGATGTGATAAATCGAAGTGCAACTTCGAAAACCCCCATCTGTATGGCTTGCGCTTTCTTATGATGCCCAATGTAAAACGGATACAGCCCTTAAGGATTTACACCAGTGAACAATAAATCGATTGGAAGAGAATTTGGTCAGCATGAACCGTTAACGACACGCTTACACAATCTGGTACGGAGTTACCCTAAAGGCCTGGGGATCCTCAAGGAGTTCATCCAGAATGCTGACGATGCGGAGGCCAGTGAAATAGTATTCGTCATTGACGAACACGAATACGACATTAGGGGGTTGCCTGACAGTATGTGTTGGTTACATACCACCCCTGCATTGCTGGTATATAACAATAAGTCCTTTAGTGAACGCGATATTTCAGGGATTCAGAACATTGGCCAAAGCGGTAAATCCCGCTCAGTTGGCAAAGCCGGTCGTTTTGGCTTGGGTTTTAACGGTTGTTACAACGTAACTGATGTTCCGTGTTTTTTTACAAGGAACGAACTGTTCTTTTTTGATCCACATTTTTACACTGTTCCCGGAGCATCAATCGAGAGCCCCGGACGAAGCTTTTACGTTACCGAACTTATAGAGGCTGGATGGCCAATTCTAGATTCGCTTTCCGCAATTGTCGGTGATGGCAGCAATTTTGAAGGGACGGTTTTTCGGTTGCCATTTCGTAGTGCTGAGCAGGCTAATGCAAGCAGCATCAAAAAGGAAGAATATACAATCGCGGACGCGCTTGAGGCGGTGCAGGAACTAGCCCAAATGGGTTCCGCGATACTTTTATTTTTGAAATACGTTCGACATTTGAAAGTTGAACACAGAAGGCGTGACGGCTCTGTACTGTGCCTGTTGTCTATACAAGCTACCAATTCCAATGAAATCGTTCATGAAAGAGAAATGGTCAATGCGATCTTAAATAATGCAGACCCTAATTTCATATTGGATCAACTTACGGAACTCGGAAGCATCTTTTCTAGCTGTCTCCACAAATATAAGGTTTTAAACCAAGGCGCTCAGAGAACAGAAACCTGGAGGGTGATCGACGGCTTCTTCATCGATGAAGACCAAAGGGTCATTCGCACTTGTCGTGAGATGTTAGAGAAAGGCGAGAAAGCAATTCCCTATGCAGGTGCTGCTTGGCCTCTTGACCCAAATAAAAAGATATCAGGGCGCATTTTCTGCTTTTTGCCAATTCCAATGCAGACAACTCTGCCTGCAATGATCAATGGTTATTTTGATCTGGATGATTCAAGACAAAATATATTTCTGGATCAATCGACCCATGGGGCTAGCCGTCTTCGCGTTGAATGGAACCAAATATTACTGGAGACCTCGATTACCCTTGCTTATGTTCAACTTATCGAAGAGATTAGATTTGATCTTGAATTGGTAGGTATTGACTCATATTACCGAGCTTTTCCTTTAGCAGTTACTAGCGAAGATGACTGGGAACAATGGCTTACCTTCGGCTTTTATCAGCAAGCCGCAATAGTTCCGATGATTAGGGCTGCAGGTGATATTCCTTGGTTAGAACTATCCGAAACTCGATCTTTGCCTGACGAGCTAATATCACTTGGCGATTTGTTGATCTCAGAACAGTTCCTTCCAATACAACAACCACAATTGCCTGCTCACGTGGTAAACGGATTTGCTGAATGCGATATTGAAATTACTCCGTTGCAACCCTCGGAATTAAGAACGCAACTTAATGTACGACATGATATTGATGCCCCCCTTCATTTGGCTCCGAGAGCCTGTCTCCAAAAACGGGAAAACGTTGAGAAGATATTTCGTTTCTGTTTAAAAGACCAACCAGGCGAGAAGATAACTGGCTTACCGCTAGTGATCGATTGTCGAGGACATCTTCGCACAATTGGATTTACCGAATTACCTTTGTATTTGGCGAAGAACTCATTGGATCTCGAAATCTTTTGGGATTGTCAAGATTGGTTTGTCGACATGGAATTCGCTAATGCAGTAGATTTGTCCGCAACAGATGATGCAAAGCTGCTTGATATGGATGACGAGTGCTTTGTCCAGGAATTAGGAAAATACGTTTCTAAAAATTCGCAAAATGGGCAGACAAATTTGAAAAGGAGTTCTGTAGGGACTCTAAGTGATTCCTGGCTAAGAACGGTATTTAAACGGCTACTTGATAGTGAACTTGGATGGCTCAAAGATGAATTAAAGTCGATTCCCCTAATCCCTGACCAACAGGGTGAGCTTCATGAGATGGGTTCAGCTGCCACACCACTTTTATTAGTCGGAGCCAAAGAATTAAGAAATGCACTCAATGAATTAAATATTCCTTTGGTTCAGGGTGTCAGCAATGAGTTATTCCAGCTGATTGGTGAATTTTCAAGAAAAGAAGATTGCATTTGGTATGTAACCCCAAGAGACCTAATTGACACTCTTGATTGTGTTTGTAACGAAACTCTTCAATCGTATGACCGCTTAACTGACATACACCGAGCTTTGCTTGATTACTTAAGTAAAGAGGAGTCTATTACAGAACTCCAGAAGCATACCGATAGGCAAGATACCCTTAAAAAGCTAAAAATCTTTCCATCTAGAACGGACCTGCTTGTAGACTTAAAAACCACCGCTTACATACCCCAAGAGTTTACGTTTCCGCGAATCGATTTAGATGTGATTTTACTTGATGACGGTCCCAAGCATCATTGGCGTGAACTGCTTTTGCTGCTTAAAATTCCAGAATTGTCTCGCTCCCGTCTTATCAGAGAATTATTGCTCCCAAGTTTCGATACTCTGAATTCAACCGACAGAATCATTGCAACTGCTTGGCTAAGGGACAATTTGAGTATTGCACAAAGTGAGGATGAGCAAGGAACAGATGCCAGCCTTTTTGAGGCTGTGCAAGGGGCACCGATAATTATCTGTGATGATCAAACACTGCGTCCACCACACAATGTGTACCAGCCTGATAGTAAACTCGCTGCCGACATACTTGGGGATCAAGCGTCATTTCCTGATATGACCGTAGCCTATGCGCAAAATAAAGAACGATGGCTTGAGTTTTTCCGTCAACTCAATATGCCGATTGAACCAAGAATTCGGGATGTAGTTTCTTACGTTCAAATGTTGGTTGATGAACCGCCCCAAAAAGCGATCTTTGACCGACTCCGGACAGTATTCGAATATATTAAAGAACGCGTTGATGTTGATCTTAAACATAATAAAGAGCTTTCTAATGAGCTTTCAGATGCAATCAATGACTTATCAGACATAGCCTGGATTCCCCTCCGAAATGAGTCAAAAGACCTCCTTTGCTTTTCCGCTCCGAAAGAATCGTATGGTTACCCAATAGAAGTCTATTTCCCTAGGGTCGGACAACTGGTAGCAAGCCAAGCTCCAATTGCTGATCTCAGAACCGAACCAAGCAAATTGGCTCGCGAAGCGATGGGATTTCCAATCAAGCCACCACTTGACTTAGTCGTAGACCACTTTGAAGAAGTTCTTGCACAATGCGCTCACGAGGCAAACTCGCCGCAGGAATCGCTAATCATCAAGGCACTTCCTCAGATTTATCGATTTTTCGGGGGCGTCATTCCGAAAGAGGTCGATGAAACCGACGAAATTGTTGGTGCCACATATAGCGATGGTACTTTAAACCTGGAAACCAAATTTTTCGACACTCCATGCATTTGGGATCAAGAGCAAAAACGGTTTTGGCGACCAGACCATGTGTTTTCAGGTGATGTTCGCTACATGGAACCTTGGCGGAGGACAATTCGAAATAGCGATGAAGCCGTTGAGAGAGGCTACACCGCCCTTGGGCGAAGACAATCACCTTCAATTTCCGATTGGAAACAAGTACTGCAGGAAATTTCCGATAGCAAGATTGACATCTCACAAAGCGAGGTAAGCCGTGTTGTTCGGGAGGTTATACGCCGAATTGTCGACGACCTGGATGATGAAAAAATCGTAGATGACGAAGTATTGGTTCCGACTCGAAGCGGCATACTTTTGGCTGCAAAGACAGTCTATATTGCCGATGCGCCGTGGTATGAAGCGATGCTCGATTCCTGGGACATCCCAGTTCTTTCTGATTCTGTATCTGGAGTATCTCGTATACAGAGTTTGTTAAATATTTCTAGCCTTGCCGCATCCATAAAGGAGCGACTTACTAAATATCCTGTTGGAAGCGTTTTAGAAAGGGAGTCTTCCGAATGTTTCCGTCTTCAATCTCTGCTACGTTCTGATGATTTTATTATTGGTTTGCAACGCTTGCTCCGTCATGAGGGACTTGAGGTGTCCTGTATGTCATTGGCTTTCCTCAAAGATTTAGAAGTTCGATGCGTACAATCTATCCAAACGTGCCTTTCTTTAGAAACGGATGACGGAGAGCGCTTTCTAGGCGATGCAGAAGCCGAATCGTATATTGATGAAGATGACATGGTAGCGATGCTTGCTGAACACCGTGGGAAATATTTTAGTGATGACCTAGCCGATCAAATCAACCGGACGCTGAAGGAAAATTCTCTTAGAAATCTAGCCCCTTTAGTGCGCATACTGGGTTGTTGTGCACACGAGATATCCGAGACACTGGATGCGCTAAAAATAAGGAGGTATGCATTGGATATTGAAGAAGGGCCTAGAGAACGGGCTGAAATAACCCCTCAGAACTTCCCCGAATATGATTTAGATTCAGCAGCGATTAGCAATGAAGCATTATTGCAAGTAAGTGAAGTCTTTCCTGGCCCAAGTTTAGATATTTATATTGAAAATCCTCATGAAGATCAGACAGAGTCAGCTCTAATTACTGAGAACAATACTTCGCAATCTAACCGTTCATATGAATCAACTACATACTCGTCCGCCAAGTCATTCACAGCAGCGCCTTTGAATGACAGGCCAGCAGAAGCTCGTCATTTGGAACGCCCTGAAAATAATGAATCAACCCGATCTTTAATATCCGATATTGGCGATAACAAGAGACAATATGTTGATATGGAGAAGGAATACTCTGGCGATATTACTCGTCAAACGGTTCAAAGCTCAACTAGTTCGAATCATCAATCTTCAGGGCAACGCCGGCTCGTTTCTTACGTATCGCATAGCAATTTGGACCAATTGTCGGAGCGATCAAGTGCAGCGGCTAATGAGCGGGAGCTCAAGACTGGAGAGATTGCTGTGGAACTTGTCATTGAGTATGAACGAAGTAAAGGTCGTAATGCCAGATCCATGGCCCATCAAAATGCTGGATTTGACGTCATAGCTGAAGGCGAAGATGGAAAGCGATTTATAGAAGTGAAAGGTACTGAAGCAGCGTGGGGTGAGCGCGGGGTTTATATGACTCCGACTCAGTTTTTCTACTCTAGAGAAAATCCTGATCGAGATCATTGGTTATATGTTGTAGAAGCTGTACATTCAAATTCCCCCAAAATTCACCTGATCCACAACCCAAGTAAATTGGTCGATCGGTTTGTGTTTGATGGTGGCTGGAAGCAAATTGCAGATAGCGATAACGCTAAGCAACTTGAAATTGTGGAACCTTCGCCCGGGGACGAAGTTTACTTAAATGGTATTTTTGTTGGGATGGTCGAAGCCACTCGCCCATTTGGAAAGTTTCCCCTGGTGTTATATAGAGACTTAAATGGTGTTCAGCAGCGAAAGCTACTGGCAGATATTACGGTTCGTCCGAGGCAGGCATGATGGCCCGCATATATCCTGAGCTAACAGAATCTATGTTGCTTGAGTTGTCCTCTCAAGCGGAAGCAAAAGTATATCGATGTTTTCGAGACTGTCTGAATGATGATTATCTTGTCATCCACGGAAAATCATTTATTGCACCTCGAAAAAACGGTGGTCACAAAGATGGTGAAGCCGATTTCGTAATTTTTTCAGCGAAACATGGACTTCTTGTTCTTGAGATTAAGGGTGGCGGCATTCGTTTTGATCCGGCGAAAGGCTGGCAATCAGTTGACAGGGCAGGCGAAATTCATGAGATCAAAAACCCTGTAGCACAGGCTAAAAATCAAAAATACGCCATCCTCAATCAGCTTGGTTCTAATCGCGCATGGACTGATCTGCGTAAGCGAATGCCTTCGGGACATGCGGTTTTACTGCCTGATATCGAGTCAGTTAAAGAGCTGGGTTTATCGGAATGCCCAAATGAGATTATTGGGAGCAGATCTGCACTTGATCACATGACTGCTTGGTTAGATCAGATCTACGATTATTGGACGGGAGATAATGACACCCCTCTGGGTCTTGATGGGCTCAAAGTCGTCGAGCAGGTATTATGCAGTCCAGTTATTGTGAGACCTTTGCTTCGCGATATTCTTAACTTGGATGAGCAACTTCGCATCAAATTGACCAATGAACAAGCCTCTGTTCTACGAACGCTAAGCCGCCATAAAAGGGCTGCTATCGTAGGAGCTGCCGGCACTGGGAAGACAATACTTGCCGTCGAAAAAGCCCGTATGATGCTCGAAAATGGCGCTAAGGTTTTGCTCTTGTGTTACAACAAGGCCTTAGGTGTCACTCTTCGTCGCCAGTTTCCGCAATCGGAATCTCTATTCGTATTTACCTTCCACCAGTTTTGCCACCATTGTTGCCATGAGGTTGTTAAAAATGGTTGGCAGAATCCTTTGGATAGAGTTCGGGCGGAAGCACCAAATGATGATCTCTATGAAGTTCAGTTTCCGTTGGCAGCGTTCTATGCGATCGAAGAGCTTGGAGATAAATTGCAATTTGATGCAATCATAATTGATGAGGGCCAGGACTTCGGTGAAGAATACTGGTTGCCAGTCGAAATGGCACTGCGGAATTCCGAGAAATCTTGGCTATACATCTTCTATGATGAAAACCAACGTCTTTATTCTCGCGTCTCCTCTTTCCCAATCCCTGAGCCAGATACTTACCCACTTACCAAGAATTGTAGGAACTCCAAACCAGTTCATGCCCTTGCGTACCGATACTACGAGGGAGAGCCAACTGACGATTCAGGTATCGAAGGGTTAAATCCTACACTGATTCCGTCCCCGACAATCGAAACTCAAGCTAAGCAGATCGCTAGGCATATCACAAAGCTTATTCATGATGAGAGGTTAATGCCTGAATCAATCGCCGTACTCGTAGCCGGTCAGCCAAAGGAATCATTTTATAACTTGCTCGAAAAAGAAACATTACCCAAACCGGCAAAGTGGTCAAGGGAGGAACATTTTATTGACAATGGTGTTTTGATGGATACGGTAAAGCGATTTAAGGGACTAGAACGCGATGTTGTTTTTTTATGGGTTGATCAACAATCTCTGTCAAATGATTCCCTAATGTATGTGGGTATTTCGAGAGCTAAATCGATATTATATATCGTCAGCAATGCTGAATCGCTAGAGTTAATTAGTGAATAATTGTTACTGCACACCCGCTTTATCAGAGTCGGTCTCATCAACCGCTGAATCCTCATCCTTGGAAAGCTTTGCTGGCTCATACAACAGCCCTGACTCCTGCCGTGCCAGACGCACTTCCTCCCCATGCCCTTGGGCGTAGGCTGCCTGATGCGCATGCCGTTCCATCGTCACAATTTTATTGGCTAGTCGCTGCAAGCGCTGCTGCCACTCCAGGCGCGCGGCAATGCAATGTTTGTTGGAGATGACCTGGCACAACCACAAGGTGTCCATCACGATCATTAATTGATCCAACAAACGAATCAACTCCACGAATTGCGCAATCTGCGGCGAGGCGATCTTGGCCACAAACTCCCTGGGATGCGTGTAGGTCGGTGTTTCATTGATGCCGTTGTCAGCCTTGAGTTTTTCCAACCGCATCTTTTCCTGCTGTAGCTGCTCAGCGCATTCGGTAATCATCTGGCTGACAATGCTTTCGATTTCATCAACCGTTTCCTCCCGCCCGATGATGCGTAGGATCACGTCGATCGCATACAAGGACACCATCAGACGGTGATAGCTATCACGAATGACCCGAATGGCTTGTTCGCTGTTGATGCTAAACGTACGCTCGAATATCGGCCGACTGATGGCGCGACGGGAGGCTGGTTTGGGGTTTGGAGCTGCTTCGGACATGACCGATTCCCAAGTTGAACAAATGGGCCGTGATCGTAAGTCAGATTTTTTTAGATCGTCTTGCAATAAATTGCGAATTCGCAATTTATTGCAAGGTCATTTCAAATTTCCTCTGCTTCAATACCCGCCATCGGAATCGGTTGGCCTTCAGCTTTCCGCTTCTTCCCAGACTTTCTCGGCTGGTCTTTCATGCTTGCCTTGATCCGACTTCGGTCGGCGTTCCGTTTTTAAGCGGCGACGGTGGTTGTCCATCGGCGTGTCAGGTGCGTCAAGCCTGATGTGAGTTTTTATTGTTTAACCCTGCCGGGCGTCTCGATTCCTGCAGGAGTTCGGCGTTCCGGCATGCCCATCGCCGCGCCGTTGGGTATTGTTATCGTTGAGTCGGGCGCGGCCGACAGGAGGAATGTCATCATGGCCAATCGCGGCGTGAACAAAGTCATCTTGCTGGGCCGGCTCGGCGCCGATCCGGACGTTCGCTATATGCCAAACAACGGCGGCAAAGTCGTCTCCGTCCGTTTGGCAACCAGCGAAGTCTGGAACGATCCCAAAAACGGTAAACAGGAGCGGACCGAATGGCATCGGGTGGTGTTTTTTAAAAAACTCGCCGATACCGCCGAGCAGTATTTGCACAAAGGCAGCCAGATCTACATCGAAGGCCGTTTGCGTACCCAGCAATGGGGCCAAGCCGGCGATAAGCGGTACCGTACCGAAATCGCCGCATTTGAATTGCAGATGTTGGATCGCCCTAACGCAGCGGCATCCGCCAACGGTTCATCATCATCGAACCCGGCGCCCGAAGACGGCGATTGGGATGACGACTACAGCGATATGCCCATCCATTAAACCCACCGTGCACCGACTATTAGCGTTAGTTGGTTTAACGGTTACACCGCCGACACCTTTTTAGGCTTCGGTATTTCAGCCCCCTAGGGAACACCATTCCCCGGCGGGCGATGGCGTTCCCTTTTTTATTGAAGGAGACCCACCATGAGCCAAAACAACCGCAACACCTTACCCAAAACCCGCGACCTGCCGATGCCGGCTGTTGTACAACAAAGCTATGGCCTGTCGGAGCAGTCCTGGAAAGTGTTGACCGAAGTTACTTTTCCGACCGCCAAAACCCCGGAAGCCATTCTGATGGCGCTGGATTATTGCAAAGCCCGCAAGCTCGACATCTTCAAAAAGCCGGTGCATATCGTGCCGATGTGGAGTGCGGCATTATGCCGTAATGTCGAGACCGTCTGGCCGTCCATCATGGAAATCCAGACCACCGCGTCGCGGACCGGTGTCTGGGCCGGCATGGATAGACCCGTCTGGGGCCCTGATGTCACCAAAACCTTTACCGGGCGCTACAAGGACGACAACGAGCAATGGCAGGAATCCAGTGTCACCGTGACCTTTCCCGAATGGGTGGCGGTTACTGTGTACCGGATCGTCGGCGGCAAACGCTGCGCCTTTACCGAGGAAGTTTACTGGCTAGAGGCTTATAGCACGGCCGGCGGTAAAAACTCGCAAGTGCCGACCGCGATGTGGATCAAACGCCCCAAGGGGCAATTGGCCAAATGCGGTAAAGCGGCGTCCTTGCGCGCAGCCTTTCCTGAGGAATGCGGTTATGCCGCCGAGGAAATGGATGGCAAAACGCTCGATGATGTTGTCGACGGTTCGGTGATCGATGGCGAGGCGACGCATTGGGAAACCGATGTTGGCCAAGCTGGTGATTGGTTTTCCGGGTCATCCGAGCAAACGCCGCACGTGATCGACGTGTCGCAAATCCATCCCAAGGTGCAAAAAGCCGTCGCGGAACTGGTACGTCGTACCGCTGCAGCCGGTGCCTGGAAAGCAGCCTACGACTATGCCCACCAGAAGTTTAAAGGCATCGATCTGACCTTTGCCTTGGCCGAGTTGGACAAGGTATCGCAAGTTGAACCCAAGGCAACACCAGCCCTGGAACAAACCGACAACATCGGCATTCCGCCATTGTCCGCGAAAGACATGGCCATGAATCAGGCCCGTCAAACCCTGGGGCACGCAGCTTAAAACGCTGTAATCCCAAAATCCTTAACCACCCACAAGGGCGTCTTGTTTCGCCCACGGGGTAGGACATGACGCCCTTGGTTTTTATCAGGAGAGGTCATGAACACAAACGATCAATCATTAAACCGCGTGCCCTGTCATACCGATTGGCAACGTTACGATTCACCCACGGTGTTACGCCGTCACGGCCGAGGTTTTCTGGAACGCCTGTGGCGACCCCAGTGCAACGAACCCAATCTGCAACCCTTGAGCCAGCCAGAACTAACAACACTGGCCGAGAGTTTTGGAGGGGTTTGTCTGCCAACACAAGACGAACTGCTGTTGCTATTCGGCGATGGCCATTGGGCCCGGCGTTGCCAGAACCAGTTGCACAAGCTCGGTATCGAGACGGTGCGCTTCGGTTGCCAAGTGCAGTTGACCGGATTCTCGCGATGAAGATCGTCGACGTTTCGCAACGGTCCGCCGCCTGGCGGCAATGGCGTTCACAAGGCGTCAGTGCCAGTGAAGCGGCCATCGTCATGAACCGCTCGCCGTACAAAACACCCTGGAGGTTGTGGGCGGAAAAGATCGGCTTAGTACTGGAAGCCAGCCTGGACAACAACCCGTTGATCCGCGCCGGCATCCAGCAAGAACCCGAGGCTTTGCAATGCTTCGAGGATAAACATGAGCTGATGTTGTTGCCGCTGTGCGGCGAGTCGGAACAGTACCCCTTGATGCGAGCTTCGTTCGACGGCTTGTCCGACGCGAATGAGCCCGTCGAAATCAAATGTCCGCATGAAACCACGTTTTTGGATGTGCTGTTGAATCGGGAAGCGTCCGAGGCCTATCAACTGTATTGGTGCCAGGTGCAACAGCAACTGCTGGTGTCCGAAGCGCAACGCGGCTTTTTGTTTTTCTACCACCAAGGCCAGGACATCGAGTTTGAAATTCAGCGCGATGAGACTTTTCTCAGCAAGCTGGTCGATACAGCGATGGATTTCTGGTCGGCGGTCAAATCGAAAAAGGAGCCACCTAAGGATCCCGAACGTGATTTGTATTTACCCAAAGGTCATGGGGAGCAGCAATGGCAACAACTGGCGGCGAGTTATCGCAATCGAGCCGTGAAAATCGCGGATTTGAAAGCGGAGCTAGCCACCTTGGAGGCTAATCAGGCGGCCATTGAAAACACGTTGGTGTTGCTAATGGGTGATTACGTGGCCGCGGAACATTCCGGGTTGCGGATCAGTCGGTTTCAAAGCCAGGGCGCCATCGATTACAAGGCGGCACTCCACGCCTTGCAACCAGATGTTCAGGCTGCGGCACTGGAACTCTATCGTAAACCTTCTGCCACGCGAGTTCGCGTGACCTGCCGGGATGACGACGGTAAACATGCCGAAGTACCGTTCGATGCACAAGCCTTGAAAGACCTGGCGGGTGTGGACTTTTGGTTTTGAGGGTTCGTTTCAAGACATCCTGTAACCCTGGTGGTTACGGGATGTTCATTGCTTGACGACCGGCCAAGATAGTTGACGCCGGACACCTCATGGAATCCTTCAGTTTAGGCATGTCGGTTTTAGGCTGGGCTTTAAGAAAAGTCCAACCCAAAACCCGCATCGTTCAGGCATTCCCTTCGTGGAATCCCGAATCCGGTTTCGACCGGCGTTCCGTTATCAAGCGGCATGAGCGTTTGCTTCGTGTGCCAGGTGCGTCAAGCCTGGTGTGTTTAGTTTGTCCCGTTGGGGTTCATCACCTTTACGGGACTCGATGACCCCTTTTATTCATTGAAGGAGGTCATTATGAATCACGACTTTTGGAAAACCTTGCACGGCTGGTTGAACGTTGCGCATAGCGACGACATCCAGGCCAAAAAGCGGTTGTTGCTGGATCTGCACGGTCAACTCTCGGACCCCGGTTTGAGAAGCGACATTCAGCGTATCCTGCGCTTGATGGATCGGGAGCTGTTGGCCCGCGCCGAATGGGCGATGTACTGCGTCATGCAGTTACGTTAATTTCTTTATCTACCCTAGTTTGCCAGGGTTTTAACACCCGTTGGGGCTCATCACCCCGCGGGGCTGGTGCGTCCCTTGTCATTTGAGGCTAGTCCTCGAGGAGCTCACCATGTATCAATCCTATTCCATCGCCGACACCTTCGGCATTTCAGCACCTGCTTCCATGAAAGTGGAAGGCTTTATTCCGGGCAATAACCCCTATGTGCCAACGACAAAGCCGTATGTATTTCGCAAGGATCACTTGCGCGATGTGTTGGCGTTTTTAGGCGCCCACAATGGCGATGGTTTATACCTGACCGGTCCTACCGGTTCCGGAAAAACCTCATTGTTGGAACAAGTTGCGGCGCGTCTCCATTGGGGCGTGCATTCGGTCACCGGTCACGGTCGATTGGAACTCAACGATCTGCTCGGCCAGTACATGCTGGTCGACGGCGGCGCGATGAAGTGGATTGACGGCCCCTTGAGCCTGGCGGTTCGCTTAGGGCATGTGCTGTTGATCAACGAGATTGATGCCATTGATCCCGCTGAACTGATCGGACTGAATGAAATCGTCGAAGGCAAGCCGTTGACTATTCCGCAGACCGGCGATGTGATTGTCCCGCATCCCAAATTTCGTTTGGTTGCCACCGGTAATAGTGCCGGCAGCGGTGATCAATCGGGCTTGTATCAAGGGGTGTTACGGCAAAACTTGGCGTTTCTGGATCGTTTTAGACTGATGGAAGTCGGCTATCCCGAACCCGAAGATGAAATGAAACTGCTGGCCGACGTGGTGCCTTCCATGCCGGAATCGGTACGGGAAAGCATGATCAAAGTCGCCAATCAGATTCGGAAAGTCTTTATCGGCGGTGCGGATGGCGGCGGCATGTTGTCGGTGACCTTATCGACACGCGGTTTAGTACGCTGGGCATCCTTGGTCGCTACCTTCAAAAGTGCGCCGAATGCCTTGGCGTATTCCTTGGACCGGGCCTTGACCTTTCGCGCCGAACCCGCCGAACGCGAAGCGATCCATCGCATCGCCAAGGATGTGTTCGGCGACGACTGGACGGTTTAAGCATGGCCGCCTGGAATTTATATCGTCATCGTAATACTGACGGCAGCTCCAAGGACTGGGCAGTCAGGAGTAATTCGGATGGTTCGATTACGACGCGTTGGGGGAAAACGGCAGATACTTTGCCGGGCGTTAGCAACCGATACGGCGTTAAGCAGCATGACATCGAAAGGCAAAAACAGTCCAAAGGCTATGTGTTGGTTGGCGCAGTAGATATTGATGTGAACGGCAATGTGATGTTTCCGGGTAATGTTTCGGCAACTCAACCACAAAGCCCTGAGCCTGATGCAAATCTCGAACCCGTGCAAACGCCACCCCTCGAGGCGCTGTATTGGATCATTGATTGTCGAGCAAAGCGAGCTGTCCGAGTGGAATTGGGTATCGAGGTCAGGCGACTGATCGGCGTTATTCAAGCTTTGTCAGATGGTCATGCTACGTCTGAACAGGAGTGGAATGGTTGGCAACAATTCATGAACGCCACCCTGAATGCTGAAGTCTTTGAGCTAAGCGGTCAGATCAAATCAGCCCATGGCGTTTTGCCTTGGCTATTTTTATTGGCGCTTAAATCGAAAGGCATTAAAGGCGTGGATATTGATATTGCCACCGAAACCGCCCGAGACCTCTCGGTCGATCTGAAAGCTGAACGAGATGTGCTGGCATTTTTTGGTACGGATCTGGACAGCATTCGTGAAACCGCTGAAGCCTTAGGTCTACTCAAACCCCGATTAAATCTGGCAGCGGTGATGTCCGACACGGACGACTGCTGGTTTTAACCGGTTTGTAATTTTTATTTAACCCGTCAGGGGCACATCGGCCCCAGTGGGGATGGGTGTGCCTCTCATTTTAGGAGGTTCCCATGTCCCATGAATCGCAAGTGATATTAGACCGCGTGGTCTTGGTAAAAGTCGAAGCCAATATTTATGGCGCCCGCAAGAAACTGAAAAAAGAAGACCTGGTGCTGGCCGACGGTAGCAAATTGCCTCCGGAGGATTTAGCCAGCTTAGGTTCCAAACGTTTGCTCGATCCCGATAAGCTGACGGTGTTCAACCGCCTGAAGAAGGAAGCCGAACGCATTTGTTTGCGCGTCGGCACCCGCTTTCTGGGTGGCTTTGCCGTGCCGGTTGAATCTGCGGCCAGTATTACTGCAGAACTGGAGCGCATTGCGCTGGATTTTGCAGCGGCTAAAACCGAGTTTATTGCCGGTTACGATGCGGCGGTGACTGACTGGGTGGTTCGCCATCCGGAATTTGCCGGCATCATCGAACAATCGGTGGATTCGGTAGAGTTTGTCTCGACGCGGTTGTCGTTTGATTTTCTGGTGGTCAGCGTCGGCTTACCCGATAGCTTGCCACCGGCGGATGTTGCACGTCTGAAAAGCAAAATCGGTTCGCTCAGTGAGCAGATGTTCTATGAAATCTCCGTGGAAGCCAATCAGCTCATCGAGCAATCGTTGCTGGGCAAGGAGCAAGTGACGCGGAATGCGTTACGACCGATTCGTCGCATGCGGGACAAACTCGATGGTTTGGGCTTTTTGGATCATCGGGTCGCGCCGGTCGTCAGCACCATTGACGATCTTTTGGCGAGGATTCCCAATAAAGGCGCCATTGAAGGCAGCATTTTGCAGGAGATTTTGGCCACGGCGATGCTGTTGTCCGATCCGGATAAAACCCGGCGGCACGGTGAAGGCTTATTGGGAACTCAACCGTCCGTTGTTGAAGAGGCGGACGTTGATGAAATCATTGAACACGTGGAGCCAGGGACACCGGCAGCAACAGTACCAGTAATAAAAACAGCACTAACACCTGTCATCGCTGAAACCGTACCAGACAGCACCGATTATAACGATCTGTTTGACGGCATCTTTGACGATGAACTCGAACCGACACCGGATGACTGGGCGCTGGAGGTTTTGCTGGACAAAAGCCAGACCAATCTGGAAACCGGTCACGATGCAGATCAAACCAATGATTCGGAAAACGCAGCGGAACCGGCAACGGTGACGGCGGGAGACGATGAGGAAGCGGACGATTCTGACCAGGACTACTGGTTCTGATCTGACGCTATTTAACGATTCACCCAATGGGGCAAAGCCATGTCCCTCTGGGGTCGTGGTTTGCCCCCATCTTTTGGAGCACACCATGAAAAATAGAACCTTACACAACGCATTCCCCATCGTCGCGGCCGCCATTGGTAACCGCTTTGGCGTAAAAGTCAGCGTCGGTGGTGATCAAGCTTATACCGATGGCAAATCGATTCAGCTGCCGGCCTATGAGGGTGACGATCCGGATTATCAGGATTATGCCTGGGGGCTGTTAGCCCACGAAGCGGCGCATATTCGCTATTCGGATTTTACGTTACGTTATGGCAACTCGGTATTACGCCGGCGGCTATGCAATGCGATTGAAGATGTCCGCATCGAGCATGAACTGTCCAAGGACTTTCCGGGCACGCGACTGACGATACGCACGGTGATTGAAAAGATGATTGCCAAAAGCGATTTTGTGGCCGCCAGTGAAAGCGATCATCCGGCCAACATTTTGTATGGATTCGTGTTGAAAAGCTTGCGTGCACGGGTACTGGGTCAAACGGCCCTATTACCGTTGGTCGAACAAACCGAATCGGCATTGAAGTCAGCGTTTCCGAAAGGAGCCGTAACGCGGTTGAAAGGCTTGCTGTCGGAAGTCCCGGAGGGCTTGCAATTAGAGAATGATTGCCTGCAGTTGACTGATCGCATCCTAACCATGATTGAGCAGGAATTCGAACAACAACGGCGGCGTAATCAGACGCAACAATCTGAAGATGAGGAAGGTTCGCCTGAATCGGATGATACGGATCAGGATGCTGAATCAGCCGATTTGGACTCTGGGCAAAGGGAGCCCGATGAACGTTTACCCAACGATACTGCCGACGATCCGTCCTCAGAATCGGCGAGTATCGATGATTCGAAACTGGAAAATCCTGACGATGAACCGGCAACGTCCTCCGACAGTTCGACATCCAACCCGCAAGGCGAAGATAAAGAAAACGCGATGATTGCTGACCCGATGGGTGTCTTGCAAACCCTGTTGTCCGCTGGTGACAGTGACATCGAGCAGGATGTGTTTGAATCGCTGAAATCGGCCTTGTCGTTGGCGGCGGAAAATGGTTCGGAATTGCTGATGCCCAGTGGCCACGAGCCACCCATGGACGAGCGGGCCGGTGCGTTTTTACTTCGTAAGGTGCAAAGCGAATCGGGAAAAATCCGTGCCGCTTTGCAAGGCCTGGTGCAATCGCAAACCTTAAACCGGTCTCAACCTGCGTGTCGTGGACGGCGGCTTGATGGCAAGCGTTTACACCGCTTACCACTCGGCGAAACCAAGCTGTTTCAACGCAAACAGTCCAAGGTGGCACCCAATACGGCCATTCATCTGTTACTCGATAAGTCCGAAAGCATGGGTTATCAGGTGACCGATAGCCATGGCCAGCCCATCGGATCGCGTATGCCGATTGCGTTGGAAGCGACTTTGGCGCTGGCGTTGGCCTTTGAAGGGATTCCGGGGGTTAATCCTGGCGTGACCGCGTTTCCTGGGCGTCAGGACGATTCGGTATATCGATTGCTGGAACATGGCCAACGTGTGAATGCCCGAGCCGGTGCATTTTCACTGGCCGCCGCCGGCAGTACGCCGATGACCGAAGCGATTTGGTTTGGAGCGGCCTCGCTGCTGCGTTGCCGGGAACCGCGCAAAGTGTTGATGGTGATGACCGATGGTCAGCCTAACGACACCTTGAGCACGCTGGAATTGTTACAACGCTGCCATGATACTGGTATTGAAACGGTCGGCGTGGGATTGGGGCTCGATGTCAGCCATCTATTCCCGATTGCCATCACTATTAACGATCTTTCAGAGCTAAGAGCGCAATTGTTCGAACTCTCGAAAGCGGTGTTGTTGGCGGCCTAACCCCAGTCAATTATCCGTAGCCCAATCCTTAGCTTACTGCCTTGGATTGTGGCTATGGGTAGCTGATTGCAGCCGTAGTTTGTCGAATGTACTCACTTCCTGGAGCCCATTCGACAAACAGACCTTTCATGCATTCTTTCCAGAATGCTGAATCCGGCCTTGGTCGGCGTTCCGCCATTAGGCGGCGAGCACGTTAAACCGTGATCGTGTCGGGTGCGTTAAGCCCGATGTAAATCGCAGTGGTATTCGCTGCTGCAAATCTAAAACCCGCTTCGGGCGACCATCGCCCGGCCGGGTGCTGTTCATTCGAAGTGTTTTCTTAAATTTTTAAAGGAGAACTTCAATGAACTTTATTTTCGGCATCATTATTTTGGCAATGTTTATCCTCGCCTTGCGAGTGATTTGGGCAACGGCGTTGCAACTGCTGAGCTCATTGAAGCAATCGGCTCAAGTGTTGCACCGGTATCGTGCACAGCGACTGGCGCGGAACCGGCTACCGGTGATTATGCCACGTAGCCGCGAGGAGATGGATTGGTTGGCGATATCGGATTCGGTGCGTCAGGAAATTCAGAGTCGCAATCACGGTGTCAATCGTGAGGCGGTCAGACTGGAAGGGCAATTACAGGCCAAGTTAAAAACGATCGAGATCTACGAGGCGGATATTCAAATCGCCAAGCTCGAACGGGAGTTGTTGAAAATCAAACCGGTGATAGAAAGTCCCGAGCCTGAAGTCAAAAAAACTCGGCGCTCTAAAAAGCAATCGCTTGCGGTTGCTGGTGTAGAAACTCAGAAAGTTCCGCATCAGGTCTCTCAACTCCGGGCAGCACTGAAAGGCAATGGTTTATCCCTGCCGGTTAGTGGGTCTGTCCGCCATTGAATATCGCAAGCGTCGCGCCGGTTTGTGTCATTACGGTGCGTACCGGTCTGGCCAAATCAATCGTGGGTTCGTCGAAACGAAAGCCGTCCGGTAATAGCGCTTGGAGATCCTCAAAGGTTTCCCGCCGCAATTGCCGGATATTGCTCAACAACGGCCAGGCTCGCTTCGGATCGTCAATGTTTTGCAAAACATCGGCTTCCGCAGCATCCAACTTGGTCAAGATAGTTTTGCAAAGATTTAACGCATTCAGTCTGGGATCGAGTGGTATTGCCATCGGTTTTTGTACTGATTGCGAGCTCTCGGTCTGCTTAGGACTGAGGAAATCAAAAATGCGCAAAATATCGTTAAACATGGCTATTTCTCTGCTTTTTAGTGAGTTTTAGCCACCATATACCGATTTTTATGCGAATTCAACCCCGCTGTACGAGCCGATTTTCAGCTTAATTAGCGACTTTAACCTTGCAGGAACCTCATCCTGTCGGGTGGTCGTTCCTGCGTTTTTTGGAGGATACGACCATGAAAACAATCAACCGACCCAGCGTTGGCGCAACCTCTGCAGAAATCAGCGCGGTTCGCTATCTGAATCAGTACCGCTGTCCCTACTGCCAAACCGAATGGGAGGATGGTTGGGATTGCGCCTGTAACGATCGCTGCCCGGATTGCAACAAGGAAATCGAGCCTTATGAGAGCGCATTGATCAATGATGAATCGGCGGAAACCGGATCACCAGTCGAAAGACCCGCCTCAGCCAATATCACGACGGCGGGTATGAATCGGCTCTTCGTGGTCTCCTACGAAATCGACTATGTGCACCGGGTGTCGGTGGGCATCACTGCGGATAGTCCCGATGCGGCACAACAGATTGCCGAACAGGCATTCAACGATGCCACGATTTGGGATGACACCGCCGCCATGCCGTTATTGTCGGATGAATACCTTGAGTCGGGCGATGAAAGCTTGGTCTGGGAATGCGTTGCCGTTGCACAGTTGCCGGAACCGGATTATTCGGTACGGCAATTGAAGAAGGAACAAGCGACCATGCAGGTTTGCCGGGGATTAGTTGAAGCCTATCAACAAGGCGAAGCCAACGGCGGCAGTATCGATTGGGAGGATTTGGATCAGTTAATCCCTCTGGCCCTACAAGCCTTGGGAAAACCTGTACCGGACATCCAATCCTGAAAAATGTGCGCGGTGTTTAAGCGCGGAATTTGCAAAAGCCTGAGTTAGCCAAGTCACTCGATTCGGCGCTCAGTGTTATCCACCCACACGGGAATGTCCTATTCCCGCTGGGGGATCGTGATGTTTCCGTGTTTTTTGAGGACAACATCATGAATCAAGTCTTTGAACACACGTTCGGCACGGGTCATTGCATCCAGTATCAGCGCTTGCCATCCGGCACCTGTTACCACGCCGACACACCGGAACCGGTGGTCGACTTGCTGGAACAGTTACGGTACAGCCGACGCAAAATCCGGCTGTATTACGGCGATCCAGCTACCGGTCAATCGTGGCTCGATGAACACGATGTCATCGGCTGGATCGGTCGCTCGACCGGCACGATTAAAGTGCCGTTGTTGATCGAACCCGGCGATATCGGTGGTCCGGCCTTGCTGGATCAGTGCATCGTTCGTATCGATAGTCCGCGCCAAGTGCTTTACCAACACGATGAATTTCGGGTTGGCACAGTAGAACTGGTCAGAGGCGAGCTCAAACGCTTGCCCTGGGAAATCTGGATCGACGGCAGCGTGCATGCCCGGTTCAAAGTAAAAACCGAAGCCAGGCAGTATCAGGACTTCATTCAAGGTAAGCGGTTTGCGTTGATCTGACGCGCCGTTTGATTTCGACACTCGGTTAAGCCGAGATTTTCACACTACCCCTGCGGGATGATTCTATCCCGCCAGGGATAAATCGGTCGCCAGGGGATTCTTTGGAGAATACCATGACAGACCCTTATCAATATTACCCCACGCCAGAAGCACTGAGTTGTAAAGCTTGGGCGATGTTCAAGAACCAGCAATTCGCGCGGGTATTGGAGCCGTCAGCAGGCGAAGGACATTTGCTGCGTCCAGGACCATACCAGTACGGTAAACGTTTACCGATCGATTGCATTGAAATCGATATCCGCAAACACGCGGTTCTGCGCGATGAAGGTTATGCGGTGGTGGGGATGGATTTTCTGCAGTTTCAAAGCGGCAGTGTCTATTCTCACATCATCATGAATCCGCCGTTTGCCGAAGGCGCCAAACACGTGTTGAAGGCTTGGGAGATATTGTTTGACGGTGAAATCGTCGCCATCCTCAACGCCGAAACCGTGCGCAATGCTTTTTCGAAAGAACGCCAGCTGTTAGTACGGTTGATCGAGCAGCACGGCGAGGTTGAGTTTCTGCAAGAAATGTTCGCCGGCGAGGATGCCGAACGCAAAACGCCGGTCGACGTGGCCCTGGTCTGGTTGAAAAAAACGTCGACCTTCGAACAGGACATCCTCGGCAGTATTCTGGACGATTTGCGCCAGGATCGTCGGGAGGCCGACGATTTAGCGGGCGAGTTTCAACTGCCCCATGAGCTGGCCTTGCCGAATTCCTTCATCGATAACGCGGTGTTGATGTTCAATGCCGCGGTCGAAGCAGCGCGACAGGCCGTGTTCAGTGAAGCCCGTGCCAGCCGTTATCGGTCCATGCTGGGCAAAACCCTCGGCGAACTGAGCGGTGGCGGTATCAGCAGTGAAGACGACTCGTCTTCGGATGCGGTGAAGCGGACGCTGTTCAAACGCTATCACGATCTGAAGAATCGGGCCTGGGCCAGCATTTTACGCTCTACGCAGGTGACTTCACGCTTGTCATCGGCGGCACAGAAACGCTTGGAGTCGGATTTCGAAACGGTGAAGTCCTTGGAATTTACCGTGCCGAATATCTATGGCTTTCTGCAAGGCATCATCGATCAGCAAGGTGAAATTCAACTGAGCATGGTGTGCGATGTGTTTGATCTGATCACCCGCTATTACAGTGAAAATGCGGTGTTTTACATGGGCTGGAAAAGCAATGACAAACATCGCACGCTGGGGATGCGGATCAAAACCACGCGTTTCGTTCTACCAGGGCACAAAGTTGAGTCTTATCATAACAGTCTGAACTGGGAGTCGGAACGTCTGTTAGCGGATTTCGACAAGGTGTTCGCCTTGCTCGATGGTAAGACCGAAGCGGACGTGAGTTTGGTGTCGGTGTTTCGGCAGCATTTTCATGAACTTCGGGCTGGAAAACGGATCAGCGGCAGTTATTTTGACGTTCGCTATTATCCAGGCGTCGGCACCATCCACTTTTTTCCAAAGAGCAAAACCTTGATCGACCGCATGAACCGTTGGGTCGGTCGCCAGCGCCGCTGGTTACCGCCGGTGGAAAGCCAAGCTGGACAAGGTTTCTGGAAGCAGTTCGAACAGGCAGAGAACTTAGATCGGGCGTTTCACACCGAAGTGAACAAGCAGTGTCCACGCAGTAGCCGGCATGTCCATTTCGATCCCTTTTGGGCGATCAAGCACGGCGGCGAGTCGGAACGAGAAAAAGGTCATCGTCTGTTAACCCAGGCGATGAGCAGCGTATTGGCCAGCCGGGGTATCGATCCCGATGCGGTATTGAAAAACGAACAATCCAGCTTGTTGGAATGGACGGGGTCTTTACCATCGGCTACCGACCTGGCTTTGGCATCGTAATTCGGTGTTTGACTGATCTTTAACTTAACCACTGGCCTAGCCAGTATCACCCGCTTCGGGGAGATGATCCGTTCTCCCCGTCGGGGTTGGACTGTGTCGTTTCCTCGGGGCTTTTTTATTTGAGGAACTCACATGAACACCACACAATTATCGGTAAACCCCGAAAAACTGATCAACAACTTACGCTTCAGCTTTACCCAGTCCACCACGGTACTGGGCGAACTGATGCAAAATGCCCGCCGCGCCGGCGCCACGTTCGTCAGTTTCGAGTATGTTGAAGACACTCGAACCTTGACGGTGTGTGACGATGGCTGCGGCATTGCCTGTTTGAAAACGTTACTGACAGTAGCCGAGTCTGGCTGGGATGTTGACGTCATCGAAAGGGAACATCCGTTTGGATTGGGATTTTTGTCGGCCATTTTTGCCTGCGATGCCATCAGCGTCGACAGCAAAGGCGGTCGCTTTTCGGTGGATACGGCCGCGCTTTTGGCCTTCCAACCGATTGTGATCGAACCCGCGGACTGGCAAGGCATCACGCGTTTGACGTTAACCCAGTTCAAACCGGAATCGGATCAGGTCAAATCCCAGTTGCGTCGGTTGGCGCGGGGATTTTCGATTGAGGTGCGCTTTAATGGTGTCAGCCTGGATCGGCCGCGCGCGGTCAACTCAACGTTACCGTTCATCGAAACCGAACTGGGTGAGCTGTATTTGTATGGCTTGTCCCTGGGTGAAAACTGGTTACGGCAGTCGGAGTATTTTCATCTGTATCTGCAAGGCTTACCGGTCTATCACAGTTATCACGAACGAGATCCCGGTCATGTGATCCATTTGGATTCAAGCCGGTTTTTCGCGCGGTTGCCGGATCGGGATAAGTTGATCGATGAAGTACAGGTGATTGCCGAGGTTAAGCAGGTTCTGCAACGGGAAGCCAGGCAACGATTGGTAGTCATCAAGAACCAGCTATCGGCAGAGGACTTTGTACAGGGCTATGACACCCTGAAAACATATTGCTGCCTGGATTTACTGAATGAGGTGCCGGTTTTGCCCCAACAGGTATTGGCGGTCATTCAGGACTATCCGATCAAGGAAGGCTGCAGCAATGTGAATTTGACAGCGGTTTCACAACCGGTCAGTCGAAGCGATGTGGAAAACGGCCTTGTTAAAGTGGCCGACCTGGATGATCTCGATGAGGTCGGTGCACTACGCTGGATGTTTGCTTGGCACCGCGATTATCGGGTATTTCGGCCGGGATTAGATGCCAAGCATTGGCTGTTTTCGTACCTAGTCGATTTGAACGGACAGGCCATCACCCTGGACATCTTCAACGAAACGCACCGCGCGTTTTTTGAAGGGCTATGGGTGAGTGGTCAGGCGGTCTTTTGTGAACAGTACCGGTTAACCCTGAATGGCGAGTTTGTCGACATCGATCACGATGCCGTCTATGACGAGGATCAGGACTGCTTCATCGTACCCAGTCGGGAGACATCAGGTTTGGTGGTTTGCCAAGTATCGTCCTACTACGACGAATGGGATACGTTCATGGAATCCGCCAAGGAAGCTGATGAATGGGATTTTCATAACTTCGTGGTGGCCAACACGGCGGATAAACCCGCGGATGCATTGCAACGACTGCTGCCGACATTTGGCAGTTGTCCGGCCTTGTTTTCCAGGACCTTTCAAATCGTGCTCGGCAATGGTGGCGATGTCGTTACCGTTGCGGAAATTTAGTCCATACCCAATCGGGCCGATGGCTGCGGCTGTGTTAGTGCGTGACTTTTGGCTGGTTTTCTGGCCAACGACCACGTAACAAGCATTAACCCAAAACACCTGACGCAGTCATGGCGTCAGCTTAAGCGTCTTTAGCGAAATGTGTTCTGCCGACGGTCAACGTCGGTAGACATCGCTGACGAGGCTTTGAATATTTTTGATAACCCTTCCGGAGAAAGTCCATCCCGGAAGGGGACGGCTTTCTCCAAATTTTAAGATTACCGGAGAAAGCCCATGTTATACATTCGAGGAACCAATAATCGTTACCGTATGGCCGATGAACAGGATGTCATTTTAGAGGCCATTCAGATCTACAACCGCACGTTCAGTCGAGGCGAAGCCTTGACCAGTCCGGACAAGGCGAAAGACTGTATCAAATTGAAATTGGCGCCATACGAGCACGAAGTATTTGCGTGTCTGTTCTTGGACAATCAACATCGCGTCATCGCGTGCGATGAATTATTCCGGGGTACGATTGATGGCGCTAGCGTGTATCCGCGCGAAGTGGTCAAATCCTCGCTGCACTATAATGCGGCGGCGCTAATTATCGCGCATAACCATCCGTCGGGGATCAGCGATCCCAGTCAGGCCGACCGCGTGATTACAGCAAAACTCAAAGAGGCTTTGGCCTTGATTGACGTTCGCATACTTGATCACTTCATCGTCGGTGAGACCGTGTATTCCTTTGCGGAGCATGGCTTGTTGTGAAGGTATTGGCACCGAGGTTATTCCTCGGTGCCAAAAATGATTTTTACATCATGAATGGCTTCGTTTGTTTTCAATCGACCACCAGGTAAGAATCGACCTTGTTGTCCTTGTCTTACTTTATCGAGTGAACTATAGCGGTCATGCGTAAATTTGGCCGATCATCTTGAGTCAGTAGTGATTGATAACGGCTTAAAGCGGAATTGAGCCCAAAAAATCAAAAAAAACCAATGATTTTGGATTTAATCGATTATCTGAATCTACCGCCCAGCAAGGGATTGGGAGATATGTGGCCTAAATCGGTCACTTTGCGAACAAGCTTTTTATCCGAACAGCTCCTAGCATAACGCCAATGACTCAATTTAAGAGGAGAACGCATTATGTCGACGTTAGAACAGGATCTGGCGCAATTAAATTTCGAATATTTAATGCTTGCCCGAGATGCTATTCGGGGTAATCCCTTAGAGGCAGCTTGGCGTTTTGGTTTGACCCAAAATCAAATCAGCATGATGGAAACGTTAACTGTGGAAAAAATCAGAAACCTAGCTTGTACCAGTAGAGCCATTGTTAGTCTTTTGCCTTTGCAAACACCGACACATTTGGCACCTAGTCTGCATGGAGCTTTACTGATCCACACAGGTTACGCGGAGCAGTGATCTTTTATGTATCGCATATCCAGTAAAACGACCACTTCAGATTTTCTGCGCGAGATGCAGCTGGCCTCTCAGCTTATTCAGTTAGGGCTTCGCCCACCGATTATTCAGCATCTTTGCCCAATCGGTAGGAAAGTAGCTTTACGGCTTTATAAAGAAAACCATCAGGGCAAAGCTAGGTCTGGAATGCTGCCTTATGATGCAGATTGGATAACTAGATCATCAGAAAATGCTTTGCATGCGTCGATTTTTCTGGGCATTGCCTTCGACATCAGCGGCCTTGGCTTTGCCCAGATAACCAAGGCTGAAGTTTTAATTGCCTCATACAATCTGTACTGCAAGGTAATTAATCAGTCGCTGAGTCATTTTCTGGCTGATTCTGGAACAATTGGTAATCTAATAGAAATTAACCGAGCCTGGCATCTCATCCAGCAATTTAACAGCCGTGAAACCAGTTTGCAGATCTGTAAAAACTGCCAATCCCGTTATGTTGTACTCAATACGGTAGCGAACTATTTTCATCGCTGTCCGATGTGTGAAGTTTGGTCGCAAAAAAACAAGCGAGGCCGAGGAATGGCATGAATCAGGAATTCTCTCACTTGTTACTGAGCCGCTTAGGGACGACTTACCCACCAACAAGGAGAATGGTATGTATGTCGTAGTCAAGCACATTACAAAATTGAAAATGCCTCAGGCCTGCCATGGTAAACAGTTAACGTCTACCGCCCGAGAATGTTTTTTGAAAAACGAATTATTGACGCTGGATTTTGAAGGCGTTGAATCGGTTGCAAAAGGCTTTTTTCAAGAATCTATACTGCCACTATTAACGGAATTTGGCGCCGATTTTCTAAAAAACAAATTAAGGCTGATCAATATCACGCCAGATCTTGAGGCTTTCATGCAAAATGATCTGAATACGCAGTCATATATTGATAGGCTGAGTCATCCTCGGAATGAAAAAATCGATCCTGAACTTTATGAGCTGAATCTTGCTTGGCTAATTAAAGTACGTGAGTTAATCAGAGAAAACTCGTTGCAAGCCCAATTAATCCTGGGAATAGCCAACGACGATCTGAGAACTGCGGTGGCCAAGTTATCCCTGGATGATATTCATTCAATTGCCAGTGCAGGTTGCTTGTGCTTTGCTCCCCGATTCACGCCAGAATTTATTGAAGGCTATGTCCAGAACCGATACGACCTAGTCGATGTGCTCTTAGCATTGACATCTGAGATTTAAGGATGGGCGTCATGTTAGAGCTGTTTTATAAACAAAGTCTGGCAATCGAACTAATCAAACGAAAAGCCAGAATTGCCATGATCCAAAAAACAACGGGTTTGTCGATCAAATGGCTACGCAAAGCCTTTCGTGAATATCACGGATTTTCAGCACGTGCTGGCAATGAAAAGCAATCGACTATCGCGCTGACTAGGACAAATAGAAATTACAAGGAAGCGACCATCTTTGCTGTCTGTTACAGAAATGCCGAAACGCTTATGCGGCGCAAGGAAGTGGACATTGCCATTGATGCCTTCGATGCCTTTAAAAAAATCCACCCGTATGCCCATCTCGATTTCCCTGAAGCTTGCGTCATTATTGATGATCTAAAAACTAATGCCATTGAATTAGTTAAATGTTCGCATTGCGCGTGTTGGAATTTATTAAACGCGCGACTTTGCATTAAAGAGCGTTGTGGCACTTGCAAAACGCAAATTGAGGTAATGCGGTGATGGCATTTATAAACCCGAAATCGGCATAGATATTGAAACCCTCGCTGTTGCCCAAAATAGCTAGCCATAGGAGATCTCGAGGCTTTCAAAATGCCTCGAGTTCCTTATCAATTAGGTTGCATGACAGATTCATAAATCGCTTACTCAGTAAAGATTCCGGTAGTTAAAACGATGTCGACAGATTATCCACCAAGAATTTTAAGACCGCATGAAGCACATTATTACGCTGGCATGGGGCGAACGATGTTTGATCGTGAAATCCGTCCTTACGTACCGGAGATCCAATTGGGTAGTCAAGGTGTGGGCTTCGATAGACTTGACCTCGATAGAGCTTTAGATGAATATAAAACCCGCAACGTGAGGGTTAAGGAGCAACCATCATGGCCAGAAACAAGTTACCAGGATTGTACTGGGACAAGAAAACAGGGAAAGGTTCTGTCGACAAACGTATCGACGGGATCGGAAGAGTTCGCCACCGCTTTACAGCGAGCTCGCAATCAGAAGCAGAAGCGGAATATCACCGGGCAATAGCCCAGGCGAAGGTTGTTGCATCAACGCCCGAGCGAAAGCTATTCCGTGAAGCGGCAACTAAATATTTATTGGAGGAAACAAAATCGAGCATTGATCGAGATGCACAATGTTTGGCGAATATGGATCCTTGGATTGGCCATTTGCGCGTAGATCAGATTCATCAAGGGTCGATACAACCCTACATTGAACATCGAAAAAATCAAGGCATTAAGAGCAATACCATTGCACGAGAACTTGCAGTTGTCAGACGAATTTTGACACTGGCATCTCGGGTATGGCGTGATTTGGACAATCAGCCTTGGCTGCCAACAGCGCCTTTATTTCGAATGCCCGACTGGAAAGATGCTGCAAAGCCATATCCACTTTCGATGGATGAGCAGCAACGTTTTTTTGGAGAATTGCCAGAGCATCTGGTGGAAATGGCTTTATTTGCAATTCATACCGGTGCCAGAGAGCATGTCGTGACTGAATTACGTTGGGAGTGGGAGGTTCGGATACCAGAAATCAAGTCATCGATTTTCCTGGTTCCTGGTGCATTCACCAAAAATGAGACCACCTGCATGCTTGTGCTCAATAGTGTTGCCAGAAATGTCATTGAGACCAGACGAGGGAAATTGGATACCCACGTATTTGGATTTAGAAACAAGCCAGTTGGGCGGATGCATAATACGGCTTGGAAAAAGGCATGGCTCAGGTCGGGACTTCCTGTCGGTGACGATGTTTTATCGGGTCCGCATAACCTTAGACATACATTTGCAAGGCGCTTGCGTTTGGCGGGTGTGCCATTGGAAACGCGTAAAGCACTGATGCATCACATTGATGGTGATATCACCATTCACTATTCGCCGGCGGAAGTGGGTGAGTTGGTAAGTGCAGTAGAGAAGCTGACTACTGTGGAAGGGGTGACCATGTTGCGTTTGGCATCATGATTTACCCACTGGGTAATTTGGAAGATTGCAGGCATAAAAAAACCAGTCGCCCGAACAAAGCTAACTGGTTGATTTTTATATCGAATTGATGGTGGGTCGTGTGCGATTCGAACGCACGACCATCGCATTAAAAGTGCGGTGCTCTACCGGCTGAGCTAACGACCCATCAATTGAATAAGCATTATATACGATTTTTTTCAGAAATCAAAATAATTGTTAGGATAGGAATGCAATTCAAACTGATGTAGAAAGCAATCACGCGGCGAGCCTGGAATCCCTGAGCCAATAATCGTGCTACTGCTGATTGGCCCGATTGAGTCGTAACACCATGTACTAGCTCAGACTTGATCTGACAGTTACCGTTTTTGCGGGGTGTCCTGTCAGATTAGATTTGGTTCAGATTTTTCTGAGCCCAAATCTGTTTTCCATCCAGCAACGTATCCATCGGCGTTCTGCCATTGCACATTTTGCCCTGATGAGTTCGGTCATTGTTGTAATAAACCAGCCATTCGTCCAGATCTTTTTGTAGTTCATCCAGATCGCTATAGAGCTTTTTGCGGAACGTGATCTGATAGAACTCCTGTAAGATGGTCTTATGGAAGCGTTCGCAAATCCCATTGGTTTGCGGATGCCTGGCCTTGGTTTTGGTATGGTCGATGTCGTTAATCGCTAGGTACAGCTGATAATCATGCTGTTCCACCTTGCCACAATATTCGGTGCCGCGATCCGTCAGAATGCGTAGCACGGGTAACGCATTGGCTTCATAGAACGGCAATACTTTGTCGTTCAGGACGTCCGCCGCAGTGATAGGCGTTTTGGTGGTATACAGCTTGCAGTGCGCGACTTTGCTGTAGGTGTCCACGTAAGTCTGCTGGTAAATCCGCCCGACCCCTTTGAGGTTGCCGACGTAAAAGGTATCCTGAGACCCCAGGTAACCGGGATGGGCGGTTTCGATTTCGCCGCAGGCTTCGTCATCGTGTTGTTTCTTCTCCAACGCTGCAATCTGCGCATCGTTCAGTATTAACCCTTCGGCAGCTACTTTGGCTTCCAGTGCCTTGAGCCGCTTTTTAAAGTTCTCCAGGTCATGCCGTAACCAGATGGAGCGAACGCCGCTACCGGATACAAATACGCCTTGTTTACGCAGTTCGTTACTGGTTCGATGTTGGCCATGCGCCGGCCACTCAACCGCATAGGCTTTCACCGCACGTTCAATGCTTTCATCCACACGATTCTTCAAATTCGGAGACCGGCGGTTTTTGTCGATTAAGGCATCAATGCCGCCTTCAGCCACCAGCTCTTGGTAACGATAAACCGTTCCGGGTGAGCTTGTCTAAAGCCACAAAGCTTTTTGACAAGCTCAAGGCGAACGAAATTGTGGCTTTAGGACGGCTACTAGCCATGGTTAGTAATTTGCCATTGCTCCAGCATCCGATATGCCACCCCTCCAGGTTTGGAACAAGATTCCAGCAGACAAAAACTCTCTGCTTGCCAAGCAATCGGCTCAAATGTGAGTGGCGGTAGCGCGTGGGCTTTGCGCAATAAGGTGACATGCGCTTTAAAGGGACGTTCATCCATTTGCAGGCCGTTTGACTTGGCGATGTGCACCAATTGTTCAGCCAAAGCGGATGTTGCCGGGTCGGGTTGATCGGTGCTTAAACAGACGATGCCCGGTTTTTTCCAGTAACTCAAGAGGTTAAAGTTCAACTTCATCGCAGTAAATTGAATGCCGCTGGCCGCTTGAGTCAGGGCGATTTGTTGCCGGGCATCAACGGCCCCTAAAAACGCCAATGTGACATGAAAATTCATCGCCTGTACGGGTCTGCCGTACTCGTTCAACGCCGCTGCAATTTGCTGACAATGTCGACGGGTGGCGGCATCCGGCCAAAGCGCAAAGAATAACCGTTTCATGTCGGCTGGGTTTCGGCCAGTAACGCCTGGATTTGCGTTTCCAAATCTTCAAAATAGCCAAACCGGCAGTCGCGTAATACCCCGGACTTATCCACTAAAATGTGCGAAGGCGTACCTTGCAATGCAAAACGCTCGAAAGTCACGGCTTGATATTCCAGGGTTTGCAGATAATTTAAAATTTGTTGCCTGATCTTATGTTGGTAACCGACAGG
>SXGT01506937.1_pt1 | contig 33475 bp, 22 predicted proteins | sample 3176221 | NCBI WGS metagenome assembly SXGT01 (sample SAMN11356862, study PRJNA531348) | freshwater metagenome | isolation source: freshwater sample F1-120 | place: China: Fuxian Lake, Yuxi | collected 2017-12-25 | reverse complement strand
GCGCACTTTGGCTAGCGGCGGGTACATCATCAGAATAAGGCCGATAGCGATGGGAATAGAGGTGGTTCCAACCTGGAAATGCGTGAGCCACTGGGTAAAATCGGGAATGAAGTAGCCCAGAGCGACTCCCGCAGCCATCGTGACAAAAATCCAGAGAGTCAGAAAGCGTTCAACAAAACCCAGACGTTTTGAACCATCCGTTAGCGTTTCCGGCATTTTTTTTGGCTTGTTCATGGAAGTCATCCCGGTTAGCTGTTATCGATCCGGCCGATAGCATTCAATTCGGCGACCAGCGCCTCGCCGGACATTTCTTCCAGCGGCAACGCGAGCATAAGGTTTATGCGCCGCTCCACGGCTTGATAAGTGGCTTCAAAGGCGGCTTTGATTTCTTCGTCTGTCCCCTTGACATGACCGGGATCGGACAAGCCCCAATGAGCCGTCGGTACAGGCCGCAAATAGACCGGACAGGTCTCCCCGGCGGCACTGTCACAGACCGTAATGGCGATGTCAATTGCTTGATTTTCAAACGCTTCCCAGGATTTACTGAAAAAACCTTCGGTGGAAAGTCCGTGCCGTTGCAACAACGCGACAGCGCCGGCATTCAATCGCCCCAGCGGTTGACTGCCGGCGGAAAAAGCCTTGATGCGGCCTTGTCCCAAATGATTGAACAAAGCTTCACCGATGACACTGCGGCAGGAATTACCGGTACAAATAACCAGAATGTTTAACATATTGTCTCTCTAAAATGTGATTGCAGGGTTTGAGTTGTATTAATTGGTGATGTTATTAAATTGCTTTACACAGGCCTGATCCCTTCTGACAAAAAACCTTATCGGAAAGGCCTGTTAATATTTAAAAGGCGATATACGAATAAGCAGATATGATGACTGATAAAAAATCAGCAACACATCGCCAATTCAGGGCGGTTTTCCATTTTATGCAAGCGTTCCAGATCATTTTGAAACTGGTGAGTTTTTTCCACAGCGGTCAAGGCGTTTGCCAGGATAGGAAAAGCCCAGTCAGGTAATTTCGGGTTGATCTGGTAATACACCCATTGACCTTCGCGACTGTCCAGTAATAATCCACATTGACGCAACAATGCCAAATGCCTGGAAATTTTAGGCTGAGACAAACCGAGCGCCGCCGTTAATTCGCAGACACAGAGCTTGCCTTGCTTTTGCAGCAAAGCGACGCAACGCAGACGCGTTTCATCAGACAAACATTTAAAGAATTGAGCCGGGGACATTATTTTTAATTGTGCTATAAATATATGGATTATCGTATATTAAAATATTTTATCATTCAATTTATTAAAAGATGAGCAATATATCAAAAACATCAAATGACAACAGCGCCTGGGTAGAAGGTGAATTACGGCTGGCGGGCATATTGGACAAGCGCATGATCGGGTTGCTCAGGGCGATAGAAAATAGCGGCTCCATTAATCAGGCGGCCAAGCAATCGGGTTTGAGTTACAAGGGTGCGTGGCAAATCGTAGAACGGGCCAATAACAGGGCGCCGAAAGCGTTATTGAGCACGACCACAGGCGGCAATAAAGGGGGAGGCACCTGTTTAACTGCAGCGGGACGCTCTTTACTCGCTCTGTTTACCAGTCTTGAGCAACAGCATCAGGCATTTCTGGAACAACTCAATCGAAGCCTTATCGACGATCCCGACACATGCTTACTGTTACAACGTCTGGTTGTTAAAACCAGCGCCGATAACCAGCTATTCGGCACTATTGTCGAAATTATTACCGGCGCAGTTCACGCCGAAGTGATCGTGGAATTAAAAGGCGGGACGCGGGTTATTACCAGTGTTAGTTTGGCTTCGCTCAATGAACCGGGATTGGTAATCGGTGCCGATGCCGTCTTGTTGATAAATGGTACGGACATAACGATGGTTGCGGATCTGGATCACGAACGGTTATCGGCGCGCAATTGTCTGGCCGGAAAAGTGATTCGCATTCATCAGGATGAAGTGAATGCAGAAGTCATTGTGTTGTTACCCGGCGGCGAAACGCTGACCGCTATAATCACATCGCTGAGTTTACAAAATATGGCGTTGGCGCCGGGCGTAGCGACCTGGGCCTTATTTAAAACCAATACGCCAATTCTGGGCGTCATGTCTTGAGTTTGCCATGATCATAGGCAGCCTTTCATAAAATCATTGACGATACTCCAGGTGCCGCCGATATTTTCCATCAAAATACCGTGACGGCTTGATTCAATGAGCTTGAGTTGCTTATTGGCGGTTGTGAGTTTTTTCATCACTTCGTGAGCGCTTTTAACCGAAACGACCGGGTCATGATCGCCGTGCAGAATTAAGACCGGCACTTGACAATGCGGCAAAAAGTCATCCATGGAATGAATCAATCGTCGTAATTCATACAAACTCTTGACCGGCACATGCCGGTAATTAATTAACGGGTGTTCCGACATATTGACAATAAAAGGCTTGACGCCTTCGTATGAAGAGATCCAATCCACCATTTCATTGATGCCATACAACACGGAGACCAGCATAAATGCCGGGTTAATGAATTTTACCGGCACGGCGACGGCGCATACGCCGATGATTTCAGGGTATTGCTGAGATGCGAGTTGAAGCGCTAAAGCGCCGCCGGTAGAAAAGCCGGTAACAAAAATACGTTTACAATGGGCTTTAAGAATGTTGAAACCGCGCAGCACCGACGCGTACCAGTCTTCACAGGTTTGATTACGCAAGGCGCAGGGCGATGAGCCGTGGCCCTTCAAGCGCACACCCATGACGGTATAGCCCTGTTTCATCAGAGACTCGCCATAATCCCTTAATTCGGCGGGACTAGCGAGCAAGCCATGTATCAACAGTACGCCGATACCGTTCTCATGCTCCGGTTCCAGAAAATAAGGCATGGCATCGGCGGAAGCCGTTTCATGTTCGTTGATGTCGTCAAAACAGGGTTTTGAATAAGCCCGACGCTCCCAACTTAAATCCCGGCATTCATCTTCAAAATGCCAGGCTGCAAGCTGTTCCGGGCTAACCTCGTCGCATTCATCCAGTGCCTTGATCATAATGTCCCGGATAGCGGTTACCGGTTTGGCTTCATTATTATAAACAGCCACCAGGTTTTCCAGGCGGATGTTGTCAAAATCCTGTTCTTCCAACAGTTTGGGTAAAAACCGGTAACCGCTTTCATCTTCAATAATGAGTCCGGTCTCTTTTGCCACACAGATAAATTGCTCAAAGCGTGTGTTGGTCCCGGCAATGACATCACTGTAATCAATCGGGTTCAGCAGGCTTCTGTGTAAATTAATCAGTGTGTTTTGTTGTAAATGCTTGGATGCTATATAAAGCGCGGTAAGAAATCGCTGGCGTTCGATTTGCAACTGGCCTTTCTCCATGCAATACATAATAAGCGTGGAGGCGAGATGGCTTAAGTTGATCGTGACATTCGCATACATTTCTTCCATATAGCGGTCGCGCGTGATGTTGGCGCAATTTTTAAAATGTACGCCCAGGTATTTTTGACGCCAGTTTTTTGGCGACTCATGCAGGGAAAACACATCATCCAGCGTTTCAAACTCGGACTTTACCGTTTCCAGCAGATAACCGGTAAATCGGTTTGAAGACATGCACGGCTCAACCGGCTTGCCCATGCGAATATCCATGTCGGTATTTTTCAATAGGATATTCCCCTCAACCAGCAGTTCTTCCGTTTGCCTGACGCTTAAATTACCGGCAAACAACTCGACGGCATTAAGTAACAGGTTTTCCGAAGAGCGAATCGGGTAAAAAGTAATATTGGCGGGGATAATCAATGTCGGTTTTAACGCCGACGTCAGCAATTGATCCAGACTGTCGAGCTGCAATTGCTCTTTCCAGCGTAACAATTGATCATGATCTTTATCGCCATAAGCGCTGTGAATCATGGCCTTGAATATGTCCAGGCCCTGAGCCAGAACCGCCGCGCCTGTATGTTGCTTGCGCCGAAGCCCGGTGAGACGGGAATAAATACTGTAACGACCGTGTTTATCAATAACCTGGCGATCCTTGACCATGCCGCCTTCAGGAAAAATAATCACCTTGCGTCCGCGCAGGATTTGCGCGGCAAGCAAGGGAAAAAGCCGGTCATGATCATGAGGAAACACACCGACGTTTTTCAGGTACCTCGACAATACATTATCTTCCTTGAAAAATTCGCCGGAAGCGATAGCGCAGCTGTAGTCACCGGTTTGTTCAAAAATCAGGAATTGCGGGATAAATGTTTCAAAGCGGGAAAAATGGTTGAATAAAAAGATATCACCCTGCTGCACCTGGGTATCGGCGTGCAGCTTCATTTTGACACCCAGCATTTTGCTGACGGTGTTAAATATTTTAACCGAGCGGTTATAGAGTTTTTTATCTATATCGCTCCAGTCATCCGGGTAAGCTGGATTATTCATAGTCGCCATGCCTATTCAGGTGCAGACAAATCGAGAAAATGCCGGGGGGGTTTATCCGACCCTGCTCCAGGCGCCGAGCCGGTGGCTGAACCGGGGCTATCGCCAGTGCTATTGCTTTTGTCGCTGCCTGCGCCATTGTCTTCGAGAAGATCACTGTCATCAATCGAGAACTCGTCATCCTTTTCTTCCGGCGGATTGCCGTCATAAACCTCGTATTGACGATGCTGCTGGTAGGCGTTTTTGATAAAGTCATAACGATCGACAGAGGCTTCATCTACAATTTTTTCAGTGGTCATTAAATCGGCTCGCGTATCGGTGACTTCAAGCACCCTGGAACCCGCCGTAGCGCCATTGACAGCCGCACCGCCGATAAAACCGACATAAGTCAACGGGTTCATCAGTGCGTCGCCGATCAGTCCTATCATGTCCCTGGGCGAACTTGATCCGAAAAACGGCAACACCAAGTAAGAGCCTGACGGAACTCCCCAAGTGCCGAGGGTTTGACCGAAATCCTCATTATGCTTGGGCAAATCTATCATCTTGGCGACATCAAAAACACCGGCTACACCGACCGTCGTATTAACCAGAAACCGGCCGGCATCCATACCACCCTGCATCAATTTAAATTGCATGAAGTCATTAATGGTTACGCCGATGTCGTCAATATTACTGAAAAAATTGGTCACGCTCTCATCCACCGGTTTCGGTGTGACCCATTGATAGGCTTTCGCCATCGGTTTTAAAATAATTTTATCAAGATCGTCATTAAATGATTGCACACCGCGATTCCATCCCTGCCAAGGGTCATTAGGGTTTGGCGGGGTGGTAACGGTGCTTGCACAGCCTGCCAGAGACATTGAGACAATCAGGCTACCCCATAATAGATTTGGATGTGAGGTGTGTTTCTGCATACTCATGTTATTTCTCCCTGTCTTTGTTAGTGTTTTATTAAGCTTTAATTTCGATTTAATAATGCCTGCGGAGCGGAATTTTAACCTAAAGGCAGCAAACAACAGGTTTTAGTTCCATCCGGCGGAGTAATATCGGCCTCAAAAACGCTTAAGTTTATCACTTTACTGCATGTCCCGATTATCCTTATTGTTTAAATCTAATAATCAAACACATAGGGTTTTTTCCACAAAAGCTGTGGATAACTTTGTGTATAAGTTCTGGATAACGACGCCAAGCCTTGATGATACCTGCTTCCCTGTTAGATTGTAGCGTTTTTATACAGCAGTTTATATGCTTATTATTCAATAGCTTACATATTAACCGAAGTGCAGCGTAGGGCCTGCGCCAGACGCCTTCCGCGTCTTAACACAATAAACGCATTCTGTGCATAAAAAATACCAACGCTTGACAAAGCGAATAAAAGTATTGGGACCCCTGCCCCAAATCGACTTAAAAATTTGCCGTCAGGCTGAGACGGAAACTGAGCGGTTCAACTGGATGGAAATGGATGTCATTGACACCCATAGCGTCTTCACCGGGCAAGCGTGAAGGGTAGTAATAGTCAATGGCGCTGTCCTTGCGATTCAGCAGGTTAAACAGTTCGGCCTGCACCGTCCAATTCTTGTTGAACGCGTAGCCGAGCATAGCGGACAGCAGGATGGTCGAATCCGAACGCACGCTATTATCTTCAATCAAGGGGCGCGGACCAAAATAACGCAGGCGCGGCCCGCCGAAAAAACCGCCGAAGACATCATGAAAAGTCGCGCCTGCCGCAACGACGGTTTCTATGGAGCCGGGAATATGATTGCCAGCCGGGTCATTGCCACGAAAGCGCGCTTTGGAATAGCTGATATCGGCGTCAAACGTCAGCCAGTCGGTCGGCGAGTAATAGTTCGCCCACTCTACGCCGTAACGCCGACTGGGACGGCTGGCCTCGGTGGTGCCGGCATCACCGACAAACAGCAACTCGGAATCAATGTCCAGCCACCACAGCGACAAGGTACTTTGCAATCCTTCCAGCCAACTGGTGCGCAGGCCGACTTCCGCACCGTAAGTACGCACCAGCGGGTCAGCCCGTTCAGTGCGATTGCCGTCGGCATCGGTCGACAATCCGGTCACAGGATCAACGCGCGTGTTCGCACCGCGCGCATCATTGCTGTGAAAACCGAGCCCGCCATTGAGATACAACTCGGTATCGGCCCATGGTCCCAGGACAATGCCCGCTTTCGGGCTGACCATGCCGTCGGTACGGGTGCCGTTGTTTTCGGCGCGATTGCTGTTAGACACGTTAAAACGGAAGCCGTCGAAGCGCACGCCGATACTGGTACGCAGCCATTCATTCCAGTGGGTTTTATTTTCCGCGTAGGGACTGATGCTACTGACCCAGACATCGTCTTCACGCACGGACGTATAGCGTTGCCGTGCCTGCGTCAACAACAGGCCGTTACGGATATTATCGTTGCGAAATTGCAGGCCGACGGTGCTTTCGGACTCGGCGCCGCCCAACTGATGGAAAAAAGTATGACTGGCTTTGAACCCCGATACCCAGCGTTTATCGGGTTGAGCAAATTGATCGCCGCGCACCGGATCATTGAGAAAATAGGTGAAGTTGGAAAACAAATCCAGCTTGGAATAAAGCCCGTAGGCCATGAATTTGGTTTCACTATTGCCGCTTTGACGATGCCATTCGCCGCTCAGGCTATAGCGTTGACTGTCGCCGCCATCGGTCGGATCAATCGTGCCGAATCGGTCAAGCCGTCCGGCATCGACTGCACGCCGCGGAATCTGGTCGGTCGCATTCCAGTCGGCTTTATAAGCCATCGCGGTGATACTCCAACCGGAATTATCCAGTTCCTCACTGTAGCGCAACACGCCGTTAAACTTCAGGTAGTCGTTGCTCACTGTCCACGGTCCGCTGTTATGCACGCTTTCACCGGCATAAAGCAGATTACCGTGTCCGATTCCATGCGATCCGGCGATCAGGCCGCGATAATAATCGAAACTGCCGCCGGTAAACTTGGCCATATTGCCGGGCAAATCCTTGAAATATTCGATATTCGCCGAACCCGTGCTGGAGAAGTCGCCGTTTTCCGCATAATAATTGCCTTTTTTATAATTAAGCGTCTTGATCAATTCGGGAATGAGGAAATTGGTATCCGTCCAGCCCTGGCCGTGCGCATGCGAGAGCATATTGACGGGAACGCCGTCTATCTGGGTCAAGAAATCGGTACCGTGATCGAGATTAAATCCGCGCAGATAATACTGGCTGGCCTTGCCTTCGCCGCTATGCTGCGAAGCGATCAGGCCGGGTACGGTTTCCAGGATTTCACTGGGACGGCTGATCGGGCGATATTTCAGTTGTTCCTGGCCGACATTGCCCTGCGACGCGCTGTCGGCAATGCCGACCTGGGAATCGGCGCGCTGGGTAACGACCATGTCTTGCAGGCTGACGATGTCCTTATCTTCGCTTTGCGTTTCATTGCCGTCCGACTGCCCGTAAGCGCTGTTGCCGAGCAAACAGGCAACACTCAGCACAGTCAATTGGGCAATAACAATACCGGCGCCATGCAGCAGCAAAGTCGCCGCCATGAATCCCAAAGCAAATGAGATAAGACTGGTCGATGCGGGTATTTCCTGCCCGTGCGCATAGCCATGAAAAAATGCAAAAAATACCACGATAAGCAGGCTAACCGCGGCGCGGAAACGAATCCTGCGAGCAACCAGCACCCCGAAAACGACGACCGAAAGCGCTATCATTATTTCCGCACCCGGTACCGACAAGCCCGCGACACCAACCAAACCGCCAAGGCTCATCACGCCGACAAAGGCAAGCGGCAATTGCCAGATGGCCGAACCGCGCAATTGTGCCGCCCAGACGCCGACTGCAAGCATGGTCAGGATGTGATCCAGGCCATGCAAGGGATGATTAAAACCGTTATTCCAGCCGCTTATGTCTGTGCTGCCGGTGTGGGCATAGACCACTACCGGCAATAACAACAAAATCCAAAGAAACAATAATCTTTTAACATTAATATAAGCTTGAATGGGCATCGTCGTATTCTCCATGATGGCAAAAATATCAGCCTGATGTGTTGATTAAGCAAAATTGATTTTATCGTTCCCACGCTCCGGCGTGGGAACGCAGTGAGAGACGCTCCAGCGTCGCGAAACATAAATGAGCTAAGTTCTTGTTATCTTAATGATACACAACGCTGGAGCGTTGGCACCTGCATTCCCACGCCGGAGCGTGGGAACGATACATTCCCATTTATGCCCCAGAGGGTACGCCGGAGCCTGGGAACGATAAAATGAAAACCTTCGTGAACTTCGTGTCTTCGTGGTGAAACATGGTAAGTCGAATCTAAATCACCCTGACGACAAACCACCATCCGCCCGCAATAGCAATTGCCGTACTGACGCTTCTAACACCGTTCCTGACGAACCAGTATTGACGGCGCAAGTATATAATCACCGGCAATACCATCAGCAGCACGGCGATCTGGCCAATTTCCACGCCGCCGTTAAACGCTAATAACGCCATCGGTATTTGCTCCTGCGGCAAGGCTATTTCCTGTAGCGCACCGGCAAAACCGAAGCCGTGGATCAAACCGAACGGAAAAGTGATCAGCCAGCGCCGGGTGGCATCAGGCAGGAACCAGTTTTCGATACCGACATAAGCAATAGTCAACGCAATCGCCGGTTCAATGACACTCGGTGCAGGCGTCCATACGTTCAGCGCGGCCAGACCTAAGGTAATCGAATGTGCAATGGTGAATGCGGTAACGACCATCAGCAAAGAACGCATGCTGCCGCCGACCACGATTAATCCGAGCAGGAACACCAGATGGTCGTAGCCGGTAAGGATATGCTCGATACCCAGATGCACCAGCGACCAGGCCGTTGCTGCGCCTGACACCGATACAACAGAAGGAGTCACTGAAAATGAAGCATTACCGGCATAAGCCACAAAATGCTGATTGATACTACCCTGCGTCACTGTCGCCAGATGCCGGTGACCAAAAGAAAGCTGATCGAGAAACCTGAAATCAAACATCCGCTTGCCCGCGGCTTGATGACACTGATAAAACGCATCAATCGCCAGACCATCCTGCTCCACCAGCGCGGCTTTCTGCAAGACGCCGCTGCAATAGCCGGTATCGGTTTTAACGGCGAGATGCTGAACGATAGCCGCATCTAGCAAGCTTCGCGCCGCCGTTACTTCCTGCTCCGACAAGCGACCATCCCGATCGGCATCCAGCCCCGGCAGACTGCCCGTCAGTTCAGGCCGGGCGAATACCAACGCCGCTGTTACGTTTTCCCCGTCAATGCCGTACTCGCCTTTCGAAATACCGACGACATGGGCATTCACTGTCGTCGTTAGCAAAAACAGCAACACGATATATCTAACGTTTAACCAACACATTGGCTTTACTCCTGTCCAGAATCAGTTGTGCTTCCGCGACGGCGGTGCTGTCAAATTTCGGATTCAGCTTTAAGGCCTCGCGTATCTGCTTGCGTCCGCTTTTCACCTTGCCCATCGCATAGTGAATCGCCCCGGCGTGATAGAGCAAGCGGGCATCGCGTGTTCCCAAACGTAACGCTTGGTCGCTCGCCTGTTTTGCTTCCGGGTAACGGCCCAGACGATACAATATCCAGGCCGCCGCATCATCGACATAAATGCTGTGGCGAATTTTGCGTTCCGCCTCAAGCAAATACAATGCTTCTTCGATAGAGCGATTTTTTACCGCATAGAATAACGCCAGCGTCAGTCTATCCATGCGCTTGCCGTCCCGAATAACGCGCTGGTATTCGCGTTCGGCCCCCTCACTGTCGCCGGTCATCAAGCGCGCATCACCGAGCAACCAGGCCGTTTCCGGCAATGGATAACGGCGATAGGCATTTTCCAGGTAAGTGACAGCCCGTTCCGCCTGACCCAGACTCAAGGCCGCCCTGCCCCGCCCGACCCATGCAGCGGGATAATCCGGCACCCATTTCAAGGCTTCCTCGAATACCGCATCGGCGCCTTCATAATCGCCTTCCTGCCAAAACAGCATACCGGCTTCAACAAACGTCCAGGCGGTCGGCTCCGGGTCCTTAACATCGCGACCGGCCAATAAAGCCTGCCGTATCAAAACCTTGGCGGCTTCGGCATCGCCCTGCAACCAACGCAGATAGGAAGCCCTGGCGTAGGACGCCATGTCCGGACGATAATCCATCAAGCGTTGCGCCGTGTAGGCGGCGTCCTCGAATTCACCGAGCTCCAGTTGCGCATCGCTGAGAATGCCCAGCGCGACCAGGTTCTGCGGTTCTTTTTGCAGGATTCCCGCGGCAAGCGCTTTCGCCTCGCCGAACTGATGGCCGTTCATTAGCGCCAAGCCCCGCAATGCCAGCGCATCCGGGCGATTCGGCTCAATTTTCAAGGCCGTTTCAACGCAGGCGTCAACATTGAGATAAAAACCGGGATCAGTCGTTATCCGGGCCTTGCGCACCCAACCCCGGCCTGTTTGAAGCCAGTATTGCGCTTGCCCGGCAAACATTTTTACCTGGGCCTGCTGTTTACGAATATCGGTATCCAGCGGCGTATTGCCGACCGGGTCGGCCAGACACAATACCCCGGCCTGGTCGCTAACCGGTAACGAAACCGCCGTAATGGTCGCAGGCTTTGCAGTCTTATCAACGGCTGCGGATTTATCAGACGCCGCTTGCTGCTGACAGGCGGGTAGCAGCACCGCAGCCAACAACAGGCCGATGAAAACCCTCCCCCTGAACGGGGGAGAGACCAGCGTGGATTTGATGATGGTAGCCATCAGGGCGCCGGTTTGCCGTGACCGCCATGAAGCCCTTGATGAGGAAGCGCCAACCAGGGGAATTCAGTCAGGTAGTTTTTATCATTCGAATTGACAGCATCCCCGAGAGGAATCGCGCCACCGGAAACAATCAGCGTGATTAACGCGTCGCTGACATCGACATCTTCCTGGTTGGGCTTAGCGCCGCCGGGAATCATCCGACCATTCGGGAAATGCGAGTCTATCGCCATGTCGACACGCAGCACGTCACCGGTCTTACCCGCAGCAATCGGGACGTGATGCGCTCCGGGTGTCGGGAAATCATCCAGGTTAATCGCCTTCAAGATGTCAACGCGGTTTTCTTTCAGGCTGGCGACCGTTGCAGGTGGAACGCCGAGGGCATTATAAATACCCAGGAATTCGGCATCGCGCACCAGGATAGGCTTCAGGAAATAATTGGCGAAGTTGGCCACATCGGTGGCCGGTGTTGTGCGCAAGTATTTGGATTGATCCTGGGTACCGATGACACCGGCATTGACCAGCGGAATCGCTTCACGACCGACCTGCACCCAAGGCCCGCTTTGCGAAGGACCTTTATCGGTATTCAGGGTGCGGAATTTACGGCGACTTTCGGAAACCCAAACGCCCAGCAAGGTATCATCGCCCGGCGTACCGTTATGCTTGACCGGCTGGCCGTCACCGGTCAACTTTTTTGTAGGGACTTCCAGAGCAATCGCATTGATATTGAAACCGGCAAAGACATCTTCGCCCGGCGTACTGCGACCACCAATGCTTTGCAGCCCGCCCAGGTTGAGAATATCAAAAATACCCTTCTCATCCAGATAAAAGCCATCATCGCGCGTACCGGCCCAAACCCTGCCTTCCGCACCGCCCGCACCCAACGGACGGATAAAAGTAGCGGCGAAAGCATCATTATAAAGCCCTACCCGGCGGCTGGTTTCACTGCCGCCTGCGGCATACGGCTGGAACGGAGCCAATCCGTAGACGATACGATCGGTTTGCGGGCCGATATTCGGCGGCGCGACCGGCACGTTTTTGGCAATCACAGTGCTTACGCCGTTTTCGACCTTGGTCACATTGTAAGTTTGCTTAACGCCGCTCAACTGGATCAGCAACTCTTTGCCGCCACCGACAGGCAAAGTCAAATCACCTTCATCAACCGGAGTCGGCGGCGTCGAGTTAAAATCGATCTGGTAAGTCACGGCATCCTCCAGCACGCCGATGCCGCGGGTGATATGAAATTCATACAGGACATCGTCACATAAGCGCGTCTGTTGATTGCCCTGACCGGGCTCATGAAGCCCCGCCAGTGTCGCGATAAGATAAAGTTTGTCATGGGTGCCGGGTTTAACCCAGGCATAGACGTCGGCATTATCGACACAAGGATCGCTTAAAACCGCCAGCGCCTCACGGTGACTGGATGCCTGCACGGCACTCGGCAGGCCTACAGATAGCAGCGTCAGGACTGATGCGCTCAATACGGTCAGTTGACGCTTGAATTGTTTTGTTTGCATTGCTACGTTCTCCTCTTCATTAAAAGCCGGCTCTTGAGCCATCGGTTCATAGTAAATAGCATGTGCATTTACTATGTGAAGATATACGCAGCAAGATGGAAATTGGATGTAATTAAAAAAATTTTTAACTTCTCAATCACCCCATACGAAAAAAATACCCGAGAACATGAAAGGAATCAAAGGACATACACGCCAAGCCAGCATTGTGCTTGACAGACTTTTGCACCCTATCACGCCGAAAAGTCATGTCGCTGCCTTTTAATGTTAGTCAAAACAGCTATACTCAATCGCTGAAAACTTCCTTTACTGTAAGTACGCTATCATTCCATCCATGAGGAACATATTATGCAGCTCTTAGCATCCGAACCCGTCAGCATCGGAAAAATATTGGACATCAGCATCAGGCTATATAAAGCCAGCTTTAACAAACTGGTTGGTTTGATTTTACTTATGGCCGCTATATATGTTTCGCAGAGCCTGATGACTGAACGCTTGATAGGCGACCCGTCGGCAGACGGGTCGCAAGCGCACGCATTGATGTTGGCAAGGCTGCCGATGGCGATGGGCTATCTACTGGTATCTTCGTTGGTATTTTTTGTCATCCAATTGGCGATCATTTACCGCATCGACAATATCGTACAGCAGCGCGAAGACAGCTTTATCGACGCCTTGCAGTTCGGGTGCAAAAAATTTCCGGCGATGTTGTGGGCAGTCATTTTATATACGCTGGCCATCATGGGCGGGACTATCCTTTTCGTAGTGCCCGGAATTGCTTTAACGTTATCGATGATGTTGTATATCTACTTTATCGTTGTTGATTCGCTGAGCGCTTACGCCTCGTTAAAGGCCAGTCACAATCTGGTTTGGGGACATTGGTGGCGGACTTTGTCGGTTTATATGGCGCCCGGCGTCATTGCGATGGTAGTCTATTTTGCATTGGTCGCATTGCTTGCATTTTTGGGTTCAAACGACAACATGACGGCCAAAATCCTGACCAGCGTTATCAGTGATTTGGCGTTGGCTATTTTCATCCCTTATTTCTTCGTGCTCGGTTATGTGCAGTTCCATGACCTGAAGTTACGCAAATCCGGCGGCGACCTTGCCTTGCGGCTGGCAAAATAATGCATGGTCTGGCGGCTTTGCTGCTTTGTTGTTGGCTGTTACCAGCACAGGCCAAGGTCGAGCCTTGGCAGACTTGCTTAAACTTGTCCAAACAGCGCGACAGCCAACAAGTCCATTTAAAAAAAGACTGCCCGGCGCTGTATAAGGAACTGGACAGTCAAGGTTTGTTAAAGGTTGCCGAACCGCCGTTGCTGGATAAGGTTAGTCTTGCCCAATTGCAATTCATCGCCGACACAAGGCAAATACGCGGAGCTGAGGCTATCCGCCAGGACGGTCTGGAACAACTGCTGGCCGGTATTTTGACCGCCGAAAAAACCGACCCGCAAGCGGAATGGTGGCAGGCTTTCCTGAAATGGCTGGACAGTTTGCAGACCGGTGATTATGAACAAGAATACCAATGGCTGTTGCGCTTGTTCAAAACCATCAAGCCATCGGAGCAAACGGTGTTGATTTTTATCTACGGAGCGATGGCGACATTAGTGCTCAGCGCGCTTTGGTTGGTGCTGAGCGAGCTTTATGCCGCCGGATTTTTTGCCGGCAGAAAAGATAGGCGACGAGCTTCGCCAAAAAAATCATCGGGACAACACAGCTTGACGCTTTCATCGCCGAATCGGCAAGACCTGGACGGTTTATCTGAGGCGCTGCAACTTGCCGCATTGCTTGAACAAGCGATAGCAGTGCTGGTAGAGCGTAATGCCATCCCTTCCGACGCCAGCCTCACCCATCGGCAAATACTGCGTTCCATCCGGCAACAAGCGACCGGTCTGGCGCCGCTGTTTGCCGGTCTGATCAGCGTGGCGGAACCGATACTTTACGGTGATCACCCGGTGGAACCAGGTACGCTCGAACATTACCGCGATGATGTGCAAGCGTTGTTGAGTGCATCAGGGCGATGAAAGAACGTTTAATCACATTACTAAGCGCATTGGCGGCATTAGCGCTGGTCATTTTTCTATTCACGCCTCCCGATACGCAAAAGCCGGTGTCGTTACCGACCACTGAAGACCGGGGGACGGACGGCCTGAAAGGGCTTTTTGTCTGGCTGCAACGCGAGCATGTCGCAGTGGTTAGCTTCCGCAAGCGTTACACCGAACTGGGCCAGGGCCGGGGCAATCTGTTGGTGACCAGCCTGCCCGCTCCAAGCGCCATCAGCAAGGCGGAATGGTCGGCCCTGAACCGTTGGCTGAAGCAAGGCAATACCTTGCTTGTTCTCGCTGCGGTATATCATCGTCCGACATGGTCCGGGGCTGAAAATTGTTTTTGCGATCTCAAGGATTTTTTGGACGGCTATGCGTGGCTGCTCGATAAAGAAAACAGCGAAAAGAAGTCGGATAACCGCCAACAAGCCGAGAAAGCAAAAAGTTTCCGTGAATCGGTGGCGGCCATGCAGGCGGCCGTCAAAAGTCATGTCGCCCAAGCCAGTCGGTTACAGGCCTTGTCCAGCCAACCTTTATTACAGGGCGTCAAGGAACTGGACACACAAACGATGCCCTATTTGTTAGAACAACACTGGACATTGTCCAGCACCGATAAGGATAATCTCGCGCTACGCTTGTTCAATGTGGACGACGATCCCACGGCGACAGCAGGCTGGCAAATCAGTGCCGATGCCGGCCGGATTGTGTTGTTGCTGGCGCCGGATGTGTTCAGCAACAGCCGTTTAAGCAAGCTCGACAACGCCCGGTTTATCAGCAACCTGCTGAGGCTAACCTTAGCCCCGCACGGACGGGTGTTATTTGACGACTATCATTTCGGCCTGGCGGAACTTTATGACCCGGAACATTTTTTTAAAGATGTGCGCCTGCATAAAACTCTGGGCTTCCTGGGGGTGCTGTGGTTGTTGTATGTGCTGGGCCACAGCAACCGTTTGGCGCCGGTCAGAATGCGCGTGAGTCAGCCGTCGGCGCTTGACTTTATTGAAGTCATGTCCGGTTTCTTTGCCCATCGTCTGAACAACCGTTTGTTGGCCGAGGCGTTGGTGCAGCATTTGCTTGCCGACATTTGCAGACAGCACCGATTGCAGAATGAGGCGGAGGCCTGGCGCTGGCTGGAACAACACGGCCAAATAACCGGCGCGCAGCTTGGTCAGCTTAAACAAAGCAAAAACAAGCAAAGGCGCTCTTTACAACAGCTAACCAACACCATCACTTACATCAGGACGCTCACACTATGATAGGCAATGCGGCGCAATTTTTGGAACAGCACTTACGACAAGAACTCGGCAAAGTGGTTTTTGGCATGGACGACATTCTGCATGGCCTGGCCGTGGCCTGGATCGCCAACGGTCATGTGTTGCTGGAAGGCGCCCCGGGCTTGGGTAAAACATTACTGGCGAAAGCCTTCGCGCAGTTGCTGGGCGGCAGTTTTGGACGTGTCCAGGGCACCGCCGACCTGATGCCTTCGGACATTACCGGCCTGCATATTTACAACAACGAGCAAAACCGCTTTGAATTCATGCCGGGGCCCTTGTTCAACGATGTCGTGCTGGTTGACGAAATCAACCGCACCGGCCCGAAAACGCAGTCCGCCTTGTTGCAGGCGATGGAAGAGGGTCAGGTCACTCTGGATAGAAAAACCTATCCTTTGGCGGCGGATTTTTTCCTGATTGCGGCGCAAAACCCGTTCGATTATGAAGGTGTCTATCCGTTGCTGGAATCCCAATTGGATCGTTTTTTAATCCGCCTGAACCTCGGCTATCCTGAATTGCACATGGAGATTGCCGTACTGGGGCGTTATGATAAGCCGGGCGGCGGTCACGGCGCGGCACTGGAAACAATCAGGCCGTTGCCGGAAGGCGGTTTGCAACAGGCGCGTGATGCAGCGGCGGCAGTGCATATCGGAGACTCCCTGTACCATTATGCGATCATGCTTGCCCAAGCCTCCCGCAACCACCCGCGCTTGAGCCTGGGGCTGTCTACCCGTGGCGTGCTGGCGATCATGCGCTGCGCGCGCGTAGAAGCGGTGCTGCAAGGCCGAGCTTACCTGATCCCCGACGATATAAAAGCGGTCGCCCCGCTGGTGGTCGGGCATCGCTTGTTACCTACTGCGGAGGCCATGCTGGAAGGCCATTCCGCCTTGCAAATCTTTCAGGAAATTGACCGTCAAGTGCCTGTCCCTCGTGGCGGGGACGCGCCTTAATGTCATTGTCACGCTTCGCTCTGATGCTGGCCGGTGCAATCATTGTGTTTGCCATCATCGGCGTTTGGGCAGGCGCACCGCTGGCAGGAGCATGGCGGTGGCCGGCTGCATTGCTGATCGCTTTCGTGGTTTGGGAACGTATCAGACTGACACAAGCGTTCACGCTACACCGTCAGATTGCTTCTACGCTGGCATTGGGCTTGCCGATTAGCTACACGTTGACGATCAGCAACACCGGCAAATCGCCGCTCCGACTTGAAACCCAAGTCGATTATCCTGACCGCATTGAAGGCGACAACAGCTTGCAGAGCTGGCAATTGCAGGCCGGTGCAAGCCAAAGCCGGCAATTTCCGCTTACGCCGCTCAAGCTGGGTCCGGCGCTGCTGGGTCGGCTATATCTGAAACAGCTGGGCGTGTTCGGCTTGTGCTGGTGGACGCGCGCCATTGATGACTCGACTGGTTTTAACGTCGAGCCGGTCAGGCTTGACCAAGTAGCAACGGTGCCGAGTTTGACCGCGCTGGGCAACCGACATAGGCACAAAGCGGGTAACGGCTTGGAATTGCTGGATTTACGCGATTACCGACATGGCGATCCGTTACGCAGTATAGATTGGAAAGCCAGCGCCCGGCGCGGCAAACCGATAACACGCCGCTTCGAGCGCGAACAACGCCTGGAAATTATTGTCCTTATCGACTGCGGACGCGGTAGCCGCCTCCAATGCGGGCAACTGGACAGACTGCACAATTATGTCAATGTGGCCGCTAAATTGGCTGAATTCACCGTCTTGCAGGGCGACCACATCGGATGTCTGGCCTACGCCCAGCAAATAGTCGACAGAGCGCCTGTTGCCGGCGGGATGATGGCCGTGAACCGGATACGACAACTGCTGGGTCATCTGTCCGCCGGTCACGAAGAAGCCAATGCCTTGAACGCGGCACTGGAAGCCAGGCGTCTGCTCAAGCACCGGGGCCTGGTGGTCTTTCTTACCGGTATAGAACAGCCGGAAGCCGCCGCACAGCTGATCCAGGCCGGACAACTGTTGGCTCCCCAGCATCAAGTGCTGGTCGGGTGTCTGGAAGACCCGGCGATCGGCGACATTTTGAAGCGGAGCGCACGCCAGTGGCAAGACCCTTACCGTCACTTTGCCGCCCTTGAATACCAAAAGGGGCGTCAAGCAACCTGCCTGCAATTGCAACGTCATGGTGTCGCTGTTGCCCCCGCCACGGCAAGGCATCTGGATCAGCAGGTTTTGGCATATTACCAAAACCAGCGTGGGACCATAGCCGGCGCTTGAAAGGTACAAGGAGCAAAATGGCCGTTTGCGCTTTGCACCTTGATTATAATCCAGGAGAACCTAATGAACACCGACAAACCCGAACAATACACTGCCGCATTTGGTCACTTATCTTTGCAAAGCGCAGAGGCCTTGGACTACCAATTGGAAATTGCCGGTATGGGTGCACGCGCCCATGCTTTTGTCATTGATTGGCATATCCGCCTGCTGCTGGCGCTGGCGTGGCTGATCATCGCGGCCTTAAGCCTGTACCCGCTGGCCGAGCTGCACACGCTGTTCAAGCACAAGCTGTCTTCCGTCGCCGCATTGGTGTTGCTGGCGCCCGCCGCCGTCATTTATTTTTTCTACCACCCGGTATTGGAAGTGGCGATGGCTGGGCGCACCCCCGGCAAACGCATGGCAGGTGTGCGCCTGGTATCCTTGCAAGGCCGCACACCCGGCATCGGCCCGTTGTTGTTGCGTAATGTGTTCCGCTTGATAGATTCCTTGCCGGGGTTTTATGTGGTCGGGCTGGTCACCGTCGCGCTGACCAGCAAGCAAGTACGCATCGGTGATTTGGCAGCGGGCTTGGTGTTGGTCTATGATTCTACCGTGGATGCGAAAACCGTCGAGAAGATCGGCGCGTTGGCCAGGCATTCCCGGCTGGATGATGACGACCAGGCGCTGCTGTTGGATATTTTGGCGCGTTGGAAGGAACTGGCGATCGATACACGCATTCATTTGGCGCAACAGTTTCTTGTCCGCATCGGCCAGACCGTCCCTAACCTGAATATCAGCAAGGCCAAACAAGACCGGGCGCTGAAACAAACCCTGGACAGCTTGGCAAGCGCCCGTCAAACCGAGGTTCAGCCATGACAGTTAACAGCCGCAACCAGGCGCTGGCGCATTGGCTCAATGCCCGGCAACACGCCTGGACAAGACTGGAAAACCAGCTCAAACCCGGCAAAACGGCGCCCGGTCAAGAGCTGGCCGAGGCACGGGAAATGCTGTCAGGCTACCGTTCGGTGTTAAGCGACCTTTCGCTGTCGAGACGGGTAAACGGCGACACATTGTTGACCCGGTATTTGGAAAACCTGTTCCTAAAGGCCCACGAGGCGCTGCACCAGCCTGCCAAAGCGCTGCTTTCAAGCTACGCCGATTTATACCATCTGGACGTACCGCCGCTGATGCGGCGCATGAGCAATGCGCTGCTCAGTTCTTTTATGCTGTTTGTTGTCGGCATCATGATAGGCTGGCTGCTGGTCAGCAGCTATCCAGAGCTGGCCAGCCTGTTTGCGTCGCCGGAGATGATTGAAAAAGTCCAGAATGGTCAGTTGTGGACGGACGGACTGCTGAATGTCATGCCCTCTTCAGTGCTGTCGATCGGCATTGTCGCAAACAACATCGCCGTGACCCTGTTCGCCTTTGCCCTGGGTGCGTTCTACGGCATCGGCACGGTGTACATCATTGGTATGAACGGTTTAATGTTGGGCGGTATTTTTGCCTTTACCGCCGGCCATGACCTGGATGGACGGCTGTTTGCCTTTATTGTCGGCCATGGTGTGGTTGAACTGAGCGTCATTTTTATTGCCGGCGCCATGGGCCTGCAACTCGGCGAGGCCCTGATCCGTCCAGGCCAACGTAACCGCTTGCAAGCTTTTCAGGAAACCAGCATCAACACCGGAAAAATCCTGCTGGCCGCAACGCCATTTTTGATCTTCGCCGGTCTGATCGAAGGTTTTATTTCCCCCGACCCCCGCTTCGGCTTGCCGGAACGCACGGTGATCGGCCTGTGCAGCGGCACGATTTTTTGGCTGGTCATGCTGTTTGGTTTGCCGTGGCTGCCGCGGGAGTGATCGACCCAAGCGGGCTTGTCATGTCGGGCGCGAACAGCATGTGTGTTCGATCCCCGCTTGGTTAATTTTACCAGGGCTTTTCAGCCACCGCATAAAGCACATTTGCCTGCACTTCCCTTATCCCGGCATTGTTGATGAATGTAAAATTCGCCTCGCGGACAGACTCGACCATTTCCGCTTCCATTTGCTCGATGGTGCCTCGATAACCCGATCCGAGCAGCATCGTCCACCAGTCTTCCGGTGATGCTACCGGATGTGTTCCCGGCTCAGCCATTACCCATGGCTGAGATACCCCGCTTTCATTTAATACGGCGCTGAGTATGGACGGTTCCGATATACGATCCCATGGGTTGAATCCTTTGTATAAATCAGGTCTGACATCACGAACGGCATTCCAGAATACCGTATTGGCGGGTTCAAAGAAATCCGCTCCCCATGTGGTAATGGCAAGTTTTCCACCTGGACGCACGACACGCCATAGCTCGCGAATAGCCGCAGAAATATCAGGTACGAAAAATATCCCGAACACACAAACCACAGCATCGAAACTACTGTCGTCAAAGCCGGTATCGAGCATATCGCCAAGCCGGAACTCAATATTATTCAAGCTTTTGTTTTTTGCTTTGACGTCGGCAAGGTTCAGCAATTTTTCGGCAAGGTCGATACCGACGACATGCCCGGACTCTCCAACCTGTTCAGCCGCAGGTAGCGCCGATGCGCCACTGCCGCAGCAAACATCAAGCACCACTGCGCCAGGTTTCAGATCAAGCCGATTAATCGTGTTGCGCCCGAACCGATCCCAAAAGGTATTGGCGGGATGATCGAATAAGTCGGAAGCGGCATCATAAGTCGCTGCCGCTTTAGCCTTTGCTTCATTTAAGTCTGTCATAAGTTTTTCTCTTGTTTTCATCAAGCCGGAATAGCCGGTTGCGTCGGGCAGCCGCTTTATCGTTGCCGGACATTCAGATATCAATAATGCACGTTCCTTAGTTACTCGTATCTTCAAATAACTCCACCAGTTCCCTTATTCGTGCTTTCGTTATATCTGCTTCACAAGCAACGGAGTAAGAGGATTTCCACATACGGACTCCACCGGACACTTCTCCTACCAATGCGCATTGAGCATCGCGGTATTTAATCCATTCACGCTGCGCTGTGATAAGGGCGCGTTTAGGGTACTCATCGCTCTCATCTGGCGGCAAGGATTTAAGAATCCGCTGATAAGTGATATTCAACTCTTTATCAGCCTCGGTGAAACGCCGTTGTGCCAGAAGCCCAGTATTCATTGCACTGCCTTCTGGCCAGCATTCAGGACGATCTGTGCAGTCGCTTTCAGCAGCAACGACGATGCTTGGCATTGATGTGAGAGTAAGAATTAAGAGTATAGTTTTTCGCATGACCTTAGAAGCCTAACGTTATGTAAAATGCCAGAATCAACCATCCGTAGGCGCTCATTAACGGGACAAAAGCTTGTATCAGAAGGTGGTTGATATCCATTGAATATTCCTTGGATCAGTTTAGCTCATTCCCAGGTTCCAGCTTGGAAATTCCCTACAGGAAGCTCCAGCTTCCAGAACTCTCGAAGCTGGAGCTTCTCGAATTTAGGCTACCAAGCCAGAGCTTGGGAGCCAGCAAATAGCCTCGCTTTACCTTCGGCGATTTGCTGTTTCGCTAATCGTGCTTTCTGTAGCAAATGAGTTTGTGTTTTAGCAAATACCGCATCCCCGCGCAATTCATCTTGTAAGTAGGCAATATAGCTTTACAAATGTTCGGCAACTTGGATTTGGGTAGCATCCGGTAATGTCTCTAACATTTTGACAACGGTGGCAATGGCTTCAGATGACATAGTGATTTTCCTATACGAGCTAAAGTTCTGTTCGCGTCAGGCAAAGGCGCCTTCAATACCGCAAAACAATATTCGCAATAACCCGGTTCATGCCCGCTTGTGTCAAAGGTCCGTCGCTTAGCACGCTGGCCAGAGCGATATTGGCCATGACATTTTCCCGCCATTGCCAGCGCGCGCCGAAACCCGTGCTGTGCAGGTCAAGGTCTGCGGTTTGACCGGGCAAGGGGTTTTGCAGATGGCCGTGGCCGTAATCGTAAAAGGCGAATAGGTTGATTTGTTGCCAAGGCGGCGTGGTGATTTCGAACTTGACGATCTCGCCGCTATCCGAGCTGGTTTCACGTTGTTGATAGCCCCTGACATCGTAGTTGCCGCCTATGCCGAGTTGTTCGCCGGCTATCAGCGGGGCGCTGCTGTATTGTCCGGTGAAGGTTGTCTGCACCAGCCATTGGTTGAAATTGGCGGAAAAATTGGCGCCGTAGCGCAGTAAATCCCAGTCCCGCTTGGCGCCGAAGCGTGTCGCGTTGTAAAAGCTGTCGTTGTTATGACCGCCGATGTCGGTATTGCCAACCCATTGCAGATAGTAGCTGGAATGGGTGTTAAGCCACGGGTATTCGCCTTTGTAGAGGATGCTGACCGGCGCGCTACGGACATTGGTGCCGAGCGGGATATTCTGGAACTGGACGTCATTGATGAAATAGCGGTTATCCAGCCCGAAATCGAGGCTGTGTTCGTATTTGCCGAATTTGGGTAAAAACTGCTGGTAATGGAGGCCGTACATTTCACCGGAACCGGTGACGGTGATGTCGGTCGCTACCGTGCCTATGTTGACGTTCGAATAGGCATAATAGGCGCTCAGCCAGCCTTTCAACTGGTAGACCGGCATGCTGTAGCTGACACCGTATTGGCGCACATCATCGGCATGATCGGGGGATGTGGTGTAACTGCCGTTCAACACATGATCGAGTCCCCATAAATTACTGTACTGAAGCATGCCGGTCATACGATAGTCGCCGGATTTCGGCGTTCCCGCATTATTCATGATCAATGATGCCTGATAGGGGTGTTGTTCGGCGACCGTGACTTTGGCATCGATTTTATCGGCGGTTTCGCTTTGCTTGAAGGTCAGTTGCAATTGTTTCGACGGGTGTTTATTGGCGACTTTGAGTGATTCCGACAAGTCTTGTGTATTCGGCGAGCCGGGTTTTGTAAGCACCGGCAAACTGGCGATGATATTGTCGCGGTTAAAATAATGATTACCCTCCACCTTCACTTCGCCCAGGGCAAATGAAATAACCTGCAATTTGACTTCGCCGCCGCTCAGGGTTTGCGGCGGCAGGTTAACCCGATAAAACGGGTAGCCTTGCTCGCGTATCGCCAGTTCCAAGCCCTTGCCGACTTGTTGTAATTCTTTCAGGTTGTACTGTTTCTGTTGCAAGGGTTGAAAATAGTCGTCAATGGCTTGTTGCGACAGCGGCGATGCGCCCTCGACTTTAAAACGGTTGACGGTAAACTTGATTTCCTGGGGTTTGGCAGCCAGACAAGCGGCCTCCGGCATCAACATCAGACCCGTATTGATGAGTCCCCATAGCGCCAGGCAAGCAGTAGCCGAAGGTATTCTTTTAGCCGTTTTTTGCTGTTGTTGTATTTTCATAAACTCGATCTTGGGGCTGGGTGTTCTTGGGTTTGTAGAGGGAATAGGGTATAAAGCTTCATTGGATTCCCCTCTCCCCAACCCTCTCCCCGTTGGGAGAGGGAGCCTATAGGCGCATCTCTGCGGGCTACTTGGAAACGCATTGGTAACCGTCCTTGCCTGACGCATCGTAATCGTCTTTAAGGGGCGAGTAAGTGTTATTGTAGCCCTGGTCTGTATCCGACTCGTTCGGTAAAGGATAGACGTCCTGGCTTTGAAACGCCTGTTGCCGGGTTAAACGCACTGTCTCACCTTTTTGATTGGCATAGCCGACTTCGTCCTTGCCCAAATCGACTGAGCCCTTGCCATTGCCGTTATCGACCCTGACATGCCCTTTATGGACGGTTACGTAACTACCGGACGGTGTCCCCTGGCTGGTTTTTGCTGCAAACAATTGCTGGACATTGGTATTGTTCTGATCCGGTCTCGGTACGGGGATATTCTGCAAGATGCCCGGCAGGTCGGAAAGCGCCTTTGGTGCGGTCAAAGGAGCGGCTATGTAATTACTGTCCGGTACAGTAAGCAGGTGTTCTCCTGACTCGTTAATCAAAGCGATTTGACCTTGCCAGACATGACTGTAAAGGCCCTCGACTTGTCCCCGCTCAATTTTTTGTGGACTTGTGTTATTTTCCGCGACGCAGTCACCGACACAACTCAAATCAAAGCCGGTGCCTCTAATGCCGATGGTGGCGACCGGCGTATCGATGGAATAGGCCTCCCGATTGGTTTTGCCGATGCTGCCGGTCAGCGCCCGCATGCCGCCGGTGGTTAAACGATACAAGGCTTGGTCTTTTTTACCTTCGTGTTGAAAATGATATTGCGCAATCACCATCTCGCTATCGGCTTGCAGCGTGATTTTTTCTCCGTCACGAAACAGCATTAACGCATAACTGTCCTTCTTGCTGCGTAAGGTATCCTCGCTATACAAAGGCCCACCGAGCGACAGCAGGCGATCTTTAGAATTTTTGTCGGCGACGTTTTTTGCGCTGACTTCACCCTTGATATCGACTATCCGAGCTACCACGCTCTGATCGGTTTTTACCGGAGGCGCCTCTGTCGCAGGCTTTTCCTGCGCACAATCCTCGTTGCACATACGCAGCGAATAATCCGCCTGTTGCGCCTTGACGACGACGGCGCCGGCCTTGACCTGGAAATTCTCCGGATTCTTTTGCGCAATACCGCCGCTGCTGGCTCGTATCCCGCCTTCGTATAGCGACAATTCAGCTTTCGGGCTGGCCGACTGATTGTCATAATGATCAACGGTAAAACTGCTGTTAGGACGCACCGTAACCTTAGCGCCGTCAGAAAAATCAATGATCACGAAACTTCGTTCCGTGGTCTGGATATTATCACCCTGGTAAATCTCGGCGCCTTGTCCCAAGATTCTGGGAGCAGCGCCGGGCTGTTGAGCTGCATTGCTGCCTCGTGCAAAACTGATATGGCCCACAATCGGGGATTGCGCAAAAAGAGGCTGCGCCACAATCCATAGAAACAAGAGTAAAGCACAATTTTTTGGAAAATCCGGGCCTGGAATACGCATAGTCGTTCTACCGATGAAATAACTCATTTACATTGTTTGGGAGAGCCGGGTACTTCGGACTCATCATCAGGAATTAAGTCGCTGACTGTGCCGAGCCCCATTAAATCATCGGTTAATTGACCTTGTTGCCCTACCACAAGCACCTCGTTTTGTTGCCCGGTGATTTGATCTTCTATCACTTGGGGTGGTGGTTCTCCCTGTGAATTAAGAGATCGCGTGGTAACGGTTGAATAAGCATCCGTTAGAGGCTCTGATTGGTAGGCAAACCCCGATACGGTCTGAATGGCGCCGAAATCACCGCTTACATTTTGCGCTTGGATGATGTCGAATCGGTCATTGATTTGCGCCGTTTGCACATAGTCGCCGGTCGGCGTTAACTGCAAAATCCCTGCCAGATTCACACTGCCGGAAACATCCAGTCTGTCGTAAAGCGTGGGCGCCAAGCCGGCCAGTTCTATATTTAAGATACCGGCGGCTCCCTGGCTATAGTTGCCGTTGATAACCAGCGTACCGGGTGAATGACCGGGACTGACGATACCGCTCTCATTATTGATATTGGCGAAAATCGGACCAATGCCGTTCAAGCTTGCCGCATTTTGCAGGGTCAAGCTGCTCGCATTCAGCAAGCCGCCCAACAGGTTAAGAGCGCCGCCTTGAAACAGCACCGAACCGGCGTTGAGCGTACCGCCCGCCAGATTTAGCGTCTGCACGCTGCTAAGTGACAGGATGTCGTAGGCTCCGCTGTTTAAATTGACACTGTTGCCGGACAAATTCAAAACCACGTCCTGATTGTAAGGCACCATGCCCTGGTTCCAGTTACCGGCATTGGCCCAGTCGTTATTAATAGCGCCAGTCCAGCTGATTAACGTTGCCGGTGTAATATCGACAGTATGGTGGCCGCCGCTTAAGGTATAGTTGCCGGCCAGACCGCCGTGAGTACCGTTACCGAGCGTGAGACTGCCGAGATTGACCGTCCTGCCGGACCCGACAAAGGCATTTGCCAGCGTACCGAAGCCGGAAAGTGTCAGGGTTTCATTGCCGACCAAATCGCCCAGTGTAAAAATACCCGCAGCAACGTTTGCCGTACCGTCGAAAACACGAACGCCGGTCAGGTTGACCAGATAAGGCGTAATTGTGAGCGCCGCCGGTGTTTCATTGAAAATATAAGCGTTATCGTAACCGCCCGGACTATTCAACTCGAGACTGCCTTGGGTAATCAGATAGGGGCCGCCAACAACGGATTCTCCGGCAACCCGACCGAGACTGCCGCTAAAGTTCAAATAATCAGCGGCGCTGTCGATAATGCCGTCATCATTGACCAACCCGGTCACCGTGTAGCTAAAATGCGGATCGGCATCGCCATAGACTTTGCTTTGTGAGTCGGCAGTCACTGTCACCGTCGGTTGGTCTTTATAGATGAGATGATTGCCCGCTTCTATGCTTGTAGGTGGATTATCAGTGTAGGACATATTATAGAGGCGGGGACGAACGGAGTCCGCCGCTGCGGTCAGCCCGTTTTCTATAGAATCAACCCAATTGTCGCTGTATACCAGCCAGCGCCCGTTTACAGCGGACAGCGATGCCCCGATGCTGTTATCAAAGGTCGTATTGGCAACCAGGACGATCGCATCATCAGAACCTGTCGCGCTGATGTCGCCGTTCAGTATTAAATTGCCGCCGGATCTCGCTATCAGGCGGCTTATTGCATGCATGCCCGGTAGCGTCAAGCTGCCGCTATTATCGGTAATATCGATGCTGCCGCTTGCATTCATGATGCCTGCTGTGTAATGAAAACCGTTGGCGAATTTAAAATCACCATGACCCGCCAAGGTTCCACCGGACCAGTTAAATCCGCCGTTAACTGTCAAGCCGCCGTTTCCTGTCAGCGTTCCGCCGTTAAGAGTCAGCGTATTAGCGCTATCCATAATGCTGATGCCGGAAGCGGCGGAACCTGTCAATGTCAATGAGCCGTTGGTAATCAATAAATCTTCCGAACTCAGCAAGCGTTCGGCAAATTGCGATCCGGCATTAATCGTCAGCGTATAATCGCCTGCGGGCCGGTCGATCAGGACTATATCGCCCGCCTCAGGCGTCCGGTTCAAGTTCCAGTTAGCGGCTGTCGCCCAGTTGCCGCCGGCATCAGCACTCCAGATCAATACCGGATTAGTCGTGTTATCCCTTAGCACCAGGTTTTTACCGTCGCCGTAGTAGGCGTTGAAACCCGATTCAGGAAAATTCAGTGTAGTAAAAGCACCGCTCAAGGTGCCGTCCGCCTCAAAGACATGGAAAACATCGCCGGTCGAGGCGCTAAAGCCGCCGAAATCACTGACATTCATGATCGCGCCCGGATCAATGACAATATTGCCGCTGGTGCGGATAGCGTCATAGCCGGTTCCCTTGAACAGGCCACCCAATTCAATTTCGGTGATGCTGCCCTGCCCCAGCGTCAAATTGCCATTAATATTCAAATAGCCGGGTGAAGAGCCCGGACTTAAAATGCCGTTATTAGTCAGCGTATGTTCTGAGGAACCCAGATCCAGTGTGCCGGAGCCTTTAATGGTCGCATTGGCATTATTGATCAGGTTACCTTCGGTCCTGATGACTGCGCCGCTCGCCACATCCATGATGCCGTCATTGCCAGCAAAATTGGCAAGACTCAAGGTCCCGGCTGATGCCCGCAAGGTGCCATTATTTTTGAAAGCCGCGCCAGTGATTGCCAGCGTATTGTCCAACGTATTGGCCAGGATGGTGCCGTTATTACGAATACCGTCGCCCAAATCATAGCCGTAAAGGTCTCCGTAACCGCTGATGGTTATTCCCGAGCCGATGGTCAGTAAACCGACATCCCAGGAATGCAGGCGTCCGCCCGCAATCGTCAAGTCCGCTGCACCCGGTGTAGCGATAATTTTGTTATCGCCCTTGAAGTACCAGGTATTTTCTCCCGCATTCACAGTCACGCCGTCGGCCAGGGTCAGACTGTTGTTGATCCATAGCGTGCCGCTCTCGCTCAGGTTGGAACCGATAGTGACGCTGTCCAATGTGCCGGAATCGGATTTTAGCGAAGTCCCGTCACTGCTGGTCAGAATACCCTGTTTGATAATACCTGTAAGCCGGGTCAAGCCGCCAAGGCCGAAAGCGCCAGCACTTCCGATATCCAGCGTATTGTTTGTATTATCAAGGGTACCGGTCACGTTAACCGATCCGCCTGTGCGGTTAACGGTACCGAGATCGTCCGTAGTAAACAGGCTACCCAGGTTAAGTGTTCCGCCTGTTACCGAGAAGTCTCCTGTGTTGCTCCACGACGCAGATTCAAGATCGAGTGTGCCGTCGCTGACAGCCAATGTGCCGGCATTAACCAAAGCGGCGCCGCTGATCATCAGCCTCTTGTCCGTGGTATCGGCCAGGATGGTACCGTTATTAAGGATACCGGCCCCCTCATCATAACTGTAAATATCGCCGTAGCCACTGACCGTTATTCCCGAGCCGATGGTCAGCAAGCCGACATCCCAGGAATGCAGGCGTCCGCCCGCAGTTACCAGACCGGCAGCACCCGGTGTGTTTATCATTTTGTCATCGCCCTTGAAGTACAAGGTACTGTTTCCGGTATTGACGGTCACGCCGTTAGCCAATGTCAGGCCATTGTTAATCCAGAGCGTACCGCTTTCGTTCAAATTAGAAGCAATCGTGACATTATCGAGTGTACCGAAATCGGATGATAATTTGAGTAGGTTACTGCTGCTGACCAATATAGCGTTCTTGATCGTGCCGGACAGGCTTAGACCGCTAACCACAGCGCTTTTAATGCCGATACCGATGTCTATTAAACAGGCCGCGCCTTTACAACCGGTATTGTCCAGAATACCGCTGATATTGGTGATGCCTCCGATACGGCTAATACGCTCAGGGAGACCGATATCGTCCGTATTAAAAGTGCCGCCCAGATTGAACAAGCCGCCGGTTTGGGTAAATGAGCCGTCGTTGCTCCACGAGGCAGGTTTAAAATCCAGAGTTCCGTTGTCTACTTCAATTCTGCCCGTGTTTGCGTTAGTGAAATTTGTGGGGCTTACAGTCAGGATTTGACCCGGCGTATCCATCAGGATTCTGCCATTATTGACTATGCCGTCATTGCTATAGAAGCCGGAAAGCAATCCATATCCACCCAAAGTGATATTTTTACCGATAGTCAACGTCTGGCCGTCGATATCCGAGGAGTATAAAGACCCTCCCGCAAGCGTAATAGCGGCGGTTTTGCCTGCGGTGGCTATAGTCTGAATCCCGGCCCCCTTGAAGTGCCAAGTACCGGTTCCGATATTGAGGGTGACATCGTCGGCCAGCTTTAAGCCATTATTGACTAACACGGTGCCTCCATTCCCAGTCAAATTAGAGCCGATAACAACCCCGTCGAGTGTGCCGTTGTTGGAATTTAGTACTGTCCCGTCAATGCTGGTCAATCGACCGTGTTTGATAGTACCCGAAAGCTCGGATAATCCGCCGGTGCCGAATACGCCGCTGCTACCGATGTCCAATGTTGTTCCGGCGTTATTCAGTGTTCCGGTGAGATTAAGTAATCCGCCGGTACGGCTGATATTACCAAGACCGGCGGCATTAAAAGAACCGCCTAAATTAAGGATTCCGTCAGTCTCTGTTAATATTCCTTCTTTATTGGTCCAAAATGCAGGATTCAAATTAAGGGTACCGCCATTGGCACCTATCTGACCTCTGTTAATGAGTAGGGCTGAATTAATAGTGAATGCTTGACCCGGACTATCGGCCAGAAGTATGCCATTATTGAAGATGGCAGTATTAGCAGAATCACCGGAAATTAACCCATAACCTCTGAGCGTTACACCTGCATTGATGTTAAAAAAGGGTGAATCTAATTTTAGGGTTCCACCCTCTGTAACCATAGAAGCCTCTCCCGTTGTAGCCAAAGCCCCTTGGAAATTCCAAGTATTGGCCCCGATATTGAGAGTCACGCCGTCAGCCAGTGTCAGTCCGTGATTCACCGATATTGCGCCATTCTCAATCAGATTAGACCCGATAGTAACCCTGTCCAAGGTACCGCTGTCGGAAGTCAGCACGGTTCCGTCAGAACTGATCAGACTGCCGTTTTTGATAATACCGGAGAGCTTGCTTAATCCGCCCGCACCAAATACACCGTTACTGCCGATGTCCAGGGTATTGCCGCTGTTATTCAGTGTTCCGGTGAGATTGATCAATCCTGCTGTGCGGCTGATAGTACCGAGACGCTCCTCAGTGAAGTAGCCACCTAGATTAAGGCTGCCGCCGGTTACTGACAGTGTGCCTTCGGGTTCGTTTACCCAGGAGTTTGGTGTGAAATCCAGGGTACCCGCGCTCACACCCAGTGTGCCGAAATTGTGAAAGCTGGGGCCGCTGATGGTCAACGTTTTACCCGCAGTGTTGGACAGAATTTTGCCGTGATTAAGGATACTGGTGTTTAATGCATCGCTGGAGATTTTACCGTAGCCGCTGATCGTTATCCCTGAACCGATGGTTAGAAAAAAATTAATTGAGGAGTGTAGGGTTCCGCCCTCCATAGTCAGGCTAGCTTTGCCGGGCGTAGAAATACCCTGTGTCCCGGTTCCCAGAAAGCGCCAACTGCTATCTACGATGTCAAGTTTGATGCCGTCAGCCAGCGTCAGTCCGTTGTTAACCGAGATGGCGCCTCTTTCCTCCAGGCTGGTGCCGAGGGTAATACCGTCCAGTGTACCGTCGTTGGAATGCAGTATCGCCCCCCCCGAATTCAATAGCGTGGCATTTTTTATAGTGCCGGATAGTGTAGTCTCCCCATTCAGCGTCAATGTGCCGGCATTTAAATCTACCGTATCGGCAATGATCGTTTTGCCGCCGCCGAGTGCGTCTGTGTCCGAATTAAATGTAACATCAAGCGTCCCCGAGGTGGATTTGATGCTTGCATTAATTTTTATGTCGTTGTGGGCATTCAGAGTAAGGTCCGAACTTCCGCGATTGGTTTTGGTAATCGCTGAAGCAACGGTAATATCGCCGGGCTGGTTATTGTGGGCGCCGGCATTACCTGTCGTGATCGTTACCGAAGTGCCTGAGTTGAGGGATTCTTCAATACTGCCGGTGGTGATGATGGCCGAACCGTCAGTGGTGGTCCAGACAGGCCCGCCGCTGACGTTGGTATCTGAGCCTGTAGCCTGGATAGTGACATCATTCGGATCAAGCAGCCAAGTCCCGCCTTTTCCTTTGGCCGCCGAAGCATCGACTTTAATGCCGGTAGTGTCAAGCCAGTGTCCCGATGTCTCGACAACACCGCCGTTGCCGCTTTGACTGCCGCCTTTGGCGCTTATTTTTCCGTAAGCGCGGGTGGCTTTATCAGACCAGGCTACCACTTTACCGCCATCGCCGCGGGTAAGCGCATTGGCAGTGATTTTAGCGCCCGAACCGATAAAAGTGGCTTGAGCGTTGTGGACATCGGGGTTTTTACCTTGATAGTCGCCGCCTACCAGGATTTGCCCGCCGCCGTTTTCGCCGTCGGCGTTTATTTGCGCCTGACCCAGTGCGGCGACCTTTTCTCCGAGCAGCTGTATCTTGCCGCCTTTACCGCTTTGAGTCGCTTGCGCTTCCACTACACCCTGTAGCGTCGTTGTGCCCGTTGTACTCTCTATATGGATGGTTCCGGCATCGCCCTGACTGTTATTGGCCGTTGTCTTGCTGTTTGCAGCCAAATTAATATCCTGTTTTGCCACCAGCCGGATATTGCCTTGCTCGTCCATTTCCACGCTGTCGGCATTGATTTCACCGGAATGTTTCAGAGAGTTGGCAAACAGATCAATTGCGCCGCCCTGACTCAGGATTTTACCGATATTGAGCACTTCGTTGCTCGGGGCTTGTACCTGAAAGCGAATTTCAGGATCGTCCAGGTTGGTAATCGTGAGTTCTTGTCCGGCGGCCAGGGTAATGCGCCCGCCCTCGCTTTTGATGATGCCGTTGTTGGTGATGGACGGCGCAATCAGGATGATGTTGCCGTCCTTTCCGGTGCGAATGATGCCTTCATTGACTATATTTCCGGTATTGGAACCGGCCATAAAATGATAGTTGCCGGTCAGGAAATCCCGGTTGCTCAAGTTAAGGCTGGAGGCCAGCAATCCCTGGGTGTCGACTACCGACCCGGCGCCGAAAACAATACCGTTGGGATTGATCAGGAAGACTTTACCGTTGGAAAGCAACTGCCCGAGAATTTCACTGGGGTTTTGACCGATGATGCGGTTAAGCACGGCGCTTTGGCCGTTTTGCTGGATAAAGCGGGTAATTTCGTCTTGCGCAATATTGAAGTTTTGCCAGTTAATGATGGCATTGGGGCTGTTGGTAATGTTGGTAACGCCGGGTGTCCCGGTATCGATGGTCACCTGACCGTTGACGATCTCCGGGCCTTCGGGATTGGCGGATAGCGGACCGGGGTAAAGAATCGCTAAAATAGCCAGGTTAAGCGCTGCCCGATTGATTGTTTGATGTAGCGGCAATCCGGCCCTCAAAAAAGATTTGCCGCGCATTACTTGTTGCCAATTGGTTTTCAAGGCGATTTTCTCCTGACAGATTTTTGCGTTTACGCAATAGTATCATTAATTTTAGTAGCTAACCAAACCTGAACAACAACTTAATTGACAAAAAAACTTTAACTGTTATAGCAATGCCCGCCGTATTATTTATTACTATGAGTGAAGGCGCCGTCCCAGTCGGATCCCGGCGGCGATAACCGGTAATAGGCGATCCGCTCAAGATAAATGGCATATAACTTGTCATGCGGATAATGCTTTGCCAAGTTCTTGAAAATAGTCAACGCCGCGTCCCACTGCTGATGTCGATAACAAAGCAAGCCTTGATCCAGCGTGGAAAGAGCTTGAGCCTGTTCCTCGTTGATGTCGGTTTTTGCGCCCAACGGTTCATAGATGGTAATCGGTTTGAGCTTGCCTTTAACGCGAACCTTGTCCAGTTCCCGGTAAACAAAATCGGGAGCCGCCTGTTTCGTGGTTTCGCTGACGATCATTTTCACGCCGTATTGTTTGGTGAGTCCTTCCAGACGAGAGCCTAAATTAACGGCGTCGCCCATCACCGTGTAGGCGATGCGGAATTGCGAGCCCATATTGCCTACGCTCATGGTTCCGGTATTAAGACCTATACCTATATCAATATCAGGCCAGCCCTTGGCCCTGAACTCGCTTTGTATGTCTGCCATGGTCTGTAAAATGACCAAGCCTGATTGCACCGCCAACGCGGCATGATTGGGATTGCGTATCGGAGCGCCCCAAAACGCCATGATGGCGTCGC